>Ga0272441_10006823_pt1 | contig 18887 bp, 12 predicted proteins | sample SSMProp6N_FD_193582 | JGI IMG/M metagenome (GOLD analysis project Ga0272441, IMG submission 193582) | Marine sediment archaeal communities from Little Sippewissett salt marsh, Falmouth, MA, United States - SSM-Prop-6N | ecosystem: Environmental > Aquatic > Marine > Wetlands > Sediment ... | reverse complement strand
GCGGGCATTGGCGTCGAAAACCTGGGTCCCGGCATAGGGCCCAGCCTCCTCCGTGAAGATCCCTGCGCCGTCGACCGGAGAAAACGGCTCGATGCCGTATTTCGCGCCGATCACGTAGTCTTCCTGGCCATGTCCGGGGGCTGTGTGTACGCAACCCGTGCCGGCCTCAAGGGTCACGTGGTCGGCGAGAATGATTGGGCACACGCGATCCGGGAACATCACATGCCGGTAGTGAAGGCCTTCTAAGTCCTTTCCGCGCAACACCTTGACTTTGCTGTGTTCCGTGATTCCGCATTCGGCGAGTGCCTGCGGGGCCAGGTAGCTGGCCATGATGAGGGTCTCGCCGGCAACCTTGATCGCGTCGTATTCGAAGTCCGGGTTCAGCGCGATTGCCAGGTTCGCGGGAAGTGTCCATGGGGTAGTCGTCCAGATGACGTAGGAAACCGGACCCTCGATTCCGGGCACGGGGTCAACGGCAGGGAACTTCACGTAAATAGATGGTGATACATGGTTTGCGTACTCGACCTCGGCCTCGGCGAGTGCGGTCTGGCATGTGGCGCACCAGTAGATCGGCTTGAGTCCCTTGGCCACGGCCCCGGTCTTGTATAGCTCGCCGAGAACGTGGACCACCGTGGCCACGTACTCAGGGCTCAGGGTGAGGTACGGGTTCTCCCAATCACCGGTGACCCCGAGCCTCTTGAATCCCTCGCGATGAAGGCCCACGAACTTGAGGGCAAACTCGCGGCATCGGTGTCGTATCTCCAGTTGGCTCAGTGACTTGGCCTTGTCGCCCAAGTTGCTGAGCACCTTGAATTCAATGGGCAGCCCGTGGCAATCCCAGCCCGGCACGTACGGTGCATCGAAGCCGGCCATCTGCTTGGACTTGACCACGAAATCCTTGAGGATCTTGTTCATGGCCGTGCCGGCATGGATCGGACCGTTGGCATAGGGAGGGCCGTCGTGCAGCACAAATTTTGGCCGGCCTTCAGCTACCGCGCGCATGCGCCCGTAGAGGTGCATATCCTCCCAATGCTGAAGCATTTCCGGCTCGCGCTTCAGCAGATTCGCGCGCATCGGGAAGGCCGTTTTCGGCAAATTCACCGTGGCTCTGTAGTCACCTTCACCCATGGTCTACTGATTATACCCTCGAATTCTGAAAGTAAGTTCGCCTTCCGGCGCAAGAATGCGCGGGACAATAGCACAGCGCAAATTTTGAAGTCAAGGAGCGGGCTCAGAGAACGCTCAATGTCCAATTCTCAGTATCGCGTTTCCAAGTCGGCTCGCGGGGACGCTCGCCCTCCCGGGGGTGCGAGTGACGGGCGGGGTGATGCGTGTGAGGCGGGTCCGTCCGGTTGGGTTGTCAGGAGCCGAGTTTGTCCTTCAACTGCGCGAGTTGTTCGGCAAATCCTGTGTTGAATGGGGCCGAAGCCGCCTTCTGCCTTGGGGCTCTCTCGCGGGGCCCGCCTCTGGGTGTCGTAACCTGACGGGCACGTTTTGCGCCGCGTGTCTCGCGCCTTGCTTCGCGGCCACGAGGTTCCGGTGCGTCCTTCTGGCGTCGGCGTGGGCCATCGCCGGGCTGGGCGCCGCGCGCGCTGGCGGGCCGGTCTCGAGTCAGCCTGCGGGGAGACTCGGCGCGTGTTGCCTCCCGTGCACGCGGTTCGTCTCTCAGGCCCCTGTCTTTGCCTGGGGGCTTCTGAGCATGGTCGGCCTTGCCTTTTCTGGGCCGGGGGGTCACGGCCTTCATGGACAAAGAGATGCGCGTGAGTTCCTTCTCGACTTTGATCACTTTCACCCGCACGATATCGCCGACCTTGACGATGACGCGGGGATCCTGGACAAAGCGCCTGGAAAGCTCGGAAAGGTGAACGAGTCCGTCCTGGCTCAATCCGATATCTACGAAGGCCCCGAAGTCTGTGACATTCGTGACGACCCCCTCCATCTCCATGCCTTCTTCGAGGTCTCTCACGGAACGGATGCCCTCGAGGAACCTTGGTACGCGGAACTTCCTCCTGGGGTCCCGTGCCGGGTTATAGAGCTCACTTCGAATACCGGCCAGGGTCAGCGGCCCGGCGTCTTCGTTCTCGAAGTCCGTGAAGTTTACCTTGGCGAGGGCCTCGCGGTTCCCAATCAACTCCGCCACCGGAACCCCAGCGGCCTCGGCGATGTGCTGGACGAGCGGATAGGCTTCAGGATGAATTGCGGTCGCGTCAAGGGGATTCTCACCGCCTCGCACTCGGAGAAAGCCCGCGCATTGCTCAAAGGCCTTCATGCCGACCCCTTCCACTTCGAGCAAGTGCACTCGGGAGGTGAAGCCGCCGAGTTTCTCCCGCGTCTCGATTATTTTCTGGACGGCCTCGCTTCGGAGACCGCTGATATAACGCAGGGAGGACGCGGACGCCGTGTTGAGGTCGACGCCAACCCGGTTCACGCATGAGGCGATCGTTTTGGAGAGCCCCTCGCGCAGGCGCTTTTGGTTAACGTCATGCTGATATTGCCCCACGCCGATGGTGCGCGGTTCGACTTTGACCAGTTCGGTCAACGGGTCCTGAAGCCGCCGCGCTATGAAGACCGCCACACGCGTGGCGGCATCCAGGTCCGGCAACTCGTCGCGCGCCAGCTTCGAGGTCGAGTACGTGGCCGCGCCCGCATCGTTCGTGAGGACCGCGAACGCGCGCTTCACCGCGATCTTCCTCAGCACGCCGTTGACAAACGCGGCCGTTTCCCGAGACCCCTTGCCGTTGGCAATGGCAAAGGCATACGCGCTGTGTTTCTCAATGAGGTCGGCCACGGTCTTTTCAGGATCGGGTGCGTCGTTCTCGGGCGTGCCGGGTGTTTGTGCAGGCGGCGAGGCATGCGCTTGTTCACCCGTACTGGCAGTATCCTTTGAGGCGCCCCCATCTGGCACATCTGCAACGGCCCGTTCGGCAGGTGCATCATTACCCGGCTGTTGCGGGACCGCCTGGGTTGCGGTCTCCTGGGCCGGGGCCTGATCCGGCGCCGGTTTCGCAGGCGCGTCCGTGGCCTTGGTCTTCTGGGCCGGAGCGCCCGGACCTTTCGCGGCAGAGGCGGCGAAGATGGTTTGGCTCTCTACAAAGGCGCCCGTTTCGTCCACGACGGCAAGGATCGATCCGTTCTTGGGGGCCGGCGCAACCCCGATGACCTTGATAGGACCGGCCGGCGGGGCAAGCAGGAGACTCTCGGCATTCTCGCGGAAGACGCGAATCGCGTCGTCATCCGCGCGTTCCCGCACCAAGCTGATCACTTCGTTCTCGATAGCGGGCCGCAGATGGCGGGCGTAGGCCTCCTGGAGCGCCAGCCGGATATAGGGTTCGAAAGGTGAGCCGGCTTCCTTCACGCAGCCCGCGAGCAACTCGGTGAATACCTGCTCATCATCAATCGCAATATCTACCCGAAGGAAGCCTTCTTTCACGCCGCGCAGGATCGCAAGGACCCGGTGCGACGGAATCTTGTTGAGGGGTTCGGCAAAATCGTAATAGGCTTCGAACTTGGTCTTTCTGCCTTCCGCGTTCTTTGTTGAACGTGCCGTCAAGTGGCCGGCGGTGAGCATTCGTTCTCGGATGACGCGGCGGACCTCGGCATCCAGCGTGAATCGTTCGGCAAGGATGTAGCGTGCCCCCTCGATGGCTTCCTCAACGGAACTGATCGAGCGCTCCGGCTTCACAAACGCCGTGGCGAATTCCTCAATAACCTGGAGTCCCGGGAGCTGCTGCAGCAGGAAGTCGGCCAGCGGCCCCAGGCCGTGTTCTTCGGCCGCGGTCGCCTTGGTACGCCGCTTGGTCTTGTAAGGCGCATAGAGATCTTCAAGCATTATCTTGTCGTCGGCCGCCTCGATCTTCTCGCGCAATTCGTCTGTCAGCTTTCCCTGCTTGGCGATGTTCTCGAGAATCGCCCTGCGCCGGGTGGTCAGCACGGCAAGACGCTTGTTCCAGGCGGCGATGATATCGAGCTTGCCTTCGTCGAGATTGCCGGTGACGTCCTTGCGGTAGCGCGCCACGAAGGGAACAGTAGCGCCCGCATCGAGCAGGTCAATCGCCGCAGTCACCTGTTGCGGTACGGCGCCCACTGCATCGGCGACGCGCTGCATGAATCGTTCTTCTATCATTTCTCACTGGACTCCGCATGGCGGGAATAAGACGCTGCAAGTCTAGCAGAATCGGCCCGGTTTCACAACGCGCCGCGCGCTTGCTTGCGCAACCCCGCATGCAAGGGCTCAACCGGTAGGTCAACGCACGGTCAAGTTGACCTCCAAGGCGGTGTTGCCTTGCACGTTGACCACACGCCCGGTCGTCCGTATCTGCTCGCGGTCTTCGAGCGTTTCGCTGGCGCCGGCTGCAACAGCGACCCCAACGACGGTGTAGACGCCGGGGTCAAGCCCGTAAAGTTGAAACCGGCCCTCGGGGTCTACTTCGGTCGTGGCCGCGATCAGGTTCTGGAAATTCAACAGGCCCTCCAACGACGTCACGTTGAGCACGTCGGGCTTTCCCGTCACAGCGAAAACGGTTCCTTGTTCATCTTCCGACAATCCGCCCAGGACCCCGTAGACGGTAGCCGCTTGCTCGAAGAAGAAGTCCTGCCGGATGATCTCGCCTTGGGCCACCTCGAGGTCGAGGGTCTTCCGGCGGCGCACGCCGTGCCCGTCCTCGGCGCTCGCCAGGACCGTGGCGCTGCCCGGCAACAGGTTGTCCGCACGGTAGTACCCATTGGCCTGGAGCGGCGCGGTGTAGGAGTCCTGGCCCAACTCACCCGAAACGGCTATCGCAACCCAGCCTTGTCGCGCGGGGCGGCCATCGATCAGCACATAGCCCTCGATCGCGGCGGATACAGCGGAGAAATCGAAGTCGACCACCGTTACCTGGCCGGATTCGACCAGGGCGCGCTCGGTCACGAATCGCGAAGAGCCCGGCCCGTCCGAAGGTATTGTCGTGCGCACATTCACCTCGCCGGCCGGCACGTCGACGATGGTGTACCGGCCCTCCGGTCCGGTTCTTGCGGACAAGGGCCGGCGCGGAAATCCTCCCGGGACTTTGACCTCAACAACGTGGCCTGCCACAGGCTCTTGGCCGGCGCGTACCATGCCTTCGATCACCCCGCCTTGGTCAAGCACGATCTGCGCCTGAATGGTTGCGCCGGGCCGCGGTGCGATCTCGGTGGAGCCGGCGACATAGTCAGGGTGGTCCGCTGTGAGGAGGGTGTCGTCCGCGGCGAGGGTCGTGATCGAAAAGTGGCCGTCGGCATCCGTTTGCGCCACCGGCTCGTGGGCGGGCTTGTCGCCCACGTAGACGCTTGCGCCTTCTACGGTCCCCCCAGCGGCCGTGATGACCTCGCCCTCGACATATGCACCCGGCGGCAGATGAATCACCGCCTCGTCGTGCGGCTGCCCACGCGCCGCGGCCGGCAGGATCACCCAGGCCGCAGCGTGCCGCTCGGCCCGGGCCGCCACGAGCAACGTAACCTCGCCCGGCACGCCGTCCAGTCGGAACCGGCCTTGGGGGTCGCGCACCGGTTGCCACACCAGCCGTCGAAGCCATTGGCTTGTCGGGGCGTCGTCAGAAGGGGCGGCGCCAAAGGCCACCTCAAAGGCCCTTAGGGGCGTGCCCGTGGACCCGCTCAAGACGGTCCCTGCGACCGCGTTTGTTTCTTCCAACACAAGCGCGATATCGACGCTGCCCGCGGGTACGGCCTCGCGCCTTGCTGAGGCGTACTCGGGCTTTGTCGCTTCGAGCGCGTATGCTCCGGCAGGCAGATCGAGAAACTCGAACGAACCGTTGTCCAGGGAAGTCGTGCTGCGCGCAGTGGTCCCCGAGAACGCATTCACCCGCGCATTGGCCACGGGATTGCCGCGCACGTCTGCCACCCGTCCGCGAATGGCGCGTGCACGCTCTGCGGTTGGTTCCGTGGGCTTCTCGTTCGAGGGGTCCGGGCCGGGCGGCGCCGGCCGTTCGGAAGATTCCTGCGCCGCCTTGTCCGCCCCTGTCTGCAACGCGGGGCCCTGGACAGGGGCGCCGGACTCGTCGACGGCTGCGCTCCCACTCAGCGGCTCAGGAATGGGCGGCTCGCTGGTGACGATGTACCACAAGAGCGCGGCCACGCCTGCAAGGAAAACAACCGCCACAATCAGGCCCACATTCGATTTCATAGGCGACTATGCCGTCCTCTTGGCCACGTTGAGGGTTCCTGGTTTCGTAATTCTTTGGCCGATTGGCGAGGGTGGTCAGCTCAGGCCCAAATACGCCGTCATTGCGAGCGAAGCGAAGCAATCTCGCTTACCTATGGCGTGATTTCCGGTCGAGATTGCTTCGCTTCGCTCGCAATGACGGAATCCCATGGCCTTCACGCCAATCCGCTAAACAGTTACAATCACTCGTAGTCTTCGAGTTCAATGCATACCGCCAGGACATTCGCGGGCACTTCCTTGAGGCAGACCGCGTCCTTCTCTGTCGTGACGACGAGGCCACTTGCGGAGAGCGCCGAGGCAGGAATGGCGCTATGATCGGGAAAGGTAAGGCGTTCCGTGATCGTTGCCCCCAGGCTCTCCAAGGTTGTGAAGAACGCCTCCGGGCGTCCGATTGCGCACACGGCCCGGACTTCCCGCCCCCGGATGTCGCTCAAGGGTAGAGACGCGCCGTCGGCCACCCGCCACAACATGTGGGGGACGTGCCGGGTCTTTCGGATCGGGACGCCGGGACACAGCGCCTCGAGCCTTGCGATCAAGGACTTGGCGTCGCGTGCCTGGTCACACCGGGTGAGCAGAACGGCTGTGGCGCGTTGCGCCGCGGTGACGGGCTCGCGCAGGATGCCCCTGGGTACGAGGTGGCCGTTGCCAAAGGGGTTGGTGGCGTCCACGACCAGTATGTTCTCGTCCCGCGCCAGCCTTACGTGCTGGAACCCATCGTCGAGAATCAGCGTATCGCATTTGAATTGCGTAACGGCGGTTCGGGCGGCGGCCACACGATCGACGCATTTCACGATGATGACGCCGGGGACCTTGCGCGCAATCAGTGCGGGTTCATCGCCGAGGATGCGGCACGCATTGCGGTCTTGTACGCGTGTGTCGAGCGCGATGGGCGGCCCGGTGCGCTTGCTCCTGTAGCCGCGCGTCAGTACGGCCACTTTCTTGCCGGCCGCCATCTCGGTTCGCACGCGGTCGATCACGGCGGGCGTTTTCCCCGTCCCCCCGACGGTGATGTTGCCAAGACTGATGACGTGGGCGTCGGCGCGGACCTGAGGCTGGCGCAAGCGCAGCCACATGCCTATCCGAAATGCGACGGTCGCAGCCTCGAGCACGCCGGCTATCGGAAAGGGGATGGGCTGGTTCGTGCGTACGCGTTCGCCTAATCGATACAAGGACTTCATCGTGGGGCAAACCGTTTCCCGCTGAACTGCCGCACGAGTCCTTTCAACTCGAGCATCGTCAGGCTGCTGAGCGCCTCCGACACAGGAATGCGGCACGCCGCCGCGATCTCGTCCACAAACGAACCGTCCGGCGAGAGCACGGAAAGGACGTCCCGTTCAGAAGGCGTTGCGGATTCTGGGGGCGCAGGCGTCGGCGCTGGCGCCGGGGCGGCCTCGCGGGGTTCTGGGGTCTTGGCGGGGGGCGGCGTGGGGGAGGGGGCGGGGCGCGCCCGCTGCTGCGCCGGGAGATTGAGTTCGACCAGGATGTCTTCGACGCTCTCGGCCAAGGTGGCCCCTTCGCGAATGAGTGCATGGGGGCCCTGGCTATTCGTGGTGCCCACCTGGCCCGGCACGGCAAACACGTCCCGGCCCTGCTCGGCGGCTTGGCGCGCGGTGATCAAGGCACCGCTCCTGGGCGGGGCTTCGACAATGAGCGTGCCGAGCGTCATGCCGCTGATGATGCGGTTGCGGTAGGGGAAATGGCCTCGCGCAGGCTTTGCGCCCATCGGGAACTGGGAGATGGCGGAGCCGTGCGCGATGATCTGATCCATCAACTCGGCATTCTGCGGGGGATACACCACATCGACGCCGCACCCGAGCACCGCGATGGTGCGTCCGCCTGCTTCGAGGGCGCCGCGATGGGCGGCCGCGTCAACCCCCATGGCCATTCCGCTGACGACCGTAATGCCGCGTGCGGCCAACTCGCCTGCGAAGCGCTCGGCCATCCGGATTCCGTAAGGGGTGGGGCGGCGCGTGCCCACAATCGCCACGCAGTTGTCGTCCGTCTCGCGAAGGTCGCCTCGTACAAACAAGAGCAGCGGCGGGTCGTAGATCTCGGCCAGGCGGGTAGGATAGCCGGGGTCGTCCAGGGTGATGAGCTGGACGTTATACTGGGCCATGAGACGGTTCTGGGTGTCTATGTCGGCATCGTCGCCGTAGTTGGCGATACGTTGCGCCAAGGCTGGCCCCACCAATTCCTTGAGCGCCCCTTGGCCGGCGCGGAGCACGTTACCCGGCGTGTGGAACCGGCCCAGGAGCCGAATGAAATGGGTCGAACCCACACCCGGCACCAGCACCAGCTTCAGCCAATCTCGCTGTTCCGTGGTCAGGGCCATGTCATCGCGTCTCCCGGCCTCAGCTTTCGAGTTTCTTGAGCACGATGTTCCGATACCACACGTCGCCCACGTTGTCCTGCACAAACAGATAGCCGTCAAGCGACAACTGCGCGTAGGGCTTCGGGAGCCGCCCCAGCGGCATGGTCAGTCTGGCTAAGTCCACATCGAGGATCTTCCAGCCGTTGAATACCACAATCAGCGTGCGCTCGTGGCACGTGATATCGAACGAGTTCCATTCGCCGGCCGGCTTCGATGGGTTGAACATGGGGGTGGCGACACCGTACAAGGCCCCACAGGAGAACCGGGTCGGATGCCCGCCATAGTCCTCGAATACCTGGATCTCGATGCCCGTGAATAACGGGTCATCCTGCTCCCCGCGCAGGAGGATTCCGCTGTTCGCTTTCGGCGATGTCTTGAACTCGACGTGCAGTTGAAAGTCGCGAAGCCTTTCCTTCATGTACCCTATGTGGGCGCCCGACTCCTTGCCGAAAACATGGAGGGTTCCGTCACGTATCTCAAACACGTCGGCCGTCTTGATATTCGAACGCCATTCGGCCGCGTTCTCGACCGTGAGCAGGTCTTGCCATTCGGGTCCGTGCGGACGCGGCGTCAAGGTCCCCTCAGGAATGCGCTGTTCGGCCGCGACTTCCGCCCGAACCGATGCCATCGCACAAACGGCAATCACGCCAAGCATCAAACAGTATTTCATCCACCACGTCTCCACACCTGACGCGATACTATCGCGACGCCGCGATAGGAGTCAATTCATACGCCGCCTCCATACGATGCTGCAGTGATTCTCGAACGGCCCTCACCCCGGCCCTCTCCCAGTGGGAGAGGGAGAAGAAGGAGCAGTTTCGCGAACACAATAGTCAATGTGTGCGACTTGACTGCGCGCCACCCGCTCATCGAAACCACGTCGAGGCCCACGCGTCGCGGCTATTCGAGCGCCTCGACCTGAAATGGGGGCGCCCCCCCGATTCCGCCTTGGGCGGGTTCGTGTGGGGCGCGCAGTCTCTCCTCGTACCATGCGATCCAATCCGAGGGCAGATCGCCCAAGTCCTCGCCGGTGATCTCGTACAAGGCGCGGGCGGCCGCACGCCGCGCGCGGAGGTTCTTTCGCATGACCTCTATGAGCACAGGAATCGCGGCCTCGTCTTTCAAGGCGCCCAACAACGACACGGCGTAGTTGGCCGGTTCATCCTCGTGCCGCGACGTCAGCGCAATCCGGCCCAAGGCGTTTGTGGCCAGAGGCCCGCCGACACGCGCCAGCCCGTCCATTGCCGTATAGCGCACATCGGCGATAGGGTTTTCGGTCAATCTAACAAGTTGCGGGACGACTAACGGATCACGCAAGGTTACGAGCGCGCGGGTACCCGACAGCGCGACTGCTGGTTCAGGGGACCATGCGCATTTGGCAAGAACGGGAATGGCCGAAGCCCCGCCCATCCGGCCCAAGCAATAGGCGGCGGTCTCTCTTCGAACCAGGGGTTCCTCGTCGGATTCCACCACAGCCAGCATCTTGGACCGAATTGAGGTGCGCAGGGCGGGCAATGCCTCTTGAACGGCAACCGCGCGAACATCAGGCCCGGCACAAAGGATGTTCATGACAGTTTCAAACAGCACATCCGGCGCACAACGTGCCAAGACGCCCTCGGCCAATGCCCGAATCGTCGGTTCGGGGTCGGCCAACGCTTCGATAAAGCGCTCAAGCTGTTCAGCCGGGCAGGTCTGGGCCAATCCTTCGAGGCCGGACAGGCGCGTTGACGGGTCCTTGGACTGCGCCATGTCGATCAGGATCGAGCCGGACCTTTTTGGGCTGGGCGCGACAGGCGGCCTCTTCGACAAGAGAGGCCCCGGCAAGGTCGAGCCGGCCCTCTTTGAGCTGGGCGCGACAGATGGGTCGTGAGCGACCGGACCCCGCGGCCACGCCACTTCGTCCGAGAGCATCAGGTCGACGAGCCCCTCCAGACGCTGCCCAGGCTTCGACGCGTCCCTCCCGGTCGTGTCCTGCACAGATTCTGGGAGCGGGGCCGTGGCCAGAAGCGGTTCCGCATCGGCCAAGACAAGACCCGCGAACAGGAATAGGGCTATGCCACAAACAACCATAGGGCCTAGACGCTCTCAGCACAGGTCGATGCACATTGGGAACATGGTCCGTTTCTATCTTCAAGACATCCATTCCAGAGATTAGCACGGATCCGGGGGCAAGGGAAACTGCGGCGTTGGCTCTTGGTCGAGGTTTCGGTGCAGAGCCAGCGGCACGACGGCGTTGGCGGGCGGCCCCCGGGTACATGCATTTTCGTAACTGTTTAGGGGATTGGCGTGAAGGCCATGTGATTCCTTCATTGCGAGCGAAGCGAAGCAATCTCGCGGCGAAATCACGCCATCGGTAAGCGAGATTGCTTCGCTTCGCTCGCAATGAAGGCGTATCTAGGCCTGAGCTGACCACCCTCGCCAATCGGCTAAAGAATTACGCATTTTCTTGGTCCGTTCCGGGAATATTCTTCGGGGCAGTCTTGTTACGCAATATGACCATGAGGGAGGCCTTCCCCCAGTCTCCGCTTATGGTTGCAGTCAGAAATGGCTGGTTCCCACCACTGGCGAGTGCTACGATGGTAGTTCCCCCGCTACCAGCACTCGCCTCCTTTTTTTGGGGTGCAGCGCACTCGACGTTCCGGATTTCCGTGGGCGGGTTTATAAAAAAACAGAAAAACGACAGCATTTGTCAAGAATTAAATGCGATCTATTGACTTTTTTCGAAGCATTCACTAGAATAGGTGGAAGTGAGATGTTCTTCTCAACGGGGTCGAGTCGTTTTGGGCTCCCGACCAGAGGGAACTCGTGTGTTGTGTTAACCCATTGTAGGTTTAGGGTTTCGAATATATGGCCCCCTCGCTTCAGGCCGCAACGAAGTTGAACACGTCCGTGATGGCTACGCGATAACAGGAGAGCGTCATGACCTTAAGGTTGGCAACGGCACTGTGGGTTTTTTCCGGCGGGCCCGACAAGTACTGCACCCAAGGGTACAGGGATACGCCGCGGCTTCAAGAGCGCCTGGCGATGGCGGCTAAGATAAAGGGTATCAAGGCGGTAGAGATTGCGCAGACCGATTTCTCAGCCGACCTTCCGTTGCGGGAAGTGAAACGTATGCTCAAGGACTACGGTCTTGCGTGCTGCGGGGTTACGGCGAGTTTGGCTCATGACCGGCGCTTCTCTTTGGCGGGCTTCGGCCACCAGCACCCCAAGACGCGTAACGCGGCTATCGACGAAGGTCGCAAGGCGGTCGATATGGCGCGCGCGCTTGGGGCAGGCGAGGTGACGCTTCGTCTTTATACTGACGGTTTTGACTATCCGTTCCACATCGACTATGCAACACACTGGAATACATTGATTTCGTCGATCAAGACGATTGCAAAATACGCCTCGCCTGATGTAAACGTGGCGATCGCCTATAAGCACCGAGAGCCCCGCAACTTCCTGACGGTGTCGTCTGTGGGCAAGGGGCTTTCGCTTTGTCAGGAAATCGCGATGAAGAACGTCGGCGTTGCCTTCAACTTCTCGTATGCGTTGATGGCAGGGGAAAACCCGGCCGAATCGGTCGCTTTCCTGACCCGCTCAAACAAGCTGTTTCAGGTTTACTTCAGTGATACCTATGGTTTGTGGGATGATATGCTCATACCGGGCAGCCTGCACATGTGGGAACTCATGGAGACCATGCTGTATCTCCGGATAGGACGGCACAAAGGGTATGTGATCATTGATATGTTGCCGCAACGTATCGACCCGGTTCACGCCTGCCAGATCGCAGTAGGGAACCTCTCCATTTTCTGGAAGAAACTCGAGAAGCTTGACACCCAGGAGTTGCGAAGGGCCCAGAAAACCCTGGATGCGGTCGAAAGCCAGAAGATCATTCGCCGCGTAATGCTGCAAGGCTAGGGGCGCGGCCAGAAGCTGCTCGTACGGGACGCGGCGCGGTGAAGGGCATGCTGTAAGTCAATGAGCGGCAACAATCGCAATTGGCCGCGCCTTAAAGAAATCCGGCCTGAAGCGGCGGAAAGGGTATTTTCTGGCCGGATTTCTAGCGCATCTGGGGGGGCCTTCCGGTATCCGGGAGGCAGAAGTCAAAACACGGAATCGAACCGAGCGATAACGCTATGCCGGACGACCTGCGCTGGCTGGGTGTCCGGCAGTTTGTATTGAGGGAGGCCGCCATCAGGTTAACGGGCAATACGAACGGGCTGAAGGCTTCGCCGTTGCGCCGGTTGTCGCGTTTGGCGAATCGGCGGAGCCGGTCGGACGCGGCCATCGCGCCCGAACTCGCACGGGCCTTGACCGAGATCTCACACGAAATCCAACGGCAAGTGGGTATCCTGGTTGATCGGACCGGTCACATCCGGGTGGTCATGGTGGGGGACGCGCATTCGGTGTTCGTGCCGGACGTGAGTGCGTATCGCCGTGGCCAGGAGCGGCTTATTGGTCTTCGCCTGATACACACCCACTTGGACCACGAAGGCCTGACGGATGACGACTTGACCGACTTGGCCCTGCTCCGCCTGGACCTGATCGCGGCCGTCGAGGTCACCGAAGAGGGCCTGCCGGGGAATGTCTATCAAGCCCACCTGCTTCCGGATAACGAGAAGGGTCAACCTTGGGAGGTCCTTCCGCCGCGCGCCGTGCACGATCTGACAGACGATTTCCCCACGATGATTGTCGCCCTCGAGGAAGAGATCGCGCGCCTGCGCAAACCGCGTCCCGCGGGCGACGACCGCGACCACGCTATCCTGGTGCATGTGTCGAACCTTCACCGCACGGCCGCGGACGATTCCTTGGCCGAGTTGCAGGAGTTGGCGCGAAGCGCCGGAATCGAGGTCGTGGATCGGATCGTCCAACGCCGTCCGATCGACCCGAGGTATGTCATGGGCAAAGGCAAGCTCAAGGATACCATCGTCAAGTCCATGCAACTGGGGGCGGGGATGCTGGTCTTCGACCTGAATCTATCGCCCGCGCAGGTGCAGACCATGGCGGACTACACGGACCTCAAAATCCTCGACCGGACCCAGGTTATCCTCGACATTTTTGCCCAACACGCCCAGACCCGCGAGGGCAAACTCCAGGTGGAACTCGCGCAGCTTCGGTACCTTCTTCCGCGGCTCAGCGCGAAACACAGCGCCCTGTCGCGGCTGACGGGCGGGATCGGCGGCCGGGGACCGGGCGAGACCAAACTCGAGATCGACCGCCGCCGCGCCCAGGACCGCGTCGCGCAACTCACGCAAGAAGTGGCCAAGCTCGGGCGTCGGCGGAAGCTGCGGCGAAACCTGCGTTCGAGCAAGGGACTTCCCATCGTCTCCATCGTGGGCTACACCAACGCGGGCAAGTCTACGTTGTTGAACCACCTGACGAAGAGCAGCGTTATCGCCCAGGATGCGCTGTTTGCCACGCTGAACCCGGTATCGCGCAGGCTGCGCTTCCCCCGGGAGCGCGACGTGATCGTCACCGACACCGTCGGGTTCATCCGCGACCTGCCCAAGGACCTCAAGGCGGCCTTCCACAGCACGTTCGAGGAACTGCATGAGGCGGACCTGCTGCTTCACGTGATCGATGCCTCAAGTCCGAATATCGAGACACAGGTGGAAAGTGTGCGCGCGCTGCTGGACGAACTGGGCTTGGACGGCAAGCCGGTACTTCGGGTGCTGAACAAGACGGACCTGTGCGATCCGGAGCTAGTCCGCGGCCTGGCGGCCAACTATCGGGGCATCCCAATTTGCGCGAAAGCGCCGTTGTCGTTTACCCTGCTGCTTGAGGCAATGGAACGGTGTCTTTGGCATGAGGAGTGCCAGTGCGGTGACCAGGTTCGTCGAGAGATTGCACATGCGTGAAAGACTCTGCACCCACGGCCGCAACAAGGCCATGGCCGCGGTCTGCGGCCTCGTCCTATGCACGACCGTTGTGCTGGCAGGCATGGCCGGCGCCGACCTCTCAAAGGCGCGCGGCGCCCTCATGCAGTTCAAGGCGGAGATGAAGGCCGTCGAAGAAGCGCAGAAGCTGAACGATGCGGGCGCGTTCAAGAGCCATCAGGCCCAGGCGGAAAAACACCTCGCGGAGGCCCGCAGGCTCTTCGACGCGGCCAACGCGGGCCGCGCGAGCGATCCGGCATTGCTGCGGGACTACGCGGACATCCTCTTCCGCCAAGGCGACGCCGACTTGGCCGCCGAAGTGCTTGAACGCGCCGTTACGTACACGCCGGACGACGCGGGGCTTTGGTTCGAGTTGGGCAGTGCGCTGTGCTTGCTGGGCCACAACTCGGCGGTTCGAGCCGCCAACGCGTTGCAGCGCTCGCTCGCGCTCGACTGCACTTCCACGGATGCCGTGAATGCGTACGTGGCCCTGGCGCACCTGTACCGGAGAGAAGGCCTGTTCGATTTGGCTCGGGAGACGTTTGCGAAGGCCCTCAAGGTCGACCCGGAGCACGTGGCGGCAAGGATCGGCATGGCCGCCAGCAAGGTGCGCGACGGGCACGTGCGTGAGGGATCCGAGGACATAGACGCGCTCGGCGCCTTGCCCGCGGAGTATGCGACCCAGTTGTCGGCCTTGCTCGGCCAGGCCCTTGACGATTTCGCGCAGGCCCGCCGCTGGTTCCCGGACACCCCCGAGGACCACATGGCTTACGCCAAGCTGTTGCTGCGCGCCAATCGGCTGCCCGCCGCGTTGATCTCAGCAGAGCATGTCGCCGCGCTCGATCCCGAAGACTACGTCGCGTGGAATTTCGTTGGCGGCATCACGCGGCAACTCGGCGCCAAGGACAAGGCCCGGGACGCCTATGAGCGTTCGCTGGCCATCAAGCCCGACCAACCGCGAACCCGCGAAGCCCTCGAGGCCCTCGACGAACCGCCCGCCGGGGAACAAGCCGGAAGCTGAGGCCTGCCCGCTTTCCCAAGCATGCGCTGGCTTGCGTCGCAGTTTGTCCGAGCGTCTTTGCCTATCTGCATTCTTGATGGTAAACTCAAGGATAACGAGTCCCGAGTGGCACTGGGCCGCGCCTTCGAGTCCGCAACACGACAATACCTCTCAACCATCCAGGCGGCGATAGCATGAAGATATGTCCCAAATGTAAACGGAAATACCCAGACACAAAGCAGGTCTGCAAGAAGTGCAAGGCGCAACTCGTGCCGGAAAAGGCCGCACGGCCGGTCCTGAGCCGCCGGTTTTTTGGCGGGGTGTTGTTGGCGGCAGGGGTTGGGGTCTTGTGCATAGTGGGGGCGGGGTCGGCCCTGTTCTCCCGGGGGTCGGCTAGGACGCTCGAACAGATCCAGGCGCAACGCCTCATCCTGGATGACCACGAGCACATTCAGTCGCTCAACGAGGTGCCGCGGCTGCTAAAGGCGATGGACCGGCTGGGCATTCAACGGGTGGCGTTGATGGCGAGTTCGTATTTCACGCTCACGCTGAATCCTGCGGTCGGGTTCACGCGGTACGATGAGAACAACGAAGAACTGCTGAAGATCTGCGAGAAGTACCCCGGCCGGTTCGAGGCGTGGCCTACAACTGAGCCGCATGACCCGCGGAAACTCGAGAAGTTCAAGGACTTCATGGCGCGGGGGGCCACGGGCCTGAAGCTGTACCTGGGCCACGGCTACATCTACAAGAAGAAGAACGAGTACATGTTCCACACCGCGGCGATTGACGACCCCGCGATGTTCCCGCTCTACGAGTATTGCGAGACGAACGGCATCCCCGTGGACCTGCACGTGAACCCCGGCCCCACGAGACCGGGCTTCGCGCAGGAGTTCGTCGCCATGCTTGAGCGGTTTCCGGACCTGAAGGTGATCTGTCCGCACTTCATGCTCTCGACCATCCACTACATGAGATCGACAACCGCCGACTCGCGCCTGGAACAGCTTCTCGACACGTTTCCGAATCTCTACACGGACACGAGTTTCGGCCATGACGATTTCCTGGTGCCCGGGCTGAAACGGCTGTCAAAGGCGGCGCCGAAGTTCCGCGCACTTTTTCGGAAGTATCCGACGCGTATCTTCTACTCGGCCGACCTCGTGGTCACGGAGGTCGCGCTGAGAATCGACGAATGGGTGTATATCCGGCTCAAGGCGTACCTGGACATGCTGAGCAAGGACACCTACACGACGCCGCTGATACCCGGGGAGACGCTGAACGGGCTGGCGCTGCCGCCGGACTTGCTCGAGCGGGTGTTGTACAAGAACTACGAGGATTTCCTGGCATCCAAGCCAAAGAACACGCGCATTACGCGGAAGATCAACTGGGCCAGGATGGGATCGGCCTTTGTCAAGAGGACACCCGGCCAAGCGTTTCCCCCGCCGAAGGCGGGCAAGTAGTGAAGGGGAGGCCCGCCCGGACTTCCATGCCGCTCACGCGCAGAAGTGCTGCTTGACGAGGTCTGCAATCGTCTCGAGCCGATGGCGGTACGTGTGCTCGCCGAGGACGCGTGTGCGGGCCCGGGTGGCGATGTCGCGACGTGCGGCGGGGCGTGTGCGAAACCACCGCAGCATCTCGAGGGCCTTTTCGGGGGAACCGTAGCAGGCGACTTCGTGCTCGACGTCGAAAAGGTTGGCGAGGCCGGCCTGGTGGTCGGTCAGCAGGAATCCGCCCGCGGCCGGGCAATCGAACACGCGCTGGTTGACGGCGCTGGCCATCTGGATGCTGGTCGTGTTGAGGTTGATCGCGCAGGCCCGGTAGAACCCGGGCAAGGCGTGGGTGTAGTTGACGGGGCCTTGCGCATTCGGAAACGCGCGTTGCCAACCCTCGTCGCCGTGGATCTGGACCCCTTCGGGCTCGAGTACCCGGAATAGATCGTGGCGCACACGGCGCGTGCCCTCGACAAACAGCAGCAGCTCGGCGTGGCGCCGCTCATCTTCGTCAAGTCTGCCGAGGAGATCGGGATCCAAAACGGCACGCAAACCCTTGGCGAAGGTGTGCCGCGTGACGCGCTGCGCGTCCAAGGCCTCGCGAATGGCGGCGGCCAACTCGGGACGCCGGTCCAGCCAGGCCCACTCCTGCTCGGCGAACTCGATCATCGAGTTACCCACGAACGCCGGACCGAAATCCCAGGCGTCGGGCGTTTCGGCGTTGAAGACGGTGGCGTCCACGGCCAAGGGGAGATGGCGGACCACGGGGAACCCGACGTCGCTCAGGTATTGCACGTAGGACTTCTCCCAGGTCACGGCGATCGTGTGGGAAGAGGCGTAGGAAGTCCTGTCCATGATGATAGTTCGGGGGTCGTCTATGAACCAGGTGACGTACGGCATGCGGAGGTCTTCGAACAGGCGCGCGAACAGGCCGCCGACGTCCATGCCGCTCAGGTTTATGCTGAGCAGGAAGTCCGGACGGAAGTCGATGAGGGTTTGGAGCAGCTCGGCCACAGACGCGCGCGGCAGCACGCCTTCGGCAGCCACAGGCACGGTGCGGATATCCCAGGCCATGGTGCGGGCTGCGTTGGCGCATGCGCTGTCGAGCCAGTACTGACTCTCGAGGACGAGGAGCCGCGGGCGTTCGCGGGCGAGCTTGTCATACGCCATGACCTGTCGCATTCGCGGGGGCACCTCTAAGCGGGGGGCGTCCATGGGCCTGATCATATCACGGACTCGCGGGAGCGCCAAGAGGATGGTTCCTGCCGACCTCGTCCGGTGCGGGGGAGCCAAGTGGTCGACGGAGGCCGGGGCGTTGGTGCGGCCCCTGGGAAACCGCACTGGAAATCAGTCAGCGCCCGGGCCGAAGCCGGCCTCACCATCCGCGACACCGCCCGGACGAAGTCCAGCGACGATGACATCCTGACCATCACGCCGCCGATGGTCCACCTCGACTTCAGCGTCGGCCAGCAAATCACCATCCATTGGGGCCCCAACCCACAAGACGAGCGCCGCAACGGACGGCCCCAAGGCGTTGTCGGCTGCGAGATCCAAGTCCACCGAGGCGGACTCCCCGAACACGAGGCCGAGTGGCAAATCCTCGATACCGACACCAACTCCCCCTATGTCGACATGGTCCACGAGGACACCCCAACCACCTACGCCTACAGAGCAAGATACCTAGGCAAACGCCAAAAACACGGCGCCCACGGCGACCCAGCAGTCTGCACCGTAAGCGTGCGTCTAAGGCAATGACCCCAAAAAACCTCACACAGAGACACGGAGATCACGGAGAAACCCAAACCTCCGTGGTTTCCGTGACTCCGTGTGAGAAATAATGGCGGGGAACCATTCCCCGCCTACCCCAAAACCACACCGCCCGCCCTCGGCTGGATTCAGGCTCTAAGTGCACCAGCGTAAGAGCCTGACCAGGAGGCGGTTGCGTCGCAGCACCTCATCTTGCGTGGCGTATCTCCGT
>Ga0272441_10006821_pt1 | contig 18892 bp, 11 predicted proteins | sample SSMProp6N_FD_193582 | JGI IMG/M metagenome (GOLD analysis project Ga0272441, IMG submission 193582) | Marine sediment archaeal communities from Little Sippewissett salt marsh, Falmouth, MA, United States - SSM-Prop-6N | ecosystem: Environmental > Aquatic > Marine > Wetlands > Sediment ... | reverse complement strand
CTGTGTGTACGGATAAGAGTATGCTTCAGATGCATTCCCGGTAAGAATGCCTACTTCCTGAACCATCCGTAAACCGTCGGTATTCCCCGCTTCAAGCCAATACACATTGTTGTTCGAATAGACATCGATCCTGTAACCGTCCTGGCTCCTTTTATCCCAAATAGGCTCTGCCCAGAATTCAATCACATCATAGAAATCCAGAGATCCATCTTCGCCACCGATAATCCGTATTGGCACTTCACCTTCGGAATTGACAACTTTAAGATTACGTGCAGGCACATTGGCTATATCCCATCCAGCTTTGACAATCATAGGCTGCGGCAACCGGCAAATGCCTTCCCGATTGATCCATATTTTCAGCCGCTTTCCATTATGATCCGTTTTTTCAAATGACGGTGAAAAGGATGATTTTACGGATGAGGGTTCGCGAACATTCTTTTCGGGCAGCGGGGCCATCACAGTTTCACGAATTAATTGCTCACGGTCTATCTGTTCTATCCCGTTTCCCTGAATATTCAACGAAAGCTGTTTAAGCCATTTCAGCTTCCGGACTGAAGCATTGTATTGAAATGGAAAAATGGTAATACGGAAAATTGAGGTATTTCCGGAAGTCTGCACAAGTGATTTTTCCCAGTATCGCGTTCGCTTTATTTCATCATTTATTATTCCCGCAGAATTGACAGATGCTCCGATTGGAATATCGACAACATGCAGAAGCGGTTTTGAAGTGGACTTTTCGCTGACCTTTTTAACCAGTTCCTCAACCAGGAGATTTTCCCCGATGACCCGAACATATATATTTTCCTGAATATCAGGGATTGCATCTTTAAATTGGGGTTCATCAGATTCAACATCCACAATAATCCGGTTATCAGCTGCCGAATGGGATACAATTCTAATCGGGCCGGTCTCCGCTCTGATTGACTGACTGAATAAAAAGCATAAAATAATACAAATTCTGAGATTCACCATGATACCTTATTCAAATGCAGGTTTTGTTGTTCCGTATTTCAGGGCCGATGTCAACGTAGAATGCAAAATCTGAAAATCCAGTCCTCTGACCAGTTCGCCATTTTCCGCAAGCGATATGGTTCCGCTTTCCTCTGATACCACGATGATTAATGCATCGGTTTCTTCCGATATGCCGACAGCAGCCCTGTGTCGCGTACCCAGTCTGTTTTCAAATCGGGGATTTTTGCTCAGCGGAAGGATACATTTAGCCGCTTCTATCGTATCATCCCGAATGATGATAGCACCATCATGCAGGGGCGAACGCGGATTAAAAATAGACACAATTAAGGACGATGTGACCATCGACTGAATTCGTATACCTGTTTCCGTAATTGTGCGCAAACCTGTATCTCTCGCAAAAACGATCAATCCGCCATAACCACGTCTCGCAAGTTCAACAGCACCTCTGACAACTTCATCAATAACTTCACTATGCTGTTCCTTTACAAAAAATCGTATTATTCGACTTTGCCCCATCAGCGTAAGCAAACGCCTGATTTCCGGATGAAAAAGAATTACAAATGCCACAAGAAAAACCGTGTTTAACTTTTTAAATATCCAGCTCATACCTTTCATGTCAAGACCCTGGACAAGTACGGAAACAACCAGAATCAGAACGAGACCGATAAACATCTGAACAGCTCTTGTTCTATGCATTATAACATATAGTTTATATAAAACATACGTTGTCAAAAGAATATCAAGGATATCAATAAATCCAATCGGTATAAAACCGATTTTGAACCAGGACACAGTAAATATTTTTCCTATATCAAGCATATCATAAATTCACTTTCCGGATTCAATAATTATCATTTTATAAATTTCTAATTTGATCAACTATTCTGGCTGTCTGAACCATTTCGGGGACATCATGCACCCGAATTATATGCGCCCCTTTGTATATAGCGATGGCATTGGCAACAGCGGTACCCAGCATCCTTTCATTTTCAGTCAGGTTCAATAAACGCCCGATAAATGATTTGCGGGAAAGCCCGATCAGCAAGGGATATCCCAAGGTTTGAAAGGCTTCAAGCTGGTTTAAAATAATATAATTATCCTCCCACTTTTTTCCAAATCCAATACCCGGATCAATTAAAATTTTTTCTCGTGCAATTTGATGGTCCAATGCTGTTTGAATACTGGTTTTTAATGATGCAATAATATCGTCAATTAAATTATTATAGACCGGATTTTTCTGCATTGATTTGGGATCACCTTTCATATGCATAAGAACCAAACCTGATTTATATTTTGATGCTACAATAACCAGATTGGGATCGAAATTTAATCCGCTGACATCATTGATGATACTTGCTCCTGCATCCAGGGCCGCTTTGGCCACATCCGATTTTCTTGTATCGATAGATATCGGAATATCCGAATTTTTCCGAATTTTCTCAATTAAGGGCACAACCCGATTTTTTTCTTCCTGTGCAGGAACAGTATCCGCTCCCGGACGTGTCGACTCTCCACCGACATCAATGATATCAGCTCCCTGTTCAATCATCCGAATTGCATGATCCAGTGCTTTGTCGGTATCAAGATAGAGGCCGCCGTCGAAAAAGGAATCCGGAGTAACATTCACAATCCCCATAATATGTGTCCGCTCGGACAGGTGCAGTATATGCGTTCCACATTCAAAGTTATAAATCCCGGTCAAATGGACTCCTTTTCATGCAGAAGCTCTGCAAGCCTGATCCTGGCTTCTTCAGCATACCGATCATCAGCACCCTGACGGTGCTCTATACGCTTTCTGTAATGATAAATCGCTTTTTTCTTATCAATTTCTGAATAGATCATGCCCAGATACAAATGGGCGTTAACCGGTTTACCCTGCTGAAGGGCTTTTTGAAAAAATGAAACGGCTTCCCTTATTTTGTCAATACGATAATATGCAATACCAAGGTTATAATAGGCTTCAGCGTAATCCGGACTGACTGTAAGAATTTTCTGATAAATATTGATCATATCCTCAAAGCGCTCTTGTCTCTGATAAATTCGTCCGAGACCAAGCAAACCATCCACAGAAGACGGCGTAAAAAATAATAATTTATTATAAAATTCTTCTGCCTTCTTAAAATTGTTTTTCCTGTAAGCTTGTTCAGCCAGAGCAATCCATGCACGGACATATGCGGGATTCAAATCCGCGGCGCGATGCAAAAGCGATTCTTTGTCTTTGAATCCCAGTTTTTTAAAGCGATCAGGATGAAAACGGCTTAAAAGAACCAGGGTCTCCGGATTATCCGCATCCATCTGATAAGACCGGCTCAACCAGTATGACGCACGGGTGTACCGCTCCTGAAGAAGATTGATATAACCCAAATAGAGATAAGGTTCTGCGCGGCCTGAGTCGGAACTTATCAAATCATGGCATTGCCGCTCTATGGAAAGATAGTGGTCCTGAAGCGATTTCACATCTTTCCCTGTCTGACTTAACCGTTTTAATTCAACGGATATATTCGAAATCCGAATATCTGTTGATTCCGGATCTATTGCTTCCGCACGCTTGTACCAGATTTTCGCTTTATCCAATTGTCCGGATAATTCGTTTAAAATGCCGCGACCATATGCAGTCAAGGCGTTTTTTGCCGTACATTTGAAAATCGAATCCTTAACCGTATGAATATGAAAACAGGCAAGTATCGACCGGACAGGATCCCTGTACTCAGAGTAATCCGAAGCATCATCAATAACAACCTGTTTTTTTAATAAAAGTGTGTCGCCATATAAATCATAAGCATCTAATTTTAGTTGAAACTTTTCATTCGAAAAACCATTCACTTCTGTCAAAAACAGATAATCCACATTCAAGCGTTTTGCGATAGAGGACAGTTTTTGTCGGTTTGTAATGGAATCCGTATGAAAAACCCGGTAAAACCATTCCTGTGGATAAACCAGTATTTCCCCGGACAATGATATCCTTAAAGTCCTGTAAAGGCATTGATGAATAGCATACCCCTCTCCGGATTCTGATGATGCGGGCATATGAATCAATGCCAATCTTTTTCTCTTATCATATTCCCTGATATCCAGGTATAATGTTAAAACAATAATCAGAACAAGCGCCGTAATAGCCGCACCACTTTTCAGTATATATCCCGCCAGTTGAGAGGGATATTCCCGAAAGGTGCAGACAAGAATAATCAGCGTGAGTAAAATTAAAACCGATGCCAGTATCATCGGTTTTTAAAATTTTTGGTGTGATTCATAAAATGATATGCCCCCTGCGGCATTTTATGATGTTCGCTTATTATTAAATTTCTATACAGATTTTGCGGTTTTGCTTTTCCTTCTATTATTGACCGCTCTTTTTTCTTTTGTAACCGTTTTGCTTTTTTTCCCTGCGACCGTTTTTTTACTGGGTAGACGTTTCCCCTTCATAATTTTATCAACTTCTTCACCATCAAGTATTTCATGTTCAAGCAGTGCCTTGGCGAGGGCATGAAGCAGTTTTATATTTTGTCTGATCAGTTTTTCAGCCCGATTATAAGCGCCCTCTACCAGTCTTTTCACTTCACAATCGATAACGATCGCAGTGCTCTCACTGTAATCCCTGTGCTGTGCAATTTCTCTGCCGAGAAATATTTCTTCAGATTTTTTACCAAAGGTAACCGGGCCCAGTTTATCGCTCATGCCCCACTCACATATCATCTTCCTGGCAAGTTCAGTCGCACGTTCAATATCATTACCGGCTCCTGTGCTTAAAGTCTTTAAAACAACCTTTTCCGCTGCCCTTCCACCCAGCAGATAAGACATCATTGCCTCACAGTAATCTCTTGTATAATTGTGTTTCTCATCTATCGGAAGGAAAGAAGTAAGTCCAAGCGCCCTTCCCCTTGGAATAATGGTGACCTTGTGAACAGGATCAGTTCCGGGTATAAGTTTGGACACAAGGACATGACCGGATTCATGATAGGCCGTGCTTTTTTTCTCCTCATCTGTAATAATCATGCTCTTACGTTCGACACCCATCATGACTTTGTCTTTTGCTTCTTCAAAATCCTCCATTTCAACCTGCTTCTTGTTTCTTCTCGCAGCAAGCAAGGCGGCTTCATTGACGACATTGGACAAATCCGCTCCGGAAAAACCCGGGGTTCCTTTCGCCAGAATTGAAAGGTTGACATCACCGGAAAGCGGTATCTTTCGTGTATGAACCTTTAAAATACCTTCCCGGCCCCTTACATCGGGGCTGTCAACAACAACCTGCCTGTCAAACCGTCCGGGTCTAAGCAGTGCACGATCAAGCACATCGGGCCGATTGGTGGCTGCAAGTAATATCACACCTTCGTTTGTTTCAAAACCATCCATTTCAACCAGAAGCTGATTGAGTGTCTGTTCCCGTTCATCATGACCGCCTCCAAGACCGGCTCCCCGATGACGACCGACCGCATCGATTTCATCAATAAATATAATACAGGGCGCATTTCTTTTCCCCTGTTCAAATAAATCTCTTACACGTGAAGCACCAACACCCACAAACATTTCAACAAAGTCCGCTCCTGAAATGCTGAAGAAAGCCACACCCGCTTCCCCGGCCACAGCTTTGGCGAGTAAAGTCTTTCCTGTACCTGGCGAACCAAGCAGCAGAACACCTTTTGGAATTCTTCCGCCCAACTGCTGAAATTTATCAGGTGCTTTCAGAAATTCAATAACTTCACTCAATTCCTGCTTGGCTTCATCGGCGCCTGCCACATCTTCAAATGTCACTTTCTGCCGATTTTCTGTCAGTAATTTTGCACGGCTTTTACCGAATGTAAATATCCCCTTTGCACCGCCTCCACCCTGCAGACGCCTGAGAAAAAAGAGATACAGCAGTATGAGGATGATCCAGGGCATCATACTCAGAATATAGGTCCACCATTTGGGTGAATTTTTTTCATATTCATACTGTAATCCGTTCTCGTTCCAGCCATCCTCCATTTCACGATCGAGGAAAGGAATGGTCGTCTTGAATTTGGATACTTTAACGACCTTTCCTTTTCTTAAAACCGACTCTTCATATTTCAACTCTCCCTTTAACTCATGGTTGTCCACATTGATTTTTGCTTTTTCAATCGAGCCGTTTTCCATGAAATTTTTATATTCACTGTATGTAACCTCAACTTCTCTTGAATTCCTCAAATCGAAAATATGAGCAATATAGACAGCACCTAAAATTAATAAAACCCAGAACATAAGTGTCTTGCTTGCTCTTTTCCATTGAAAATTATTGTCTTTTTGATTATCAGGTTTTTTGTTTTCCATGCGAAATAATAACCTCTTGAAATAATGATATTATCTTATAACGTCAAATAAATCATAAAGTTCCGTTTTTAATTAATTTAGATAGTCGTAACTTCAATACGTTTTTTGTCCGATCTGTTATTTTAAATCGATCATCAATTCTGTAACCCATGATCCAGATTATTTTGCCACCAGCCACGAACAGAGGAATCTGTTTCTTTCTAAATCCGGGTATGTGATGATCCGTAAAAAAATCCTGTAATTTTTTTTCGCCTTTCATACCCAGTGGTACAAACCGGTCTCCAGGATGGTAACATCGGATTGAAAGGGTGGTGTGAACCCGATCAAGATCAATATATTCAATATTTCTGTTGCGGGAGTACCGGATTTCTGATTGATTGTCAATAATTTCTGAATGAAAAATGCAGCCTATTTCAGGTAATTCAATTTGTGTATTCAATTGAACAGGACGAAACTGGACCGCCGGATTTTTAAAATGGATGACGGCTTGCTGATAATTCTTTACCATTTGCGCTTTGCCGGATAAATCCAGACAGGCACCTTTTCGGCCGTTCTCAATCAGGTCAATCATTCTTTCAATTTCAAAGAGCTGTACCGTTTCTCCTGGATGACAGTATTTTTCAATAATGTGAATTAAAAGCTCTTTTTGAATAGCTTTAAAATACTGTAAAAATTTGCAAATATCAAGGATAATTTCTCCATTGAATCTTACCGTAACAACCGCTTTTTCCGCATTTTTAACCTGATATTTTATATAATAATCCGCTTCCTGAATGATTGAACCGGAACGGCAAATGGTTGGTACGATATCGATGTTGGCTGTTTTGATCAGATTTTGAAAAATATCAATACGAACCCTGTTGCGCAAGAATTTTTTATCTGTATTGGATTCGTCTGTAATATATTTCAGCTTCAATTGTTTTGCGTATTGTTCCAGTTCATATCTTCTGACAAAAAGGAGTGGATGAATGAAGGAATCACGCTTTGGCTTTATACCGCCAAGCCCCCTCAATCCAAGTCCCCTGAAAAGATGCATGAGAATGGTTTCCGCCTGATCATCCGCATGATGAGCCAGCGCGCATTTTTTAAACTGCAGTCTGTTCAGTATCTCCCGTAGAAAATCGAACCGGATCTTGCGAGCGCCCTCTTCAACTGAAAGATGGTTCACTTTTGAATAGGCAGCTACATGCCGCTTTCCTGAAAAGTATCTGAGTCCTTTTTCTCTGCAAAACTCCCTTACAAAAATCTCGTCTCTGTCCGCTGAAGATCCCCGAAGACCATGATTTATATGAGCCACCGCAAGTTTCAGGGGATAAGATGATTGTACTTCAAGAAAAAGCTGCAGCATTACCATGGAATCAATTCCGCCTGAGACAGCCAGCAAAATGCTGTCTGTCTTTTTAATCAGGTTATGTGATTCAATGTAGTGAATAAATCTCTGTTTCAGCACAGCCCTTATCCTCAAAAAAAAGACCTTTCAATAATTGAAAGGTCCGGATATACAGGAAAATGTAAAGTAGTAGCGGTGCAGGGACTTGAACCCCGGACACGCGGATTATGATTCCGCTGCTCTGCCAGCTGAGCTACACCGCCAAAAAGTGTATCAAATTTAAATAAATTGACTATTAAAGTCAAGATTTTTGTGCTTTCAGATGAATGTATTTAATTATGAAATCAGGAAATGGTCATTTTCTTTTTTCCAAGATACGGTACGGACTGCTTTTTATTGACACTGTTATGAAAATCCCAAAGCTTCTTTTCAATTATTTCTGTTGAGTCCGATTGAAGCAATTCATGCGCCATTTCCTCACAGCCCAGGACATCAACCGCCCTGATCCGTTCCTTGATTTCAGGAAGCATCATGGGGCTCATACTAAAATCCCTCAGTCCAAATCCAATCAGGAGTGCAGCATACAGAGGATTCCCGGCCATTTCACCACATAAAGAAACCGGTTTGTTCGCTTCTCTTGCAGCCTGAATGGTCCTATGTATCAAATAGAGTACAGAGGGATTCAGGGGTTGATAAAACTTGGCCACTTTTTCATTGTTCCGGTCAACTGCCAGTGTGTACTGGATTAAATCATTTGTCCCGATACTGACAAAATCGGTATTCAGTACAAGCCGGTCCGCAAGAATTGCAGCTGAAGGCACCTCAATCATGATACCTGTCTTAATTTGCTCATCAAATGGGATATCGGCTTTTCTGAGATCTTCTTTGGCTTCTTCTACAACTTTTCGAATTTCTTCAACTTCCTTCAAACTGGATATCATGGGAAACATGATACGCACTTGACCAAAATGACTCGCACGCAATATGGCCCTTAGCTGATCTTTAAAGACATCTTTTTCCTGCAGAAAAATTCGGATTGAGCGCCACCCCATGAATGGATTCTGCTCTTCCTCAATATTCTGAAAGGGTAAAAATTTATCCCCGCCCAGATCAAGGGTACGGATGGTGACTGTTTTACCTTTCATAGCCTGCACAATCGTCTGATATATTTGAACCTGTTCTTCTTCCGTCAACAATCTTCCAGCCATTAAAAAAGGTAATTCTGTCCGAAAAAGCCCAATTCCATGCGCATTGTACCGTATAGCCAGGCTGACATCAGCCGTCATACTCACATTCGCCTGCAGTGATATCTTGGAACCATCCTTTGTAACAGCGGGCAAATCAATATCACGGGATAGCCGTTTCCAGTATACGTCAAACTGATGTCTTCTCTTCTTGTATCCATCCAGAATTTTAGGCGGTGGATTGACATGCACGATACCCGCATTGCCGTCAAGTACAATCGTATCGCCATTTTCTGCGTTTCGCAGTAACTTTTGAATCCCCACAACAGCAGGAATTCCCATTGATCTGGCAAGAATCGACGCATGGGAGGTACCCCCTCCCATCTCTGTAGCGAATCCGATAATTTTATCCCGGTCAATACGTGCCGTATCGGATGGTGTCAGATGATGTGCAACCAGAATAGTCGGTGAATCCACCGGATAACGCGTTTCTTCATATTGAAGAAGAACCCTGAGGATACGTATAGCCACATCATGGATATCATCAATACGATGCTGAAAATACTCGTTTTCCAGCTCAAGAAAGGTCTTTTTTAATTTTTCCGCTCCAATTTTCAGAACATATTCAGCGTTCTTTTTCTGTTTCCGTATTAACTCAGGGACTTCATCCTGAAAAAATGGATCCTTCAGTATCGCAATTTGTGCATTAAATATTTGAGCTTCTTCCTCCCCAATTTCATTCTCAACACGTTCTCTGCATTCCTCCAATTGAGCCCTGACTTCCTTTACAGAATTCGTATACCGGTTGATTTCATCTGAAACCTTCGATGCCTTTACAGCCGAGGAGACGACGCCATCCCACGGACTCTTCAGAATCCACGCCCTGCCAAGGGCAATTCCCTCGGAGGCAGGAATCCCTTTTAACAAACCTTTTACCACATCCTTCTTTTGGCCAAGATCTTCTCCCGGTTAACACCTTGAGAATGGTTTGTTATACCTGTTTTTCCAATTTTTTTAATTTTGTTTTTAAAAGGGTTCTTTGAATGCTCGAAGCATGGTCAATCAGAAGTACACCGTTCAAATGATCAATTTCATGCTGAAAAACACGGGCCAGAAGACCTTCAGCTTTCATTTCCACTGTTTTGCCGCTGGGGATCATGGCCTTAACTGTCACCTGATCAGGCCGCGTGACATCCACATGAATTCCCGGCAGACTCAAACATCCTTCTTCCACTGTTACTTTTTCGCTGCCTGAATCAATAATTTCAGGATTTATGTAGTATTGAAGACCTTCACCGATATCCAGTACAATGATTCTCCTGAGTATTCCGACCTGCGGCGCAGCCAGTCCCACACCACCGTCATGATACATTGCTTCAGCCATCTCATCCATCAGTGCATGAATTTCCCTGTTCACCGTATCAACGGGATCGGAAACCTGTCTTAAAACGGGATTGGGATATGTTATAATCGGTTTCACTTTCTCAGTCCTGTTTATGTGAGATAAAAATTTATTCAATCAGTATTACACAATTAGTCGGCCCTTCGGGTTCCCGGTATCCTTCTGTATCGGTCAGGATCGTTTTTCTGTACCCAATGCCTCATGAACCATTTTAATGGCGCAATAATCACCACACATAGAGCAGACATCGGGCTGATCCGGGGATTTTTCTCCGCGCAACTGCCGGGCATGTTCGGGATCAATGGCCAGCTTGATCTGCTTCTCCCAGTCAAGATCATGTCTGGCTTTTGAAATCTGATGATCCCACTCGGCAGCTTGAGGAATTCCCTTGGCGATGTCCGCAGCATGTCCGGCTATACGCGTGGCTATAACACCCTGATGAACATCATCAAGATTCGGCAATTTCAGATGTTCGCCGGGCGTTACATAGCATAAAAAATCAGCGCCGGCCCAGGCTGCCATCGCGCCTCCGATCGCGGAAGTAATATGGTCGTACCCGGGGGCAACATCTGTTACAAGGGGACCAAGGACATAGAATGGCGCCTGGTTACATAATTGTTTCTGAAGTTCAATATTCATCCGGATCTGGTGAAGAGGAACATGGCCGGGTCCCTCTATAATGACCTGTACATCCTGCTCCCATGCCCGCTTGGTTAATTCTCCAAGAATAATGAGTTCCTGAATCTGAGCCCGGTCTGACGCATCATTGACTGATCCGGGACGCAGACCATCACCAAGGCTCAGTGTAATATCATACGACCTGGCTATTTCAAGGACTCTGTCAAATGATTGATAAAATGGATTCTCGCAATCATTTGCAATCATCCAGGTAGTGAGCATTGAACCGCCACGGCTGACGATATCAGTAAGCCGCCCCTGCTTTTTCAGACGTTCGATACTATCCCTGGTCACACCACTGTGTATCGTAAAAAAATCAACACCCTCTTCTGCCTGCTGTTCAAGTACAATGAATATATCCTCTTCCGTCATTTTTACAAGCCCGCCCTTGTTTTTTATCGCTTGAACGGCAGCCTGATAAACAGGTACCGTACCGATTACAGCAGGAATCTCATCAATTATTTTTTTCCGCATATCGGACAGATTACCTTCTGTCGAGAGATCCATTATTGCATCCGCTCCCGCATTGACAGCCACTTTTGCCTTTTCAATTTCATAGGCTAAATCATTGTAATCTGTTGATGTTCCAATATTCGCATTGACTTTGGTTCTCAGGCCATAGCCCACACCAACCGGTTTATTCAAACTATGCTTTTTATTTAAAGGAATAACCACTTTGCCGCTGGCAATGCGCTCCATTAAAATGGAAGGATGCACATGTTCCGCTGCCGAAACAGCCTGCATCTGTTCCGTTATTTTACCTGATTTGGCTTTTGCCATCTGGGTCATAAATTACCTGTCACCATTTTAAAAAGTATGAGAAAACCAATGACCAGATAAAATCAGGTCATCCTGGTTAAATGAACTGAATCATTTGGTTAAATACTGCCTTATTAATATAAAAAATTAATGACTAAAAGTCCATGAAAAAGGAAAAAATCAGGTATACACCCTGGAGGCATGGTGTTGATGGGCTTAAATGATAAATTAACACGGCAAATACAGGGATATTGTTGTCCCCCCTTCCTTTCTCGACTGAATATTCAGGGCTCCCTTATGTGAACAGGCTATCCAGTAAGCTGAAGAGAGATTGATATTCCATTTGGAGTTACTCTTATTCATATAAACAAGATCTTCATCAGAAAAATAATAATTGCCCGCATTGGATGATTCTGTCTCTGTAATATCTATCTTTGCAAATTCTGATACATTCCCCACATCAAATTGTTTTGCCAGGGCATCCGGCAGATTGGAGGTTGTGACAAGAATTGAAATTTGTCCGATTCCTTCAATATTATCATAAGCATTCATGAGTATTGCCATAATACCCATCTGTATAATATCTCGATCACCGCTCACTTCCAGTGTATGATCCATATCCACATTAATCTGAAACGATCCGTGTACATGGTCCTGCATAATATCAACCAGATCGTGTACAGTCTGAAATAATGAAAATGGCTCATGCTCCAATTCTTTGGAATCAATCAGGGTTTTCCAGTTATTCGTCCATTCTGTCAGCTTTTTGATCTCCCGAGTATGGTTCCCGATTTCCCCATCTGATTTTGAATTGGATTCATTCATAAAATCATGATCCAGTTTTCCCAGGACACTGGCATATTTAGTGAAAATCGAATCCATTAATACACTGAGTCCCATATAGGGCTGCACCTTAAGCAATACCTGATGATACCGTTTATTTTGTTTTTTCAGGTATTGATACATCAACTGCGTTTGAACCCTGGTAGATATTTCAACCAGATTAAAGGGCTTTGTGACATAGTCAACCGCTCCAAGCTCAAAGCCTTTCACTTTGTCTTCAACATCTGTCTTTGCCGTCAGAAACATAACCGGAATATCTTTGGTCTCTTCTTCGGCCTTTAAAAGTTCACACACTTCATACCCGTCCGTACCGGGCATCATCACATCAAGCAAAATTAAATCAGGGTGATGCTGGATGGCTGCTTTAAAACCTTCAAAGCCATCTTCCGCTGTAATTACATTATAACCCTGCTTCTCCAGATAATGGGTCAGCAGACGAATATTCGCTGGTGTATCATCGACGGTTAATATGGTTGTATTTTCAGGCGTCATATTATTTCTCTATTTGATTATATTCTTCCACAAGTTGTTTGTGCAAAACCTCGATTTTATCCCATTCACCCTTGTCTCCCGCTTTCTCAATTTCTCCGCCTATCTTGGAAAACTTGGGGAATCCATAAGATCCGGCTGTCCCTTTTATTGAATGTCCGAAGCGAATAACATTGTCCTGGTTCTTCTCAGAAATATCCACATCGAACTGTTCAAGCCGTTGTCCAAGATCATTGATGAAAAATGTGGTCAGTTCTGCCATAATATCGTCTTCATCGCTGAAGGGTTTTTCCTCTTCAACTGCTTCTTCAACGGTTTCTCCCGGTCCGATCACTTCTTCATCTGTATCAACCACACCTTCAAGGTATTTTGCCAGCAGTTTTTCCAGTTTTGTACGATTTACAGGTTTGGATAGATAATCGGTACATCCTGCACGCAATGTCTTTTCACGGTGTTCTTTCATTGCATGCGCTGTCAGTGCAATGATGGTTAAATCCTTGTATACCGTTTTTTTCCGAATTTCCTTTGTCGCAGTAAAACCATCCATTTCCGGCATTTCCATATCCATAAGCACCAGATCATAGGTGTTTTCCTCGAGATATTTCAGAACCTGTTTACCGGTTCCGGCCAGATCAACCTCATAACCCATGCGGTTCAGGAGATGTTTCATCAATTTCTGCCCCGAAGGATCATCCTCCGCCAGCAATATTTTATGTTTCAATTTTGGTTTTCGCTTAATCGAAACTTCAATTTTTCTGCTGACAAGTGAATTAAGCTGCTGAAGCAATGTATCGGGTGTTTCATGGGTTTTTTGTAAAATCAGTTCGTAACGATGACTCAAACGGTTTCTATCTTTAGCCGTAAGTTTTTTTCCAGTGTAGATCACCACAGGAATGTTTTTCAGTGCTTGATTTTCCTTCATCTTTTCAAGCACTTCAAAACCGTCCACATCGGGCATGAGCAGGTCAAGTATCATAAGAGCAATCTTATGATCTCCATTCAGATAATCAATCACAGCATTTCCATTGTCAAAGGTCTTTACATTGACCCCCTGCTTTGAAAGCAGCCGCTCAAACAAAATAAGAACACTTTTATCATCATCGACAACAAGAACCTCTTCACGGCCATCGGTCGGCATCCCGACGGACATATGCAGTGATTCGAGAATCGCTTTCTCTTTGGCCGGCTTTTCAAAATATTCTACGGCTCCCAGACTGAAAGCCTTTTTCTGGTTGGACAATACGGAACATACAATAACCGGAATGTCTTTGGTCAGCTGACTGGATTTTAACCGCCTTAACACCTCCCAGCCGTCCATTTTACCGGGCAGAAGAATTTCCAGGATAATGGCATCGGGCCGATAAAACTTTGCTTTCAATATACCATCTTCACCATTGTTGCTACATTGGACCTGATAACCATCCTTTTCCAAATACCGCTTTAAAAGGGCCATGGTGCTCGCATTATCTTCAATCAGTAAAATGGTGGGCGTTATTTCCTTTTCCTCAACAGTAACCGACCCGTCATCACCATGTTTATCCGCCGCAACTTTATCCTTTCCTTTTCCTGCCTTTTGTGCGGATGCCGTCTCCTTTGAGCCCGTTTCATCCGTTTTGACTTTGGCTTTGGCTTCTGATTTTGAAGTGAGGACCTTTACCGGCAGAGAAAAACTGAAGGTGCTGCCTTTACCCTCGCTTGATTCAAACCAGATATCGCCTTCAAGAAGTTCTACCATTTTTTTACACAATGTCAGTCCAAGTCCCGTGCCGCCGAATCGTCTCGTCATAGAAGCATCCGCCTGGGTAAAGGCCTCAAAAATATGACTGCTCTTTTCAGGTGCAATACCAATACCTGTGTCCTTTACATGCACGGTCAGAACACCCCTTCTGCCTTTGTTTTTATCAACGGTTACTTCCAGGGTTATACTGCCTTCTTCTGTGAACTTGACGGCATTGCCTATCAGATTGACAATAATTTGACGTATTTTCAGCCGATCGGTATCGATTAATGGTAATTGTTGGGGTTCTGTTTTTACTTCGAAGCGAAGTCCTTTATCCAGCACACGCGGACGCAGCAGTTGCGTGATATTCTGAACCATTTTATGAAGATCAAATTCAATCCGCTCGACTTCCATCCGGCCTGTTTCCACTTTTGCCAGATCGAGTATCTGATTGATGATATGCAGCAATTCCTCACCATTCAGTTTGATGGTCTTTACAAAATCGGCCAGTTCCTCAGGCAACTTTTCCTGTAGCAACAGATCGGAAAATCCAATAATGCTGTTCATGGGTGTGCGTATTTCATGGCTCATATTGGCAAGAAATTCACTCTTTGCCCGGCTGGCGGCCTGCGCCAGCTCCTTGTTTCTCTTCTCACTTTCAAACAAATTGGCGTTTTCCAGTCCCATGGCCACCTGATCGGCCAGGGTTTTCATCATGGCGATATCCATTGCATCAAATTCAAAGAGCTTATTACTGGAAACATTTAATACACCATAAAGTTTTTTACCCTTAATAATGGGCACAGCCAGTTCTGATTGAATTTCATCAATCACGAGTTTATAATCTTTATCCTTCTTCACATTTCCTACCGCAACCACTTCGCCTGTCATGGCCGCCTTGCCAATAATCCCTTCATCCAGCTTTTGTCTGTATGAAATGGGAATTTTTTCGGAATAAAGACCGAACTGACACTGTAAATATAAATCCAGATGTTCATCATCCATCAACATCATGGTTACATGAGCATAGTCAAATCCCTTCCGTATGGATTCAACCACCAGCTTACTTAATTCATCTATTTCAAGTGTTGAGACCACCTTTTTGGATATATCGTTGATCAAAGACAGTTGTTCGGTTCTTCGCCTCTCCTCCTGCATAAGCCTTGCATTTTCCATGGCCACGGCCGCCTGACCGGCTAAAATGGTCAAAATGCGAAGATGGGCGTCTGTAAATTGGTGCAGACCCTTTTTCATAAGAACGATCACACCTATGGTCCTGTCCTCAAACTGCATGGGGACAGCCAGCATCGATTCTTCGGGCGGTTTCTTATTTTTTGGATAATGCGCCTTGGGGTGTTTGGCTACATCACTGACCATCTCGGCTTTTCCCTTGGCAAAGATCAATCCGATTATACCCTCTCCAACCGCAATTTTATATTTTTCAACATCGCCATTTTTTAGATCTTCAATTCTTTTCTTCCCGTAGAAAACCGGAATTAAATATTGATTTTCATCATCAACACGGTATATTCGACAGTCATCATAATCAATCAGTTTCTTTACACCCACAGCAACCGCTTCACCCACATCGGATCCGCGCAGGGACCTGTTCAGTCTCTCAGAAACTTCATTGATGGTTTCAATGGTTTCCAATGCATTTCTTAATTCCTTATTCGCCTGTTCCAGTTCCTGGTTTCTCTGCACCGCATTCTCAAAGGTTGAAAATAAAAGATCGAGAATCTGCATTCTGTCGGATGTAATAAAATGCTTCTGACCGGCAAAAAAGATTTCGATCCCCATCTCGGTAATGGCATTCCGTCTTAATTCCTGATTCGCAAGGATATATTGAATTCTGGATATGAGAAATTGCTCACTATAGGGTTTGGTCACGAAATTATCAGCTCCGCTGAGAAGACCACGGATCACATCTCGCGGATCGACCAGCTGAGTCAGCAGAATCACAGGAATATACTGCAAATGGCTGTCAGCACGAATCTGACGGCACAGTTCATATCCATCCATCTCAGGCATAATAATATCACTGATAACAATCGTCGGTTTCTTTTTCTGCATAAACTCAAGCGCTTCTGCACCATCCTTGGCAATTACCACATTATAATTATGCTGCTCGAGTATATATTTCAGGTGCATTGCCTGCGTTTGACTATCCTCAACAACCAGGATTTCAACGCCAATGTTCGATGATTTTTTTTGATTCTCCACTGGGTCCTACCCTCGAAATAATTGATTTTTATTTTATTTATTCAGCGCTAACAGCAATTTGTTTTTTTAAGACAGTAAGAATCCTTTCAGCAATTTTACCTGAAGAAAGAATATCTGTTGCACTCCCTCTTTTTATTGCTTCACCAGGCATGCCATGAACGGTCGAACTTTCTTTATCCTGCGCAATGGTAATTCCGCCCTTGTCTTTAATCAGTTTCAGCTCCGATGATCCATCCTGTCCCATACCGGTTAACAGGACACCAATGGCCTGTTTTCCAAAACTTTGCGCAACAGAACGAAACAAAAATGAAACAGAAGGACAGACACTGTGTTCAGGAGCAGCATCACTTAAAACCACACGGCCTCTCCTGTCAATACCCATTTGCTGACCATCGGGAGCCAGATAGGCATTTCCCGGTTCCAGCTTCTCATCATGGGACGCAATATGAACCGGAAAAGAAGTCGTTCTCGTCAGCCAGTCCGCAAGTCCTGATAGAAATCCAGGTGCAATATGCTGTACAATGGCCACGGGAAGTTCGAAATTCGGTCCCAATCCCGATAAAATGGTCTGAAGAACAAGCGGACCGCCTGTTGATGCACCCATGGCTATCAGTTTGATATCTGCTGCATCAATATCGGATATTTTTTCGATTGACGGTGCCGGGGCGGCTTTTTCCTGTACAGCGGATCCCTTCCGCATACGTGTCCAGCGTCTGACTACTTTGACTTCAGACATTAATTTAACAGTCGAAACCAGCTCCTGAATAGAACTGGAAGATCCTGATTGCCCCATTCCTCTCGGTTTTTCAAGGGCTGCAACAGCACCTGCTTCCATGGTTTTAAAAGTCTTATCCACTTCATCCGGATTCCAGCTTGCGCTGACAATCACTACGGGTACAGGATGGGTTTCCATAATCTTGCGAGTTGCTTCGAAACCGTCCATTTTAGGCATATGAATGTCCATGGTAATGACATCCGGTTGTGTTTCAACTGCCATTCTGACGGCTTCTTCTCCGTCATGAGCGGTACCCACCACCTGAATATCCGGATCCGAATTCAGGATATGCTGTAAATAGCCGCGTACAACCGGTGAATCTTCTGTGATCAGAACCTTTATCATGAAAACGCCCCTATAACGCTATATCAGTTTTTCAATGACTTCCAGCAAATTGCTCTGATCAAAACTGCGTTTTACAATATATGCATTGGCACCCACATCAATACCGCGTTCACGGTCTTCCCTTGATTCAAGTGCTGTCACAAGCACGACCGGCAGTTCTGCTGTTTTCTTCTCACTTCTGATTTTCTGTACCAGATCGAATCCATTCATCCTTGGCATTTCAATATCAGAAACCACAAGGTCAAACTCTTCTGATCTCAGTGCTGTCAGAGCATCCATACCGTCTACCGTTGCCCTTACCCGATACCCTGCTGATTCAAGAATATTTTTTAACAAGGTCCGTGATGTAATGGAGTCTTCTGCTATTAGAATCGATCTTTGCGCCACTGATTTTGCCTCCTTTTTTGCCATACTTAACGAGCTTGCAGATATTTTCAATGCTGATTTTAATAAGTCTGAGATGTTTAATATCGGGACCACTTTCCCTGAACCCAGGATGGATGCACCGGCCACATTCCTTACACGGGCCAGTTGTTTTCCCAGGTTTTTAACAAGAACTTCCTGTTCACTCAGCACCTTGTCCACCATGAACGCAATTTGGCCGCCGCCCTTACCGATTATCAACACCTGCATCGAATCCCTCTGTGATGAAAGATTCGACTTTCGGTTTATCTGAAGAACATCAGCCAATTTTACCAGACTGACCACTTTATTGTCAACGGATATTGTTTCCCGGTTCTCAATCATTTTTATATCCTTATCACGGATACGAATAACCCGTTCAACAATATTGGTTGGGATAACAAAAACCTGTCCTTCCGTTTCAATAAGTATGCCCCGAAAAGTCGCCAGCGTAACCGGCAGAACGATTTTAAAGGTCGTTCCC
>Ga0272441_10006820_pt1 | contig 18898 bp, 12 predicted proteins | sample SSMProp6N_FD_193582 | JGI IMG/M metagenome (GOLD analysis project Ga0272441, IMG submission 193582) | Marine sediment archaeal communities from Little Sippewissett salt marsh, Falmouth, MA, United States - SSM-Prop-6N | ecosystem: Environmental > Aquatic > Marine > Wetlands > Sediment ... | reverse complement strand
CGAGCCTCGCCGACCTCGGCCTCCTTTGCCTGCCATCGGTCACCTCCCATCCGCCGAGCGCCCACCACAGACGAACCTGTCCGGGGTTTCAGGCCTCTAAGCGGATGGTCAATGTGCGGCAACAGCAACTACCAGAGCTGGTGGTCGTACCGGGTGTACTACCCCAGATTTGGTGGTGTGCAGACGGCGTGCATGGCGCGGTTGCAGCCGAAGTCCACTTCTGGGATGGGATCTACCTAGTTTCTGCGCGGATTGAACGCACCGGGGGGCTGTGTGTTACTGGCACGTCTGGCGCCGGGTGACCGGTGGGCAGACCAAAATTTGGGCCCAGCCGCTCGGGTTTGACAGTTTACGCTCAAACCTATCGGAATCGTTGAGCCGGAAATCGGTCGCCGTACTACAAACGTGATCTGGGCTAAAAAACGTCCGTGGCGTCGGGGGGCTTGATACCCAGGGCATTGAACAGGGCGAGTTGCTCAGGGATCACCGTGGTCACACCTCGGGCTTTGCCTCGCGAGGTACGCAGCGTCACAGCCCGGATCGTCTTCAGACGGGAAAGTACCCGAGCTTGCTCCTGGGATCACACAGCCGATTTGCGAGGATGACCTGCAGGTGCGCAACCAGGTCGAGCTGGATGCGAGAGCGGCGAGACTGCTTGTCGATGGTCTGAGCGCGCTTCAGCTCCCGCCAAAGGGCGAGGATCGCGTGGACATGTCCGTAGCTCAGGGCAGTCTCAACTCCAGGCTGGCCATCCGGCATGGGCTGTTCGAAGATCCTGCAGAGGCCGTTGATGATGGAGTCGACGTCAGCGTCGGTGAAGCTGTCGAGGCTTCCGAGATTGGCGATGGTGCGCTGTCGAACCTTGCCCTCGTCGCGATATGACTCGACGATGCGCAGATTCTTGTAGACCTTGTCGCCGCGCTTGAAAGAGGAAACACGAGGGAACATGGTGGCACGACGTCACGCACCGTGATTACGCCTGTCAAGCCTCTTCTACTGGTTTGTCGACCGTCCAGCGAAACGCGAGTTGGCACAACACCTATCACAGGACCATGTGGCGAATTCTGCCGCCTCAGCACATCTGAGCAGGTCTCAACACTGATTCGCATTTCTCAAACGGTCAAACCCGAGAGGCGGAATGACGACCGTTGGCAAGCGAGCCAACCACGACTTTGCGATTGCCTCGGGGCACTGATCCAGGGGTATCGAGTTCTCCATTCGTGAGCACTATCTGTCATTCCCGTGGAAACGGGAATCCATGGAGCACAAGCGCATTCGCCCAAATCTGGATCTCCGCTTCCGCGGAGATGACAGAGGAATGTGCATACACGCACCATATTCAGGGGAACTCGATCGCCGTGGGAACTCGATCGCCGTGGGAACTCGATCGCCGTGGGAACTCGATCGCCGTGGGAACTGATGTGCCCTGCCTTGAGTTTTCTTACCCTGATTGGTACGATCGCGGAGCTGCCAGGAGGATGAGACCATGAAGCGTACGAACCGTGGGTCTGGGCTGCGGTGGGTATTGAGCACCGTCGTTCTGGGGGCGTTGGTCTGGGTGGCGGGGCCGGGTGGCTGCAAGGGCCCGGAGTCGGGCCCGTCGGGGCAGGTCCTGCGTGCACAGCGGACACAGCAGGCTCAGCAGGCTCGGCAGGCTCGGCAGGCTCGGCAGGCTCGGCAGGCTCGGCTGACGCCGTCGCCGTCGCCGTCGCCGTCGCCGCTGACGCCTCAGACCCGGCTGGCCATGTCCCCTCGGGCTACCTGGCAGCGGCTCAACGCCGATGGGCCCTGGGCGGTGAGCCCGCGCTTCGTGGGCAACGCGCTGGTGTTGCTGTCGGGCCGGGTGGGCCGGGGGCTGATGTTGGCGGAGGACAGCGGGGTGTTGCACGTCATCGATCCCACCTACCAGGGGCCGGTGGAGGTCCAGGGGCCGGTGGAGGTCCAGGGGGGGGTGATCTGTCTGCCGAACCGGCGCTCCGCGTTGGATGATGCCCGAGCGTTGCCCGGAGTGTCGCCCGGAGCCTTGCCCGGAGCCTTGCCCGGGGCGTTGCCCGGCCGGCTGGTGTCCGGGGGGCTGCCCGGGGGGCTGCGGGTGGCCGGCGCCGAGTCCTGTCCGCCCACGGGGTTCAATCCGGAGCTGGGCCAGGTGCTTCACGAGTCGGTCGTGGGCCGGTGGAGCTTCTTCCCCCGCCGCGGGGAGCTGGTTTTCGTGCCCATGGGGGGCGCTGCCGTGCTGGTGGAGGATCGGGTCCCCTTCTCCATCCGGGTGTCGCCGGATGGCCGCCGCGCGGCCTACGCCGTGGGCAGCCTGCCTAGCCCGACGCTGGTCCTGTGGGACGCCGACCAGGGGCGGCGTGTCCTGGGCGTTGGGGTGCACCCCGTGTTTCATCCCGATGGGCTGCTCATCTACAGCCGGCCCGACGGGCGGCGGCGCCTGGGCAGCCTCACCAGCGTGGCCCGGGCCGAGCTGCGGGCCCATGACCTGACCACCCACGAGTCCTGGAACCTGACCGACACGCCCGACCTCGCGGAGATGCAGCCCGCCCTGTCCCCGGACGGAAGCCGACTGGCCTTTGCCGATTGGCGCCATGGTGGCGCCTACCTGGTGATCCTCAGCCGGAGGGTGGACCGATGAAGCGTGCCACTCGACTCATCGGTAGGGCTGTCGCGGCGCTGGCGGGACTGGTCCTGGCGGCGCTGGCGGGACTGGTCCTGGCGGCGGGGGCTCTGGTCCCCCCGGCATCGGCCGCGCCCGCGCCCGTGTGTGGCGGCGTTAACCACCAGGACGCCTGCGGCTCCGCCCAGATCTGTATCTGCTGCTTCGACTCGGACTGCTTCAACCCGATCTATGGTGACAACCACGGCAACTGCGTGTGGTGGGCCTGGGAGATGGCCTGCCGGGAGTGGGGGGAGGCCCTGTCCACCTGCCACAACGCCGACACCTGGGACGACTACAACCAGGCCACCCACTACATCAGCACCGAGGCCTGCGTGGACACCATCTTCGTCTGCGAGCAGGACAACGCGATCTGTGGGTCCACCAACTGGGGTCACGTGGGCTGGGTGCTCGAGGTCTATCCCGACGGCTCAATCCGGGTCAGCGAGCAGGGCTGCTGCTGGTTCTGGGGCGTGCGCGAGCGGACCTTCGCCGCGCAGGTGGCGACGCCCACCATGGAGTACATCTACCAGCTGGGGCTCACCTCCTGCAGCCAGTGCGAATGCGAGCCCGACGAGACCCAGCAGCGACCCTGCGCCGACGGCTGCGGCACCGAGGAGCGCACCTGCGCCAGCGACTGCACCTGGGGGGACTGGACCGGCTGCGACGCCGTGCCGGAGTGCGATCCCGGCGAGTCCCGGACCTGCGGGCTGTGCGGTGTGCAGATCTGCCTGCTCGACTGCGCGTGGTCGGCCTGTGACGATCGCTGTGATCCCGACGGAGGTGCGTCCGTCCCTGACGCGGGGGAGGCCAGCGACGCAGGGGGGGCCAGCGACGCAGGGGGGGCCAGCGACCCGGACGGCGGCAGCCAAAACGGCATGGTAAGCGGGGGCTGCTCCTGCCGGAGCGGCGCCGGGGGGGGCTCCGGAGGTTCGGCGGTGCCGGTGGTGCCGGTGGTGCTGGTGGTGCTGGTGGCGCTGGTGGCGCTGGGCGCCCGGAGGCGGCGGCGAGTTGGCGCCCATGGTGGCACCCATGGTCGCCCTGGTGACCCCCATGGTCGCCCTGGCGGTCCCCATGGTCGCCCCCAAGGTCGCCCCCAAGGTCGCCCCCAAGGTCGCCTCCAAGGTCGCCTCCAAGGTCGCCCTGGCGGCGGCGCGGGGTTTCTGGTGGCCGTGGTTGTGGCTCTGGTTGTGGCCTTGGTCGCCGCCCTGGTCGTCGGCTGTGGTGACTCCAACCAGACCCACCCGGACGCCACCTCGGACGACTCGGGGACTCCCGGCGCGGACGCCACCTCGGACGACTCGGGGACTCCCGGCGCGGACGCCTCGTCGGGAGACGGCGGGGTCCCCTGCGCGCCGGTGACGCTCGCCTTCACCGACGCCGAGGAGGTGGTGGTGATCCCCGAGGGCACCCATTTCATGCACGTGAAGCTCTGGGGGGCCGGAGGCAACGACGAGTCCATGTGTGACTGGACCGAGGGCGGCGCCGGTCTGGACGGCGGCCAGGGGGGATTCACCGAGGCCATCTTCGAGGTGCGTCCGGGCGCCGCCCTGGAGCCGGGCGTGGCTCTGGTGGTCATCGTGGGCGCCGCGGGGCTCGCCAGCGAGACCGCCAGCCGCTTTGGCTTTGGCGTGCGTGGGGGTGGGGGGCTCACGGGGATCTTCTTCGGGCCCGGACCCATCGGAGCCGGTGACGCGACCAGCGCCTTGGCCATCGCCGGCGGCGGCGGCAGCGCCAGCGGGCCGGAGTGTCACCCGGGCGGCCCGGGCAACCACCCCGACGCCGGCGGGCGCGGCGACATGCAGGGCGGCACGGGCACCAGCACGACCCCCTCGGTCGGCGGCGGTGCCGGCTACACGGGCGGGGCGGGGGGCGACAGCCGCGTGGCCGCCATCGGGGGCGAGGGCTTCGTGGATCTGGCCCTCGCCCTGGACTCGAGCATCCACTACGCCTCCCAGGGCGACTACCCGGTCCCGGGCTCCGGCGACGAGGACTACCTCGCCCAGGGCAACTCTGCCGGGCTGTCGGAGCACCCCGGACTCGCCATCATCAACTTCGTCTGTCCGGCCCCCTGACTCGGAGGGTCGCTAGTGCTGCAACGGAATCGGCTCGTTTTGAGCGTAGCGCTCCCAGAAGCGTTCGGGCGTCTGAACGCCGCCGAAGACCCTGACCATCGGCGTGGGGCCGAGGAGCTGAGCTTCGTCCACGACGGACGGCGCGGCCGGGATGGTGATCGAAGAGCTGTCGTGTCCGATGACGGTCCACACGGTGTTGCCGTCTCGAGTGACCGACAACGACGAATAGGAGAGGCCCGTTTCGAACCATTCCCACTCCAACGGGTCGTGCACCGGATGCGGCGCCGAGGGGGAGGACTGGGTGATCCAACGGGGAACGTCTATCAGCGAAGCCTGGTCGTCGGGTTGTGGATACCCCGGTACGATCGTATACGAGTACACCTCACCGGCGGTGACGCTGCAGAACCAAAACGGTAGCTCTGCCGAGACGGGCTCCACCCAGACCATCGAGAGGTCCACCTGGCTCGCGTCCGTGCTGAGCTCCTGATAGGTCGGCCAGCCCTGGCAGAAGTGCGTGTTCCAGGCGCAGGTGGCGCAGCCAGGTGGGTCTCCCTGGTGCAAGGGGCTGTCGGCTCTCGGTGGATAGGACATCGAGACGTCTGCGGTGAAGGTGGCCATTTCGTACGCCCCGAAGTCCAGCTCCACGCCGGTCGTGTAGCCGGTGACAGGTCCGTGCTCCATGTGCATCACGCGATAGATGGGCCGCTCGTAGCCGCGTCCGTTGGCCAGCTCCGTGTACTCCTGCTCCAGGGCCTGGATGATGAAGCTCACCCCGGTCGGAACGTTGATACTCCATGGCTGCGACCCAGGACCGCCCCATTCATCGGTGGCCAATAGGTCACCGAACACGTGGACGATGTAGTCGTGCGCCGGGTCCACCAGCCCGGTGGCCGTGCCGCTCACCTGCACCATCCACGGCGGATCGGCGGGAGCTGGGGGCTCCAGGGTCAAATCGAGCTCCGATGGCGTGGCGCCCAGCTCCTCGATCCAGGTCGGATTCAGGCCGACGACGCTCTTGATCACGTACCCGAACAGAAAGGCCGTGACGTTGGCGTCGCCAGCGGTCCAGTCGATGCCGTGGAAGGTCAATCGACCGTCGGCCCCGACCGTGGCCTCCTGTCGCTCACCGCCGGGCGGATCGAAGGCCACGAACGCCCCTTCGGCGATCACGCTCGTGGCGTCCTCGTTGGAGCGCGCCCAGAAGACAATGGTCAGGCTGTCCCCGGTGGCCGCGTCCGGGGCGGCGTCCACGCCCCCATCCTGGGCGGTGTTGTCGTTGTTGTTGTTGTTGTTGTTTCCGCCGTCGTCGTCTCCGCAGCCGAGCCACAGGCTCGCCATGAGACAAAGCGAGATGGCGATAACAGGTTTTTGGGGTCTGAGAACCATGGTTTGTTCCTCCAGGTCTGGTCTGCGGACAAGTCGCAACGTTGAACGAGATACTCCACACCACTGTCCCCGATGACGGTTTTCATGATTGAAAACCAGTGTGATTGTATACTGAATTAGTGACGTTTTGGTGAGGTTATTGTAAGGGGCGTTGCACGCGATGGCGTGCGAGAACACCCGCGAAGGACGGCCGCGCTCGAGCGATCAGGGGCAGGTGAACAGGGTCTTCCGACTCAAATCGACCTGGGACCTGGTCCGTATCCTGAGACCCGGTCCATCTCCCTAGCGTCCGCCGCAAAACAACTAGATCGCCCAGAACGCCGATCCATCCCGGCTCGCTTCGTTGCTTCTCGTCGCATATCAAAAAGTATGCGCCTCGGCGCGCCTCGCGAGCCGGGCGCCTCAACGTCCTGCATCGTCTACTTGTTTTGCGGCGGACGCTTACCAGGTTGCCGGCGGCCGCAGGGCGACGTGCAGGGCGTGGTGAAACGCTCAGGGCTTTTCGATGCCGAGCTTCTTCATGCGGTGGGACAGGGTGCGGACGGGCATGTCGAGGCGTTGGGCGGCTTTGCTTCGGCTCCAGCCGGTGGCGTCGAGGGCTTCGATCATCAGGGCTCGCTCGAAGTGGTGCAGGCGGGTCTTGTAGTCCTGGGGTAGCTGCTTGGCGGTGTCCCGCCGGCGGACGCCCTCGGCGGGGTCTGCCTGCGGTGCTGCGTCTTTCGGGCCGGGGGGCTGGCCGGTGCCTCCTGGGGGTTGGGCAGTGTCTCTGGGGGGCTGGCCGTGGGGTCTTGGGGTTTGGCGCACGCGTTCGGGGAGATCCTCCAGGGTGATTTGTGGGCCCAGGGCGATGATTACCGCCCGCTCGATGGCGTTTTTCAGCTCGCGCACGTTGCCCGGCCAGCCGTAGCGGTGCAGCTGCCCCAGGGCCTCTGGCTCTATGCCGGTTACCGGGCTGTGGTTTGCTTCCCGGGCTTGACCTAGGAACCGCTCCACCAGCGGGGCGATGTCCTCGGGGCGCTCGGCCAGGGGCGGGATCCGCAGGATCATCACGTTGAGGCGGTAGTACAGGTCCCAGCGGAAGGTCCCCGCCTGGCACATCTGCTCCAGGTCCCGGTGGGTGGCGGCCACGAACCGCACGTCCACCGCGATTTCGCGGTTGGAGCCCACCCGCCGGATGGATTGGGTCTCCAGGGCGCGCAGGAGGGCCGCCTGGGCCGATGCGGAGAGCTCGCCGATCTCGTCGAGGAGCAGGGTGCCGCCGTCGGCCTCCTCGAAGAGCCCCTTGTTGGCCTGGGAGGCGCCGGTGAAGGCGCCCTTTTCGTGTCCGAACAGGACGCTCTCCACCAGGGTCTGGGGGATGGCGCCGCAGTTGATGCAGGCCATGGGCCCCGCCGCGCGCCCGCTCCGATCGTGCAGGGCCCGGGCCACCACCTCCTTGCCCGTGCCCGTGTCACCCATGAGCAGCACTGGGATGGCGGACTGCGCCAGGCGGTCCACGGTGACGAAGAGGTCGCGCATGGCCGGGCTGCGCGCCACGGGGCCATGGGGATCGGCCGCCTCGGCGGGGGGCTCGCCCGGCTGCGCGACGTGCACGGGGGCGGCCGCCGTGGCGCGCCGCAGGGCCTCCCGGCACACGGCGAGGAGCTCCTCGGCGGAGGTGCCCGCGTCGGGGAAGGACGCGATGCCGCACCGCAGGTCCGCGCCCCCCGGGCCGGTGGCCGCGAGGCTCGTCGCCAGGCTCAGCCCGCGGTCGGGGCCAGACTCGCACAGCAGGACCTCCAGGGTGGTGGGGCTGTACTGGGCCAGGTGGTCCACCGGCCTGAGCTGGGACCGGACGGCCGAGGCGTGCAAGGCCGCGAGGGTGGCGGCGCCGCTCCCTTCGGCGGCCAGCATCAAGAGGGTCGCGCCGCGATCGAAGGTGCGGGCGCGGGTGACCTCGTCGGCCAGGGCGACCTCGAAGCGATCGTGGCTGTCCACGTCGTCTCTGGTGGGGGGCCTGAGCTCGTGCAGCGAAGCGGTCACCTCGCCCAGGACCACCTCGGCGCCCCGCTTCAGGCGCGCGCGTCGGATCTTCTCCCCGGCCAGGCGGGTCCCGTTGGTGGAGCCGAGGTCCTCCACCCAGACCTTCCCCGCGACCATGTCGAAGGCCGCGTGTCGCCGGGAGAGGCTCTGGTCGGCGATGGGCACCTCCACCTCGGGATCCCGCCCCACCACCACGCGCTGGCCTTCGCCCAGGGACACCGCCTGGACGCCGGCCGGGTGGTAGACCAGCAGGGACACGCGCTCCGGGTGGCCGGCCGCCGGCCGGGCAGGGGGCAGCACCTCACCGGTGGACCGGGGGACCGTGGCCCGGAGCCTGGCGTCCGCGCCGCCCGCGCTGCCCGCGCCGTCCGCGCCGTCTGCGCCGTCCGCGCCGTCTGCGCCGTCCGCGCCGTCTGCGCCGTCCGCGCCGTCTGCGCCGTCCGTATGGTCCGCGCCGTCCGCGTCGCCCGTGTTGTCCGTGTTGTCCGTATTGTCCATCACGGCCTCGCAATATACACCATCTCGCCCGCATCTTTGTCGGAGACCCGGGATCATGTCACCGAAGGTCGTTGGGGTGAGTCGTTATGATCGTAATAGCCATGGTCGTTATGGCCATGGTCGTTATGGCCATGGTCGTTATGGCCATTGACACATACGGCTCTGCCCGGCTGTTGTCGGATCTCCGACTTCGGATTTCTGATTCTAGATGGTTCGAAGAGTAGAAATCTGTGATCGCGTTTTCAGAAAAGGCCGCTTTTCATTATGACATCCAGGAAATGGGCGTCTTTCATCCCCATGAAGTGGCGGGTGACGTTCCGGGCCGTGTCGGGATCGCGCTGACGGATCACCTCTACCGCGGCGCGATACGTGGGCCGAATCATATCCATCTCACGAAGCCGGAGGGTCTGGATATCGGGGTGGTGCCTGCAGATAAGGGACACCTCGTTGAAGATGAGCTCCATGGGGATGTTCCCAGCGGCGCGGATCGTGAGGCGTGAAAACTCGAGGTCCCGCTCGATGAAACGATCCAGCATGGTCTCCTGCTCCTGGAGCTCGGCGAGTCGCAGCAGCTCGGCAATCTCCTCCTCCGTGGCCCGCTCACAGGCCCCGGCGATGGCTTCTGAGCCCATGGATCGTCTTATTTCGAGGAACCCCCGAACTAGATCCCTGGTCTTGTGGCCCATACGAACCAGATGCATCACTAGGCTGAGCGAGCCGTGAGTGCGGTAGTCGAGCACAGTGGCCCCACGCCCTTGGCGAATGTCGACGAGCTGTTCCGCCTCGAGCCGGCCGATAGCCGAGCGAAGCGTGTGACGGGTTATTCCCATCTGCTCGGCCAGCTCCCGTTCTGGTGGCAGTCGAGAGCCGGGAGGGTACTCGCCAGATAATATTTGGTGGCGGAGCCAGTCCAGCACCACATCGATGGACCGGGAGCCACGAAATATCGTTCGGTCAGAGCTTGAAAGGGGTGAGGTGTTCAATGCGAGGGCCTCCGTGTTTGAGTGCGTGTCGGACCATCGGTCATCGATGTGTGCGAGCATTGTCGAGTCAAACAAGCATTTCAATTGGTTCCACCATTATGCCACAGTTAATCCAATTGTGTTTGAAAAATTTAAGATTTCTTTGTTGACAGCAGCAAGAAAACAAGGTTGAATGGAGAAATGGTGGAACCATTTGCCCATGATCGAGCCATCCGGTGTATGGACCGGCGGCAACGCCACGAGGAGGCGCCCGCGAGGCTGCTGGTCGCGCCAGGCAGGAGGCACTCGGAAAGGAGCTTGTTGGAATGAGCCCCCACAATCTGCACCTTCTGTACCCCTTGGCAATTGTCGCCGTGCTTTCGGTGGCGTCCGGGTGTCTGACAAATTTCGACAGCGATCCGTTGAGCGACTCGGGCGGCGGGGATGTCTGGATGGCCGAGGCGGGAGAGCCGGATGCATCGACCGTTGCCGACGCACGGTGCGGCAATGACATCGCCGAAGCTCAGGAGGCGTGCGATGGCCCCGATCTCCGGGGTCAAACATGTACCGCTCTGGGTCACGCAGGGGGTGAGCTGGCGTGCGCCGCAGACTGCTCCTTTGACGTCTCCGGCTGTGAAGGCGAGCCCGAGTGCACGGGCAGCTGCGCTCCCTGCGGCTCCCATCTCGCGGAGGTAACCTGCGGAGCGCAGGTCGGCTGCAACTGGGTTCCGGCAGCCTGTACGGGGACCCCGAACACCTGCACCGGGAGCAATCTGGCTGACTGCGTCTATGGGTGTGATTGGGACCTCGCGGGCCCTTGCCTGAACGGCCAGCAGGACTGCGGCAATATTACGCTGCAGGTCACCTGCGTGGACGTAGGCTGCGTCTACGCAGGTGGGACCTGTACAGCAGGCCAGTCTTTCGACTGTGCAGATGTCTCGACAGGCCAGCAGTGCATTGATGGTACAGGCGGCGTCTGCCAGTGGGACGACGAAGGTCCCTGCTCGGGGACGGCAAACCCCTGCACCGGCCGACAGGAGCCATACTGCGAGCTGGGGTGCGTGTGGCAGGTTGGCACTTGTGAGGGCACCTGCCAGCCCTGCGCATTGCTCGACAACCAATCCGGATGTGAGGGCCAATCGGGCTGCACTTGGGGCACAACGGCGGTGAGGTAGTCCATGTTCCATTCCAAATTTCTCCGACGCATGACCTCCGCTGCGCTGCTCGCAGCGCTGCTGCCAACCTTGGTGTTGCTGAGCGATGGCTGTGGCGAGCAACCTTCTGCGAACGACTGCACCCCGGCGAGCTGTGGCGTGCTGGAAATGGAGTGTGGCTCGTGGGCGGATGGCTGTGGCGGCATCCTGACGTGCGGCGGGTGCCAAGACGGATACTCCTGTACCGAGGATGGGAGCTGCCAGCTGGACGGGAATCCATGCGAGGACCACTGCATCAACGGCGTCTCGGACTGCGGCGAGGCTGGCATCGACTGCGGCGGCACCTGCGGGGAATGCTATTGCCCGAACCAGCAGGTGGGCGAGGTGCTCCTGGCCGAGCAGTACAGGACGGTGGCCTGGACCTTCGACAACCCCAGCTTTTCGGGCAACCCGTTCGACTTGGAGTCGCGCGCCACGTTCACCCATTGCAACACCGGAGCCACGCTCACCACGAGGCTCTTCTACAAAGGCAACGGCCAGTGGGGCGTGCACTTCACCGGTAGGGCGGCCGGCCGGTGGATCTTCGAGACCGCAGCCCAGGACTCCGATCTGCACGGGCAGGTGGGAACCGTCCAGGTGGCGTTTAACGGCGGTGTGGACGGGTTCCACACGGCGTTCGGTGCAAAGTGGGGCTGGACCGGATCGAACCGCGCCTTCGTGCCACAGCTCGCCATGCATCCCATGCGCGTCGACCAGTGGGGAGATCCCGCCGCCGTCGACCAACTGGTCCAAACGTACGTCAGGGACCACGGCTTCAACGGCCTGCACGTGCGTATGGCCTCGGCCTGGTACGATCACAACAACTTCGACGTCCGCTCTGTGGGGCAGATCGTAAACGACCTCGACGGAGAGTGCCCCGACCCCGACGTCGAGTCTTTCGTGCGGCTCAAGCGGCTCGTTGACGCGGTACATGCCGCTGGAGGCATGGTGCACATCTGGCAGTGGTTCGATTCCCAGCGCCAGCAAACCCCGGGCTACCTGCCTGGAGGCGCAAACGGCTCCTGCGACCGCCGACTCCAGAACTACATTGCGGCCTATCTGGGCCCGGTGCCGGGCTGGTCCATGGGCTACGGATTCGACGTTCAGGAGTACGCCGGTGAGGCTGGCCTTTCGGAGTGGTACGACCACCTGAACGCTGAGATGGAGCCTTACTTCCATCCCCTCGGCGCGCGGTGGGGCGACGATCCGACGGGTATCGGCATGTACTACGACGGCTTCTCCTATGCCGGCTACCAGCAGCACCGGCCGACCTATAGCGACTACCGCACCGGGTTTACCACCTACCCTGACAAGCTACAGTTTTCGGAGGACCGTTTCCGCCTGCGCCCCACCTGTGGCACGCGACCGGACAAGGACTACACCCTGCAGATGATCCGTCGCGGCCTGTGGATCTCTACCCTGGCCGGGGGAACGGCAAACATCTGGGGAGTGCTGGCCAAGCGCCCCGAGGACTGTGACTGTCTCGCCCAGGGTTTCCCACGCCCAGATTGGACCAAGACCTGGTCGCGCTTTTGGAAGTGGCGCTTTTTGCGCGACCTGGAGCCCTGCGACGACCTCACCGATGGCGGTGCCCACTGCATGAAGAACGCGGCCAACACCAGCTTTGTCTTCTATGGCGAGGACACGGCAAGCCTGACGTTGGACCTCAGGGCCATGGCCGGTGACCAGCCCGCCGTTGCGGTGGACACCACACGACCCTACGAGGAGATCGACCTCGGCACGCTCTCGCCAGGCCTGCAGACCTTCGAGGCGCCCGGCGCTGCCCAGTCCGACTGGGCCGTGGCCATAGGCCCCTTCGAGCAGGCGCGGCTGGATCCCGGGATTCCCTCCCCTCCCAACGGGCTCGAGCCTGGCGGCGATGAGATCACGCCAAACGCCCAGGGTCAGGTCACCCTCTCCTGGCGCCCCGTTGCCGGCTGTGCCTATCGTGTCCGGCTCGCCCGCTTGGTACCCGGTAGCGACCCCGAGGTCGTCGTCAACTGGACCGACACTCCGGACGTCCACTTCATCGTACCAGTGTCGGTGGGCGAAAATTATCGCTTCTGGGTTCGCGCGCGGGACCTGAGCACTCAGACCCTCTCCGATGCGGCGGCGTCCACGTTCCGGGTCTACGGAGTTGATCCCTGCCGGACCAACCGCCCGCCCATGGTGCACGATCTGACCACCCTGGAGGCCTTCGTCCGGGCGTGCTTTGTCAACGAGATGGACGACCGGGCCCAGCAGAGCCTCCCTAACACCGACAGTGAGCACGACTTCCAGGCGCTGATGCGAGATGTCCGGGACCTGCTGATCCAGACGTACCCGGTCATTCATTACGCCCGCCCCGAACAAGACAACTACGGCGTCGACCTGGACGCCTTTGCCCTGATCGCCCAGGACGGCAATCGCACCGTCGTGGATTACGTGGTGGACAGCGCTGCCGGTGGCGTGCTCGTCGACAAGCTCGACTGGCAGGCCGGGGACGGGAACGTGTGTCAATGATGTTTCCTTCAACGAGCAGTCACAGCAAAAGGAGCTAGGAGCATTCATGAGACAACCAGGCATTCTTTTTTTGGGAACCGTATTGTCTCTCGTCGTTTTCGGCTGTGCCCCTGACGGTGGCAGTGACGGTGAGGGTGTCTGTGATCCGGGAGCGCTGCGTGAGTGTGACTGCGCTCCGGGGCAACCACCCGGAACGCAGATGTGCGTCGCGGATGGTAGCTTCTGGGGTAGCTGCGCATGTATCGATGTGATCCAGGACGCGGGCCCACCGCCCGACGCCGATGCCGGCCTCGACGCAGGTCTACCCGCGGTGGAGATCCTCGTGGACGACCCGCTAAACGGCGCGACCAGCGGAACGGAGCAAGGGGATGGCGTGTTCGTCAGCGACGGATGGCACTCTTCGGGTGGCTGCATCATGTACCCGCTGGGCGAGGAGATCGACGCAGGCTATATCCGCGTTACGATGCGGGGGTTTCAGGCGCCCCTGCTTCCTCCGTGGTGGGACTGGAGTGAGTGGGAAGCCGGGAACCTGGAAAAGCCCGAAATCCACTTGTTCAATGGGGGCGACGACATCTGGCAGTGCAAGTTCAAGTGGCGGTTCGGTCCCACCTACGATCCTTTCAAGCTCCTGTATCGGGGACCCAACATGGAGACCAAAATCGGTCATCGGCCTCCCAGCCCGTTTAATGTGACCCTCCGAGACATGATCAACAACAGCGATGAGAACGTCTACGAGTTCGAATGGGAGGACAACAATATCTGGTTCAGATTGGATGGGCAGCTGGTCCACAGCTACACGTTCGATGAAGGTGACTCCTTCGTCCTGAGCGAGGTCAGAATCGGCACTGACTGCGTAGGGCCCTGGTTTCATGAGGACGTCGTGTTTACCCGGGTCGAGGTGGGCCGGTACAACAATCCATAAGGTGGCCAGATATCGGATGTGAGGGGTCCGAACCGGTGGCGGAGCGGAACAACAACACCGGTCCGTGTAGCGACACGGAAACGCGGTGCGGGGCGGGGTTGACCATGGAGACCTGTGTGAACGGCTCGTGGCAGATCCTTCTGGATTGCGCTCTACAGGAACCTGTGCGCCCAGGATGCGGACAGCTACGTTGTGTCCAGGGTGTAGTGTTGCTTTTGATGTTTCTCGCCGGGGTGGCACCAGCGAGCGGCACGCCTTCAGCCGCCGAATCTAGGCCTTGCGCAAAGCCACCAATGGCAAATGACCCAGCCGGATCGGAGACCAGGCGAGATCCTTCGAAGGCGGCCTGTGGTCCATGCCCCAAGGCCTGCCAGCGGATCACCTGTGTAGATGGCAAGCCTATCCTTCGTCGGGCGGGTCCATATTCATTGGGCATTACCACCGGGGTGGGGTTCGGCTTCTTCTTCGAGACCCATGCCAGGGTGGCTCTGTCTGTTGGCCGCACTTTCTGGAATCGCCTCGACCTGGAGCTCTCATTGCACATTGGGGCAGCTCCGCATCTGCTGGCACTGGAAGGAGCCGCGCGGGTTGGCGTGTTGCTCCACCTCAGTCGGAGGTGGGATCTGTTGCTGGCCTGGCGCGTGGGGTACGCCGATTTTCGTCTCCAGATGCCGGGCGGTGTCATGCGGACCAGAGGCGTAGGCGTTTCGGCACAGACGGAAATACGCATCCTGCTAATTTCAGCGTTGGAGTTGCGTGTCGCACCGCTGGTCGCCACTGGATACTGGAATAAGATCTGGGGCGTCTTTATGGAACCAAGCGTGGGTGTGGCTTGGCGATTCTGAACCGTGGAGCCAATGAACAATCGTACAAATGATTCGCCGCTCAATTCCCGCCCTCCCCCCCACAGGAGAACCGTCGCTTCGCTCGGCAGTTGCTTGAGACGCCGCCTGCGGGAGCGGTTACGAGCAAGCATCTGGGTGATCAGCCTGCTCATGCTGGTCTTTGCGAACTGTCAGACGCTGGACGCCAACGAGCCCATCGTGCTGGTCCCTGATGACGACTGGACCGAAACCCAGGTGCAGATCCTGCGCAACGTGGCCGAGTGTTGGAACATGAAGTATGGAACCCGGCTGTATGTGGGAAGAAGTGACACCACCATGCAGCAGGTCAAATTCAGCTTCCACGACTATACCTGTCTTTTCGGAGGTGGCAGAACCGAGACCAACTTACCGGTTCGGGTGAGCATCTGTCGGCCGTCCTGGTATATACCTTCGGATAATGCTGCCTACTTAAACGGTGTGCTCGCTACTGTTCTCCTGCATGAGCTGGGTCACGTGCTCAACATTCGTAAACACGCCAGCGAGCGGGGATCGGTTATGGCAGCCTCGGCTGACGAACAAGATGGGCAGCCGGAGTTTTCCAAGAATGACGATCGACTTTTCTTCGAGGCCAACCCCGATTTTCGGCTCACCCCCTCCTGCCAGCAGGTGGATGTCATCGGTTCTAGCGATGGCCTGGAGTGCTATTGCCGCGACTAGTCAGTATGAAGTGACCGGTTTGAAAGTCTACTGCAATCGCGCTGTTGCGGCATCCTGCGGCTTTCCTCCTCGCTCCCTCGGTCACCGTACCCTGTCGGACCTGGTCTAGACCTGCGACGCATCTGAGCCGTCCTCGCCGTCGGCTCCTTGCCTTGGACGGCCCGGCTGTGTCATGAACGGCTGAGCCCATGGCGCTCAGGGACACATATGATTTCCGGGTCTCTGTCAAGGAGCTCGCCGGGGTGGTGGGGGGCGGCCCCACGGTGGCGGGCACGTCCATGGGGCATGGGCGGATGCAGGTGGGCCAGCGCATCCACGACGCCTACCGGGCCGAGGCGCGAAAGGCCCACCCGGGCTACCGGCAGGAGGTCACGGTCCGCTGGCACGGCGTGTACCGGGACCGGCGGATCCTGGTCGAGGGGCGCATGGACGGCCTGTACGAGGACGCCGGCCGCTTCGTGGTTCAGGAGATCAAGTCGGTCCTGGGGCCGGACGGCGGGGAGACGGAGCCCGAGGAGCAGCTGGACCTGGAGGCCCTGGTCGAGGACTTTCCCGATCCCGTGATGGAGGCCTTCAGGTGGCAGTGCGCGCTTTACTGTCACTTCCACGCCCTGGAGCGCGGCGCGGAGCGCGACGCGGACCACGACGCGGACCACGGTGCGCAGCGCGGCGCAGACCGTGGCGGGGACGTGGTGGGGGAGCTGGTCCTGGTGGACGTGCGCACCCTCGCCAGCGAGCGGCTGCCCGTGGACTACGATCCCGACGCCTGCGCCGCCTTCGTGGATCGCCGCATCGGGCGGCTGCTCGACGAGCGGGTGGAGGCCGAGCGTCTGGCAGAGGTGCGCCGGCGCTTCGCCGCCGAGGTGCGGTTTCCCTTCGACGCCCCCCGGCCGCACCAGGAGGCGCTCATGGAGAACGTGGCCGGCGCCGCCGAGGGCGGGCTGGGCCTGCTCGTGTCGGCCCCCACTGGCATCGGCAAGACCGTGGCCGCCCTGGTCCCCCTGGTCCAGTCCTGCCTGGCGGCCGATCGCCGCCTCATGGTGGTCACTGCCAAGGTGAGCCAGCAGGAGCTTTTTTTGGACACCCTGGAGCAGCTCGTGCCCGCCGGGCGGGAGATCCGCGTGGCCCAGCTCGAGGCCAAGGAGCGGTCCTGCCCCCGGCGGGAGATGCTCTGCTCCCACCACGCCTGTCCCCTGGTGCGACGCTGCCTGGCCCTCGAGGCCATGGATCCGGTGCAGGAGCGGCTGGCCGCCGGCGGGGTCTTCCGCGCGGCCGAGCTGCGCGACCTGGCGGCGGAGCACCGGCTCTGTCCCTTCGAGGTGGGGCTCGCGGCCGCGGGCCTGGCCGACGTCACCGTGTGCGACTTCAACTACGCATTCCATCCCCTGGCCACCCTGGAGCGGTTCTTCGCGCCACGGGGTCGGGACCGGGTGCTGCTCATCGACGAGGCCCACAACCTCGGGGCTCGGGCCCAGGACTTTTTGTCCCAGACGATCTTGCGCAGCCGCGTCCGGACCCTCGCCGAGGGGGCGCTTCACGGCGGTCATCCGGTGTTTCAGCGAATCCTCGAGTTTCTGCTCGACGTCGACGGAATGGTCTCCGAGGTGGAGCGGTCGGTGGACGAGGGCCCCCGGCGCGGTATGGCCGTGGCCGAGGTGGCCCTGGACGGGAACCGCGTGGCCGGCTTGGAGACGGCGGCGGAGACCTGGCTGCTGGACTACCTGGCCTACGCCAAGTCCGGCGAGCGGCGGCCTCCGGCCTTCGTGCCCCGCTCAGAGCCGGGCTCCCGCCGGATAATGGATCCCTTCATCAGCTTCTGCTACGACGTGATGCACTTCTGCCGGGCCGCCGAGGACCGGGGCGATCACATGACCTGTCTCCTGAGGCGGTCGGCCGCCGATACCGAGCTCAAGGTCTTTTGCAAGGACCCGTCGCGACACCTGGCCTCCCGACACCGACAATTCGAGGCCGTCGTGGCCATGTCTGCCACCCTCGAGCCGTTGGACTTCTACGCGGACGTCCTGGGCATCAGCCGGCTGCGCAAGTGGACCCGGTGCGCCTTCGGGTCGCCGTTCCCCAAGGCGCATCGGCTGATCGCCGTGGACACGTCGGTGTCCACGCGGTTCGCCGACCGGGATGCGGCCCTGCCCGAGGTGTGCCGGCGCTTGGGGCGGCTGGTCACGCACCGCCCGGGCAACTACCTGGCCTTCTTTCCCAGCTACGCGGTCCTCGGCGCCGCCGAGGTCCTGTTGCAGACCGTGCACCCGCGGATCGGGGTGGTGGCCCAGCAGGCGGGGGCCGGGGCGGCGCCCCTGCTGGAGGCCCTCGCGGCCGCCGCCGCGCGCCGCTGTGATGGCGAGCCCCTCCCGAGCCTCGTCGGCTGCGCGGTCATCGGCGGCGCGCTGGCCGAGGGGGTGGACTTTGCCGGCGACCTCGCCTGCGGTGCATTCGTCTTTGGGCCGGGCCTGCCCGCGGTGACCGAGGAGCGGCAGCTCATGCAGGAGTACTACCAACGGGAGCTGGGCGCGGGCTTTGAGTACGCCTTTTTGTACCCGGGCCTGGCGCGGGTGGTCCAGGCCGCCGGCCGCGTGATCCGCGGGCCCGCCGAGCGGGGAGTGATCGTCCTTTTCGGACAGCGCTTCGCCGAGCCCCGGTACCGGGACCTGCTGCCCGCCTACTGGCAGGCCGAGGCCATCGATTGCGACGATCCGGACCCGGAGGTAGCCGCCTTTTGGTCCCGCGATCTAGGCCATTCGCAGTAGACCAAAGTGCGACAGTCGAGTCTAGACGCAATGCCGATCAGATAGGCCAAACCGGTCGACATCGATGACTTGTTGTTGCGCGGGCCCTTAGAGTTGACCAGCGACAGGAAAATGGTCCTGTGGCTGCTGGCGGCCTGGGCCTCTTCATTCCGCCCATCGCCAATGCAGTACGTGGACGACAGTTCGGCCGAAGTGCCGACCACTCGGGTCGAATTGTCGCTCGAATAGGCGCTTGCGCGACGTTACGCTCTGAGTGCTCGGGCAGTCCGGGGGCAGTGTCGCTTGTGAGGTGTATTTCGCGACGTTGCGCCTGAAGTGCCGACCACTCGGGCCGAATTGTCGCTCGAATAGGCGTTTGCGCGACGTTACGCTCTGAGTG
>Ga0272441_10006819_pt1 | contig 18900 bp, 12 predicted proteins | sample SSMProp6N_FD_193582 | JGI IMG/M metagenome (GOLD analysis project Ga0272441, IMG submission 193582) | Marine sediment archaeal communities from Little Sippewissett salt marsh, Falmouth, MA, United States - SSM-Prop-6N | ecosystem: Environmental > Aquatic > Marine > Wetlands > Sediment ... | reverse complement strand
TCGCAGCGACAGCAGCAGGTCACCTACCGCGACGCCCAGACCTATCAGAACGTCGTGTGTCGCGCGCCGTTGTACCCGATCAACTCGCTGATGACCCAGGGCGTCATGTTCGCCAATCACGGCCTCCCGGACGACACGGATCGCACCGTCGAGGATATCCGCGCGTTTTTCGCCAGCGGGACAAACTGCCAGGAACTGTACATCACTCCCTCCCTGCTGGACAAGGAGACGTGGGATGCCCTGGCGGAGGCGGCGAAGTGGTCGCGGGAGAACGCCGACGTGCTCGTAGACACACACTGGATCGGCGGCGACCCCGCGCAGGGCCATGTCTACGGCTGGGCGTCATGGTCCAAACGGAAGGGCATCCTCGCCCTGCGAAATCCCAAGGACGAGCCCGGCCGGATCGTGTTGGATGTGGGCAAGGCCTTCGAGCTGCCCGAGGGGGCCGCGCGACGATACCACCTGAAAAGCCCGTGGAGAGGCGACGCGACCACGCCTGAAATCACGCTCTCCGCGGGCGAAGAGCACGCGTTCGAGTTGAAGCCGTTCGAAGTCCTCGTCTGGGACGCGGACCCGATCAGGGCAGAGCGAAACGCTCGGTGAGATCTACCATCGTCTCATAGTTTCTCAGGGTCCGCGAGGTGACCTCTCTGCCGTTTGGGGCCGCCGAGGGCATCAGGACGAAGCCACGACCGTGCCCACGCGTGCCGTCGATCAGGGTCCGCTCAACAACTTTCCTGAACTCGGCCGGCTCCATCGTCTCGATATCTGACAGTTCGATATTCCCGAAGAGGACCAGTCGCTCGCCGTACGTGCAACGGACGAATTCGAGATCGACGTCGCCCTGCGGCGGGGGCTCAATGGGGTCGATGGCGTCGGCGCCCATCTCGCAAATGGCGTCCAGGTTGGCGCGAAGCCGACCGTGGCAATGCAGGCGGGCGAAGCCGCCGTGCTTGCGGATGGCCTGCACGATCGGTCCGGTATACCGCACGACGTACTCGCGGAACAGGTGCGGCGGCAGGAAAGGCTCCGTCGCGTACTCGGCGCCATACACCCGCCAGAGATGCCCTGGAAATCCCTCTGCCACCGCCTCGGTCCGGTCGTACAGCGGTCCCGAGAGTCTCTCCAGGAGGCGGTGCATCAGTGGCGGCTCCGTCATCGCCACAGTCAGAAAATCCTCCATGTTGAAGAGGGAGGCTGCTGCGCAGATGGGGTCTTCCGTATCGACCATAACGATGCCGCGATCTGCCGTTCTGGCATCCTCTTCCAAGAGTGGAGCAAGATCGACGTCCTCTGCAAAGAACTCGGCGGGCAATTCGAAGTAGGCCAGGAGGTCGTCGGTGTTCTTGAGGAGGTGCTCTGTCGTCCAGATGGTATCAGCGTTCCCGCTACGGCGGGTCGTCGAGGACAGTACCCGGCCCCCGATACGTATCGTTACTCGCGTGCAGTGCCATTCGTCCTGCCGGTATTCATGGAGCTGCACGAGGTCCCGGAGCCCTTCTTCCATTGCCTTTGGGGGTAGCGTTCTATACGGGTCCCACGAACGGGACCTCACGGCGCTTCGCATTCGAATCAGATCGGTCCGTTCCTCCGCCAACTGGAGTAACGGGCGCCAGGACAGGTCGTTGTAGACGTTGAACTCATCGGGATCGTCAGGGTCGACGGCGAAACCGCCGATTTCGTAGAAGTTGACGGCCGGACGATCCACGGGCTGTCCCCGCAACGTGGCCATCAGGCGTTCGCGTCGCGTCATCATGCCTTGGGTGGGCTTTCACCGCCCTCTGGGTCCGGCTGATTCCGGAGATCTTTGAAGAGCGATCGAATGTCGAAGAAACCACCGATCCCGGCAACGACCACGAGCCCGGCAAAGAAGATGAGGCTCCCGAAGAAGAACCACGTCCACAAATCAATCCAGAACTGCATGCCCGTTCACCTCTCTGCTTTCCTGCTCACCTGAGGACTTTCGATCTGGAAACAACAGCGAGCCGAGGACGATGGCGACCACCGCCATCACCAGGACCGTGAGGCCCACGATCTCACTGCCGATAACATCATACACTACCGCGGTCGTGGCACCAGGCGCGACCTCCTTGGCCAGTGTCATCTGATCCGTGAGTTGCTCGACGGGGACCTCCTTCGTGAATCCAAGCAGCAGTTTCAATGGGTTCAGCAGGAACCCGAGCCTGTTCTGAACGGCCGATAGACCGAGGATGGCCAGGAAACCGCAGGCGAGACCCAGATACGCTCCAGTTCGGCTGGCTCGCTTCCAGTAGAGGCCGAAGAGCAACAGGGCGAAGGCGCCTGTGGAATAGATGGCGCCGGAAATCGCCATATAGTCCCACAAGTCCTGGCCGAGAGGATACCACAAGCCCCACACGAGAATGAAGATGCCGATGCACGGGATGAACAGGCGGGCCAGGAAGAGCCGTGCCTGTGGCGACAGCCCGTTGGGGAAACAGGGCGATACGACGTCCTGGGCCAGCACCGTGCTCCAGCACAGAAGATAGCTGTCGTGTGTGGACATGAACGCCGCCAGCATCCCTGCCGTTACGATCCCAATGAGCCCGGCCGGAAGCAGCTTGCCGAGGAATACGGGCATGGCCAGCAATGTAGTTTGGGCGTCCGCGGAGCCTCCCTCGGGCAGGAAGATGGCTCGCAGGGATTCATGCTGGCTCATGTAAACCAGAGCGGAGATGCCGAAGAAATAGGGCAAGAGGAACCGGATCAGGAAGCCAATAGAAGACCACAAGTATATCTTCTTGACCGTCTTGACGCTGTCGGCCGCACAGGCGCGAATCACGGCCGTCTGCCACACCGCACAGCTCACCAATCCAAGGAAGAACATCCAGGCGACGTAGGACACACCGAAGCCCTCACCGTGGAAGGGGTTGAAGCCGGCCTCGCCCTTCACCTCCATGACCGTCTCGACGATATTGCCCCAGCCGAGATGCCGGATCGACAGGAAGCTCACGACCAGAAACCCGAAGGACAATGCAACGAACTGTATGTAGTCCAACACGACGACGGAGACCATCCCTCCGAGCGACGTGTATACCAGCACCAGCACGAGGAGCACGGTCATGATGATCTTCAGGTGAACGTCCGTCGTCAGGCCCGTGACGCCCATCACGAAGAGCGATCCGGCCTTGAGGAACAGACCCATGTTGAGGATGCCGGAGAAGGCCAGGATGATCCCGCCGAGGATGCGGACGCCGCGTCCGAACCGCCTCTGATAGAATTCCGGAATCGTCGTCACCTGGAGGCGCCGCAACGGGACCACGATGAACCCGGTGAATCCGACGATCAGCGTCATGATCGTGGCCGCCACGGCGATGTGGAAAGCGGCAAAGCCTCCCGTGAATCCCTTCTGCGCCGAGTACATGACGGTCACGAGGCCCAGTTCCGTCCCGATCATGGTGGCGACGGCCAGGAAGGTCCGCAGACCGCGACCGGCGATCATGAAATCGGTGGCGTTGCGGATGTATCGCCGGACGTAGACGCCGACCCCCACGACGATGGCGATGTAGCCAACGACGATGCACCAGTCCAGCACGCTGAAATTCGTTTGAATCCCGGTGGCGATCCAATCCATTGTGTCTGTCTCTCCTCAGCGGTACGTCACTGCGTCTTCTTCAGGGCGGTCCGGCACAGTTCCCTGTGCCTGTTCTGTTCACCTTGGGCCTCTGTGCCTTCCGCTCCCAGTGTCCACGCGGTTCTTGCTTCCGTCAGTCGGCCGAGGGCCTGGAGCGCTCTGCCCCTCCAATACTGGGCGGCCGCCTCTCTCGGCCTGTTGGATCGTCCGACGCCTATGTTCTCCGGGTACGTGAGAGCCGCCTCGAAATCCTGGAGCGCTCCGGCGAAATCTTTGCTCTCGAACCGAATCTCGCCTCGCTTCATATGCGCCCGGTGGAAGAGGTCCCAGGTGATCGTCTGGCCCTCCCAGTTCACGAAATAGGGCGTCGATTCGAGCAGATCGATGCACTCGCCGAACCGCTTTTCGTCGGAGTATGCCTGTGCCAGCATGATGATGATCTCTGCCCGACGGAGCCCCTCAGAGGGGGTGGATTCAAGAAGCTCGATGGCCGCAGGACGCTTCCCTTGCGCCATGAGGATCTCCGCGAGGTCACGATAGAGCGTCTGGTCTTTCGGCCGGGCCTCGATGGCCTTTCGATAGTAGCGAGCCGCCTTCAACAGGTCGTTCTGAACGGCCCAGGTGTAAAGCCCGAGATTTCTGAAGGCGACACTGAGTGAGGAATTCAATTCCGCGGCCTTCCGCCAATGCGTTGATGCTTCCGCCACGCGACCAAGATGAGCGTAGAGATTCCCCACGTGCAGATGGGCGTACGCGTCGTTCGGATTCTCCCTTAGCGCGTATTGCAGCGCCGGTACTTCCTCCGGCCGGGAGGGGAAAATGCCGTCTTTGTATGTTGACGCCGCTCGTCTCAGCCATTCGCGCGCCGTCTCCGCGTCATCGTGCAGAGAAGCGAACCAGGCGAGGTAATACATCGGCAGCGGGCTTCGCTTCTCGGGAGTGACGGCGTCTACGCACACGGCACAAAGCAGTCTGGCCGCCTCGTCGGTCAGGCCCAATTGCGCAAAGGCGAGACTCGTCTCGAGCATCTCGAAATCATCCTCACCTACGAAGTCTCGGACCTCCCGGACGAACCGTTCCATCTCGTTGTCGCCCTGTAAGGCAAGAATCGCTCGGGGGACCAGGTCCGTTGGGTGGCGGGATACGGCCTCTTGCGCATTCTTGAACGCCGAGCGGCTGTTTCCGGCTTTGTACTGGGCCAGCAAACGATGATCCCGCGTCCTTGCATCTTTTGGATTGAGCCTGGCGGCCTTTTGAAATGCCGTGAGTGCCTGCCGATACTCGCCGTTTGCGGCGTGGGCCCGCCCGGCCAGGTCGAAGGCGAGCGATGCGTGTGCGGGATACCTCGCTGCCTGTCGGGCGCAGTGAAGAGCTTCCTGTGGGGTGCCCGATCTAAGGCGGCTGACGCCAAGAAAATACCAAGCCAGCGCGTCGTCCCGATCGCGCCCCACGACTCGTTCCAGCCGCTCTGAGGCAGGCTCGTACAAGCCGGCCTCAAGGTCGAGTACGCCCAGAGCGCGGAGCGCCGGCGAGTAACCGGGATCCTCCGCAAGGACCTTCTCGTACCACTCCCGCGCCTTCTTGCGATTCGTCGCGAGATCGTATTTCCGGGCGCGGAGGAACGTCTCCTCGATCGTCAGTTGGCTTTCGGGCTTCTCCATGAACTCGGGACGAGGAGACGGTGAGATCTTGGGGATTGGCAAGGGAGTGGTGAATGAAGCGAGGACCCTCCCCGCCTTCGTCCGGATGGTCACATCTACCGGGCCCTTCGGCGGAGGCGACAGGGCAAGGGTCCTGGGCCTCTCGGGGGACAGGCTCACCTGCCTGGCGAGTAGTTCCTTCCCCTGCTGTCTCACAGAGCATGAGGCACCCGGGAATCGGCCGGTTGCGAGCAAACGCAACTGCAACTTCTTGCCTCGCCGAATCGCTTGGGCGACGACATCCTTCGTCGCGAACTCGAAGCCTTCCCCAAGCCCGTGGACGGGGTACCAGAATTCCCGCCAAGCGACCTCCTGTCTTGGCAAAAGCATGCCGTAGTCAGACTGCGTCGGCAACGGGCCGCTCTGGACCTCGATGTACGGCCCATCGTCATCGGCGAGGTTCTCCTGGCTCACCAGGCCGAAGTCCCACTGGCCCCACGTCCAGGCTTTCTTGCCGCTGAGTTCATAGTGGTTCGCCACTTGCACGACGCCCCGGTCGGCCTCCGCGTCATAGGCCCCGAAGAAATCGAACAGGCAGTCCACGGAGAAGATCGACGCCGACGTCGGGTAGTTCTTCAGCCAGGACAAATCTCGGCCCTCATGGATGGGCCAGGAGAAGAATTTGACCCCATAGTGGTCGGTCCCAAGGGTCATGGGGTAGATGAACCGCGTGCCCTGTCGGCAGGGAAAAGCGGTGCAGTTCCAGAAGTAGTACGGATTGACGGCATCGACTGGATTGGAGATACGGATGGACTCGTCAAGATACGCCTTGCCGGGATGGAGCGTCACGCGGACCGTCCAGCGGGTTCGCAGGGTCTTCTCCAGGTTGCTGACTTCCAGATAGGCGGAGCCGTCCTCGTTCGTTCCAACCAGCGCATCGACGGGGGACAGGATCGTCACCGTGTGCACCTGCGGGCCGGCGTTCCACTCCACGCCACCACTGATGAAGGCCCCGCGCATGGCAATCATGCCCGGCTTGATGACGTTGTTCAGGTGGAACGTCTCCTTGCCCTCCGTCTTGTCGAATACGGAGTGGAGGCGCCCGCCCAGTTCCGGAAGGCACGTCACCTTGAGGTACTCATTCTCCAGGAACAGGGCCTTATATGTGCGGTCCTCTTTCGTTCGAGAGAGATGATCCTGCATCGTGTAAGGGTAGACGATGGCCCCCTTGACCGTTGTCGAAAGCTTGATTCGGTCCTCCAGGGCCCAGAACTTCGGGTTGATATCCTCCGACCACCCGTACGTGGGGATCGTGATGGTCCCCTCCCAAGCTTTCACCTGCGCCCGGCCCGGTACCGAGGCGACCAGGATCAAAACAATGGATGCGATGCCAATAAAGAGGTTCCGTTGGAGAGAGTCCATGATTGTCGCCCCGCTTTTCAATGTAGATGTGCTCATGGGTCCTGTCCCATCCTTTGAGAATGCTCGTCAACGAGTATCCTGCCGGTACATGACCGATCCCGATGTCCTCATCGGTCGTACCGCAAGCAGCATCCTACCCTGAATTGGCGGCGATGCAACCCTAATGATCCCAGACGAGTCTCTTTTCTCTTGCACTCTGCGATCGAGAACGAAACGTATTGTTTGCCAGGGGACTGTCTTCTCGCCTCCACGTGTGCATCGTAATCAAGCCCCGATGATTCGGCAGCGCATTTGCAGATCGGGATGACCGCGCGTATACTGGAGCCGTCACATTGCTGAGTTACGAGATCGCCTCATGGCGTTCTCTTCTTCAGGCAGGGATCTGAGGGGAAATTCGATGGCAGGACGTAGATATCTGGTGATGGCGTGGGTCGGCAGCCTGGTCTTGGCTGTCGCGAGTCAGACGCTCGCCGACGTATTACCGACGGGCGACGCACGGTCCCCCATCGAGTTCAAGCATTTCCCAAGTCGTCTTCACGCGTTCGTCTGGCGAAACTGGGAGCTTGTCTCGCTGGACCGAATGGCCGGCGTGCTTGACACGGCGCCTGAGGCGGTGCGCGATATTGGGCGGTCGATGGGACTGCCGCCGCACAAGACGCCTCCCGCACAATATCTCCAGCGCGGCTACATCTCGATCATCCGGCGGAACTGGCACGTCCTTCCCTACGAACAACTGCTTGAACTGCTCGGCTGGGATGCCGAGAAACTCGCGTTCACACTCCGGGAGGATGACTTCCTGTGGATCAAGCTCGGCTCTCTCAAGCCTTCGTGTCCCACCCTGCACTACACGGAGCCGGACGAGGCGGCCGTCGAACGATGCGAGCGGATACGCGAGATCGTCTCTTCCCACTTCGGGGATGAATTCAGCAAGGCCTGGCAGCCGAGATTCGGCTTTCTCGAGGATCTGTCAACGGTTCACCCACAGGAAGCATCGCCGGCCCCTGCCGATAGAGCCGAGAAGATCAGGTTCCTCTACTCCTACTCAGGGGTGTTCGGCGATCCTTTGGTCACTTCGGAGCCCGATCCCTATCCGGACGGTCTGCTCCAGCGATTGTCCGATCTGGGCGTGAACGGGGTCTGGCTGCACGTTGTGCTCCGCCAGCTTGCTCCAAGCTCGATCTTTCCCGAGTTTGGCGAAGGTCACGAGCAACGCATTGCGAATTTGCGCCGTCTGGTGGACCGGGCGAAAAAGTATGGGGTCGATATCTACCTCTACATGAATGAGCCTCGAGCGATGGAGGCATCGTTCTTCAAGGGCAGGGAGGGCATCCGAGGCGTCCGGGAGGGCGACCACTTCACCATGTGTACTTCATGCCCCGAGGTCAGGCAGTGGCTTTCGGACTCGCTGGAGTACGTGTTCAAGCAGGTGCCTCGCCTGGGCGGCATTTTTACGATTACCGGGTCGGAGAACCTGACGAATTGCTACAGCCACAGCCGGACGGCGGCGGGATGCCCCCGTTGCTCGCAGCGGTCCGGCCCTGAGGTCATTGCCGAGGTCAACCATGCCATGGCCGCCGGGGTCCGTGCGGGTAGTCCGGATGCCAAAGTCATCGTGTGGGATTGGGGCTGGCCGGACGGCACCAGTTCAGGCTGGGGCAAGCCGGACTGGGCACAGCAGATCATCCCGGTTCTGCCTGATGATGTCTACCTGATGAGCGTCAGCGAGTGGAGCAAGCCGATCGTACGCGGCGGGGTGGCGACGAACGTGGGCGAGTACTCCATCTCCGCCGTGGGGCCGGGCCCTCGCGCGCAGAAACACTGGGGATTGGCCAAGAACCGTGGGCTGAAGACATTGGCCAAGATCCAGGCGAACTGCTCCTGGGAGTTGTCGGCGGTGCCGTACCTGCCCGTGATGAACCTTGTTGCACAGCATTGCAGGAACCTGGTCGAGGCGGATGTCGACGGTCTGATGCTGAGTTGGAGCGTCGGCGGATACCCTTCGCCCAACCTGGAACTCGTAAAGCAGTTTGACGCCAAGCCGCTTCCCACCGTGGATCGGGCGTTGCGGATCGTGGCTGAACGTCGCTACGGCGCGGAGGCTGCTGCCGACGTCCTCCGGGCATGGTCATTGTTCAGCGAGGCGTTTCGCGAATATCCCTTCCATGGCGGCTTCGTCTATCGAGGACCCGTGCAGCGTGGCCCTGCCAATCTCCTCTATCCTGCGCCGACCGGATACCGTGCCACGATGGTCGGATTCCCTTATGACGACCTCAATGGCTGGCGAGCGGTCTATCCGGCGGACGTGCTCGCCCGGCAGTTCGAGCTGATAGCAGAAGGTTGGAGTGAAGGGCTCGCTGTCTTTGAAAGAGCGGTGGGCAAGCCGCGCACGTCCGCTCAACGCGCCAATCTGCGGGCCGATCTGGGCATCGCCGAAGCGGCAGGCCTCCATTTCTCCAGCGTCGCCAATCAAGTTCGTTTTGTGATGGCCCGCAACGCCCTGCTCTCGCACGAACTCGGTGGCGCCGAGCGTGAGGCGCAGATCGACGCCATCGAGACGATCCTTGCGAGCGAGATCGAGAACGCCAAACGGCTATTTCGCCTCACGTGCGAGGACTCGCGAATCGGATTCGAGGCCTCGAATCACTACTACTACACGCCACTGGACCTCGTCGAGAAGGTGGTGAACTGCGAGTACATACGGAGCGATTGGCTCAAGGAGGTATCACGTCTATGAGAACGAAGATTGTCTTTGGCTTCTGCATCGGGCTCTTCTGGACAGGCGCCCTGTTCGCCGCATCTTCGATCGGCGTGTACAACATCCGTGACTTCGGTGCTGAGCCGGGCGGCGAAACCCTCTGCACCCAGGCCATTCAGAATGCGGTGGACCGATGCGCCGAAGCAGGCGGCGGAACCGTGCTGATCCCGCCGGGAACGTGGGTGACCGGCACGGTCTACCTGGAGAGCCACGTTACGATTCGTCTTGAGAACGGCGCTACCGTGCTCGGCAGCAAGGACAAGGGGGACTATGGCCCGCCGCGAAAGCTCTCGGGATCTGACGACGAGACGTTCAGCTACTGGGCGATCTTCGCCGGCAAGGACCTTGACCACGTCGCTATCTGCGGGTCTGGCACGATTGACGGGCAGGGCGCCAACTTCAAGTACAAGAACGGACCCCGGCCGAAGAACATCTACCTGGAGAATTGCCGTGACGTCCGGATCGAGGGCATCCGCCTGAGGAATGCGGGAAGCTGGATGCAGCACTATCGCAACTGCGCTAGGCTTACGATCCGAGGCATTTCCGTTTTCAATCACGTCAGCTACAACAACGACGGGCTGAACATCGATAGCTGCCGGGACGTCACCATCACGGGCTGCACGGTCGATTCCGACGACGATGCCATCGTGCTCAAGAGCCTGTCCACGACGCCCTGCGAGAACATCACGATCTCGGACTGCGTAGTCAGCAGCCACTGCAATTCGATCAAGATGGGGACCGAATCCGGCGGCGGCTTCCAGAACATCACTGTAACGAATTGCGTGATCTGTTCGCCTCGTTATTCCGAGGTGGTCTATGGACGTCAGCGAGGCCTGGCGGGCCTGGCGCTGGAGATCGTGGACGGCGGGACGCTCGACCGCGTGACGATCTCGAACATCGCGATCAAAGGGGTCTCCGTGCCTATCTTCGTCCGCCTGGGCAATCGGGCGAGGACCTACGAGGAGGATCAGTCCAAACCGGGTATCGGGCGACTTCGCAACGTCGTCCTCAGCAATATTGTCGCTACGGACTGCTCTCTCATCGGGTGCTCCATTACGGGTCTGCAAGGCCACCCCGTTGAGAACATCACACTCCGCGACATCAACCTGGGCTTCGATGGGGGCGGGGCTCGGGAGGATGCCTCTCGCGAGATTCCGGAGAAGCCCGGAGCCTACCCGGAGAGCACCATGTTCGGAACGCTCTCATCCTACGGCTTCTTCTGCCGCCACGTGAATGGGATCAGCTTTCAGAATCTTCGCCTGCAAACGTCGGCGTCGGACTGCCGGCATGCTGTGGTCTTTGATGACGTTCAAAACAGCGTGATCGACTCGCTCCACGCGCCTTTCGCGGAAGGTGGTGCCGCCATGCTTCACCTGCGCAACGCCAGAGGCGTTGCGATCCGAAACTGCCGGCCGCCCGATCCAACTGGCGTGTTCCTATCGCTGGCCGGCCGGGAAATGGGTGGCATTTCGCTGTATGACAACGACCTTGCGGGCGTAGAGACCGTTTGCGAGAAGGCATCGGACGTAACGGACTCGGCGTTGGTCATGTGGTCGAATCGCGGGTCGCGTTAGCTGCGGGCTGGCCCGATCTTCTGGACAGTGTTTGACTTGCGACCACATAGCCCATACAATCCGACCGGTGACCGATGGCGTTTATATCCATGATTATCATTTCTCTCGCCTCGTTGAGCGTACACGAATACGCCCACGCGCGGGTGGCGTACCACTACGGCGATGATACGGCGGCGCGCCTGGGCCGGCTGACGCTCAATCCTATCGCTCATATCAGCCTGTTCGGCACGATCATCCTGCCCTTGGTGGCGAGTTTCGGGTGGGCGAAGCCCGTTCCCGTCAACTTCTCGGTCCTGACGAAAAGCCAGATCTTCCAGGTCGCCGCCGCGGGACCCGCTGCCAACCTGCTGATTGCTGTCGGTCTCGCGATGGCCTTTCATCTTCTTCCCTTGCACATCATGCCGGTTTTGGGAAACCTCGTTCTCCTGGCCATCCTGTTTAACCTCATGCTGGCGGTGTTCAATCTGATCCCCATACCGCCGCTGGACGGCTCGCGAATGGTGTACGCCAGGTTGCGGTCGGAGCGGGCCATCGCCGCCTATCGGAATTTCTCACGATTCGGACTTCTGATTCTGGTCGCCTTCCTCGTTCTCGACGGCTTCCGGATGTTTGTGCTGCCCGTGGTTGCAGGGCTGTATACGCTGCTGGGATTGCCCTTTCCCGTATTGCCATCCGTGCCGTGAGCGGTCAGGCAATCCGTGCAGGACGGACTGGACTCTCGCCGGAGCGCACATCGGGTGATTGACGCACAGCCTTTTCTGTCTGCTCCATAGATTTTCTTCGGCCTTCTACGAAACAGTTCCGGGGCAAGTGCGTCGATATCTATAGGGGTGGCAGTGTGCCTGCTCGCCGCCTCGGCAATGACTTGTATAGGCAAGAGGAGCCTGAAATGCGCGATATTGGTCGATTGTGGTTATCGGTCAGAGAACAGCCCGTTCAAACGGCACGCGACCTGACCGGGCGGGCTTGGCGTCAATGGCGTGGGATCATCATCTTCTTCGTCTTCGTGGTCGTACCTGTGAAATCGAGCCTGGCGGACTGGAACTGGGTTCCGACCGGATCGATGAACCCAACCATTCTGGAGGGGGACCTGATCTACGTGGACAAGCTTGCCTACGATCTGAGGGTGCCGCTGACAATGCATCGGTTGGCCCGATGGTCCGAGCCGCAGACGGGCGACATCGTGATCTGCCTGTCGCCCGAGGACGGCACGCGCCTGGTGAAAAGGGTCGTGGGCACACCGGGAGATACCCTGGAAATGCGGGGCAACGTGCTTTTCCTGAACGGTCGGCGGGTCTCCTACAGCGAGGCGGCTGCAGCGTACCGCACGCAGTTGCCGGCGCCTCTTGCTGCGCGAGGTGTCCTCGCGATGGAAGACCTGGCTGGGACGGTCCACCCGGTCGTGAGCGTGCCGGGTGTGCCGGCGTTGCGCAACTTTGGCCCCATGACGGTACCCGATGGGCATTACTTCCTCATGGGTGACAACCGGGACTTAAGCCGGGATTCACGATTCTTCGGGCTCGTGCCTCGCGAGTCGATTCTCGGCAAGGCGCGGGCCGTTGTCCTGTCCTTCGACATCACGGACAAATACCAGCCCCGACTTCGGAGGTTCTTCGATCGCCTCCAGTAGCCGGCCCGCGGAAGCGTCGTGTCCGTTTTCATCAGCTTGTGGACGTGCTGAAGACGGCGTGCGCCCGCTGAGTTGCCGGGTGCAGGCGAGTCGTAGCCGTCTCCAGTTCCCTGGGTGTGAAGAACTGTCGATACTCCGGCCGCACCACCTGGGCCTCGACGGACAGATCAAGACGCCGTTTCTGGCAAAGCAGGCGAAAGTAGTACCCCGGGGCACTCTCATGCAACATCCGCCTGGCGGTCTCTACAGCACCAAGGTTTCTGGCCTTTCCGAAAACCTCGCCGGGAAAGTAACCACACGCCTTTGCTGACTCGAAGCAGACCGCCGCCAAGTCCTCTGCGAACTGCTCTTGTGGATCGAGACATTCCATTTGCTATACTCCCGTCCAGCAATGCGAAACGCTGTGTCTCTTCTCTTATCTGCCCACAGAGTACCACAGCCGGTCGCAACATCTCAACGGTTTTATGCGGGCGAATTCGCTTTTTTTCGCCATACGCAGAACGGAGTTCTGCATGCAACGCGTTCACCGGCCGTCCGGCCTTGTCGCCGGCGCCATAGGTCGCGCGTGCGAACCCTTGCACCGCCCCACGAGATCGTATACGGTCATCGGCAGGGCTTTCGTGAGCCGGTCGAGGTTCTGTTGGAGGTAGATTGTCATGGCAGATGTGAGAATCAGGCGGCCCCGCCGCCGTGCCGCGTACAATGGGAAGGCGGGGGCAATTTCGGCACTCTGGCTGTTCCTTGCGGTGTCTTCCGCCGGAAATACCACCTCGGTTTCCCCGGCAGCCGATGCGGTTCAGGATGACTACGGCGCCCCGGACGTGCAGGTGCGGAGGGAAGGCGACAGATGGATCATCGAGGGGCGGAAGAACCGCATCTCGCTCGATCCCAACAATCTCCAGATGACGGTTCACACGGCGGCTGGAGAATGGTCTACGATTGCCTCGTTCCCAGGTGATCTGACGATCGAGGTTTCCGGAAGGACGCATGAACTTCGTCTGGCCGATGCCACCCACTCCGTTACGCCTTACCGGACGGGCTACAAGGGCGGGCTGAAGATCTCGCTGGCGGATTTTCGCCCCGAAGGGACGACGTGCAACCTGCGGATCGACCTGTTCGTATGTATCGAAGGCGAACGAGAAGAGCTTGTCTGCGAGTTGATTGCCGACGAGGACGGGGCCCATGTACTTGAATGCCTCTGGCCCGGGGCACTGGCAGAACGTTCGTTTGACACCACGGTGGTACCCTTCATGCAGGGCATGTTTCTGCCGAGAGATTGGCCGAAGAAGGTCCGGCTCTATGACACGATGTGCTATGGACGGGGCCTGTACATGCCGTGGTGGGGTCACCAGAAGGGCCGCTCCGCGATGCTCGTGCTCATAGAGACACCGGAGGACGCAGGCTGCCGGTTCGAGCACCCGGCGGGCGGGCCTACCGAGATGCAGTTGAGGTGGAGTCATTCGCTTGGGCAACTGCGGTATCCGCGACGGGTCCGGTTCTGCTTCTTCGAGAACGGTAACTACGTCACGATGGCGAAGCGCTATCGCCAACACGTCCAGGAGACGGGCCATTTCGTTTCTCTCCGGGAGAAGATCGCCCGCAATCCCCTGGTCGGGAAACTGATCGGCTCGCCTGTCGTCCACACGTCGATTCTGTCCCACATTCAGCCTGAGTCACAATACTACCATAAGGACGACCCGTCCAAGAACCATCAATTCACGACGTTCGACGAGCGCGCCAGGCAACTTCGCGAGTTGGCCGGCACAGGCGTATCACGGGCCTACGTTCATCTGGACGGATGGGGCTTTCGCGGATACGACAACCTTCATCCGGATGTCCTGCCGCCCTGCCCGGACGCCGGCGGGTGGGAGGGTATGCGCCGACTTGCAGAGACCTGCGAGGAATTGGGCTACGTCTTTGCGATTCACGACCAGTACAGGGACTTCTATCTCGACGCGAAATCGTACGATCCACGTCATACGATCCTCGACCGTCAGGGAGGGCGTCCTTCCCACAGCATCTGGTACGGCGGACGGCAGTCCATCCTCTGCCCGAGGTTGGCCCTGGGGCACGTGAAGAAAAACTACACGTGGCTGCTGGACCACGGTATCAAGCTGCGGGGCGCCTACCTCGATGTGTTCGCCGTGGTCCCGCCCGATGAATGTTACAATCCCGAGCATCCGGCCACCCGTGCCGATTGCCTCGCCTATCGCGGGATGTGTCTGGATTTTGTTCGAGCCATGGGCGGCGTGGTCAGCTCCGAGGAGCCGGCGGATTGGGCCATCCCTCACATCGATCTGGTCCACCACGGGCCGTACGCTCTCGATCCGAATCCCGGGCGCGGTCCGGCTATGGGAGTCCCGATTCCGCTGTTCAACCTTGTCTATCATGACGCCCTGCTGCTGCCATGGTCCCTGGGCAGAGGAAACTGGGGCATTCCCGAAAAGGACCTCGGCTACCTTCACGGGCTGGCGAACGCCGGTCTGCCCTACGTGTCGCTGCATCCCGGCGAGAAGGAACTGGAGCGGGTCCGCACGATGTGCTCGTTGCACGAGCGGGTGGGCCTGCTTGAAATGACAAATCACGAGTTCCTCGACAAATCGTTCCGCCAGTGGCGCACCACCTTCTCCGACGGTACCGCCGTCACCATCGATCTCGACAAAGACACATTGGAGATCGCGCCGCCGCTGAAACCGTCCAGCGGGTATCGCACAATGCGGTACACTCGACGCTCGACCGAAGAAGCAAGGGCTTGGCAAGAGAACGTGAGAGCCAGGCTGCGGACGCTGCTGAAGATCGACGACCTCGTGCAAGCGAAAGAGACGATTTCGCTGGAGCCACGATTGTTGTCGTCCACGGAGAGAGACGACTATCGGGTCGAAGAGCTTGAGATTCGCTCCACCTCGGGAAGGCGTATCCGCATCGTCGTCACGTCGCCGATGGTGGAGAAGGCGCGGCCCTGCCCTGCTGTCGTCTGTATAGGCGGTCATGGCAGCGACTTATACAGCCCGTATGATGAAACGATTGTTCCCAAGGATTCTGCCAGGGCAAAAGCAGACCGCATCTACCGTGGCTTTGGCACCGCTCTGACGGTTCGAGGATACGTGACCATCTCCACGACGGTGAGCCAGCATGAGGTTCGCGAGAAGGACCGTTCGCTCATGGGGGAACGCCTGTGGGACCTCATTCGCTGCGTGGACTACCTGGAGTCCTTGCCGAACGTGGATGCGTCGCGGATCGGCTGTGCCGGTCTCTCGCTCGGCGGGGAGATGGCCATGTGGCTCGGCGCCATGGACGAGCGGATTGCCGCCACGGTCAGCTCGGGCTTTCTGACCACGATGGACCACATGGAACAGGGACACTGCATGTGCTGGAAGTTCGAGGGACTCCGGGAACTGATCGATTACTCAGACATCTACTCCCTCGTCGCCCCCCGGGCCCTCCAGTGTCAGAACGGCCTGCAGGAACCCGTGAGCCAGTTCTACGTCCCGCTCGCTCGGGAGGCGATGGAAGAGGTCAGGACGATCTACACCGACATGGACAGGCCGGAGAATGTCGTCCTGGACGTACACGACGGGGGACACGTGATCGATCTGCCGGGCCTGATGTATTTCCTCGACAAGCACCTTTGTCGTCCCTGAACTCGAAGAATGCGTGTATAATACGTCCCATGAATTCCAGAGAACGCATGTCAGCGGCTATGGAGCACCGGGAGCCGGACCGTGTTCCGGCCATGTGCCAGCTTACGCTCGGCCACTACTTCCTCAACTGCGACCAGCGACCGTCCGATATCTGGTTCGACACAGAGACCTTCGCGAAGGTCCTGATCGAATTGCAGCGCAGGTATCGATTTGACGGCATCCTGGTGAACCTTCCGGGTCGGCCGCCCGAGTGGAAGCGCCGGATCAAGTCGCACGAGATGGTCGGGGACAGTGAACACGTGTACTGGCAGTCCGGCCGGGAGACAGTCTTCCCACCGGACGACAATCCGCAGACGTTCCAGCCGGACAAGGGCGCCCTTCCCCGCGCCCGGCATGAATCCATAGATGTGAACGATCCCAGCGTGTACAGGCTGCCGGGCTATGTCTGGAATACCTGGCATACGCCTGAACTCTGGGATATCGGTCCGGAGGCGGATCTGTCCGACCCAACGGCCTATCCCGCATGGTTCACGAGAGCCCTGGAGGCCGTGCAGCGACAGGCACCGGACGTCTCGGTACACGTAGAGGTGTTTTCGCCTTTCACGCACCTGATGGAACTGTTCGGCTACGAGCAGGCGCTCGTTGCCCTGATGGATGCGCCGAACACCTGTCGCGACGTGCTGGAGACCTTCACGCAACAGGTGCTCGCCCAGGTCCGTCTGTACGGCCGGCATGAACCCGATGCTATCCTCGTCAGTTCCGCGTTTGCCGGAGCCGGCTTCATCAGTCGGCAGATGTACAAAGAGTTCGTCATGCCGTATGAGGACCAGGCGTTCCGAGCCATCCATGAGGCGGGTGCGAAGCCCTACGTTCACACGTGCGGCGCGATCGGCGACCGGTTGGACCTGATGGCGGAGACGGCTGTGGACGGAATCGACACGCTGGACCCGCCCCCACTGGGCACGGTGGACTTCGCGGAGGCAAAAGCCAGGTACGGCCGACGGTTCTTTTTCAAGGGCAATCTCGATGCGGTCAACGAAATGCTGCACGCAGATGATACGACGTTTGATCGCGCCGTACGGAACCGAATCCAAATCGGTAAGCCCGGAAGCGGTTACATTCTGTCGTCGGCGTGCAGCGTGGCTCCTCACGTGAAGCCCGAGCGACTCGAAAGGCTTGTGGAACTGGCGGAGGAATTGGGCGGGTACTGATTATGATGGACATTCGCGTGGCATCGGTCCAGTTCGAGCACGCCGCCGGGGACAAACAGGCGAATCTCGCCAAGATCAGAGCATTTGTCGAGCAAGCGGCATCCCGGGAAGTCCAGCTCATCGCCTTCCCGGAATGTTGTATCACGGGCTACTGGTTTTTGCGGGACCTGTCCAGGGAGGAATTGGGAGTTCTGGCGGAGCCCGTACCCGAAGGCCCCTCGTCGCAAGCTCTGATGGCCCTCGCGAAGCGATGTGAAATGACCGTTGGGGCGGGGCTCGTGGAGACGGCCGCCGACGGCACACTGTACAACACGTATGTGGTCGCCATGCCGAACGGCGAGTTTCAGCGACACCGAAAGATCCATTGCTTCGTCAGTGAGCACATGTCGTCCGGGTCCGAGTACACCGTGTTCGATACGCCTCACGGTTGCCGCGTCGCGGTCCTGACCTGCTATGACAACAACATCATCGAGAACGTTCGCATCGTCGCGCTGCAGGGTGCCGAGGTGCTGCTCGCGCCGCATCAAACTGGTGGATGCAAGACACCCAGTCCGCACTGTATGGGTCTCGTGGACAGATCGTTGTGGGAGAACCGCGCGAAAGACCCCCAAGCCATTGAGGCAGAGTTCAGGGGGCCCAAGGGCCGACAGTGGCTGATGACCTGGCTGCCGGCCCGTGCCCATGACAACGGCCTGTTCCTGATCTTCAGCAACGGAGTCGGAGTCGATGGCGGTGAGATTCGCACCGGCAACGCCATGATCCTCGATCCGTACGGGCGTGTGCTGGCGGAGACCTGGAAGGCCGACGACGAGATGGTGGTCGCCGATCTGGATGCCTCCCTGCGCGAGAAATGTACCGGCGTCCGGTGGATGAAGACGCGCCGACCGGAACTGTATGAACCCATCACTGTGCCCACGGGCCTGGAAACGGATACGCGAAGCAGCCGGTTCGGCAGAAACGGCTGATCGACTCGGAACGGCTTTGTCGAAAGGATCAGACGGTGAGATTGTCCAGGAAGACGCTCATGTTCAGAATGGCGGGACTGGCGAGCTTGTTGCTCCTCTGTATTCCGGGAAGTCCTGCTCTTGCCGAGGCGGGTGATCTGCCGGCAGGTGGTAAGCCGTACGCATATCTCTTCCCGGCGAAGTTGACCCGGCTCACGGAATATCTCCAACGCCAGGATGTTGAGGTCCGGGAATTGCGCGAGGACGTTGAACTGGACGTGGAAGTCCATCACGTCAAAGAAGTCATTCGCGAGGAAGGCGAGAACTCCCGAAAGTGGTCTCTTAGATTTGTGACGGAAGCCGCGACGGAGTCCAGGCGGTTGGAGGCAGGTACGATATTCGTGAAAACTGAGCAGGAGTCGCCGGATAAGATCGTCGGGCTGCTCGATCCATCGACGGAGAAAGGTCGCCGCGTCCGGAAGCTCTTTCGG
>Ga0272441_10006818_pt1 | contig 18903 bp, 16 predicted proteins | sample SSMProp6N_FD_193582 | JGI IMG/M metagenome (GOLD analysis project Ga0272441, IMG submission 193582) | Marine sediment archaeal communities from Little Sippewissett salt marsh, Falmouth, MA, United States - SSM-Prop-6N | ecosystem: Environmental > Aquatic > Marine > Wetlands > Sediment ... | reverse complement strand
CATATGAAGCCATAGGGTATTTTTGAAGCTTTGTTTATGTTATTTAGCTTACAAATAATACTTTTGCATCATAACCGATACCGATACAGAATAATAATATAATGACGAAAGACACAATAATAAGTAATCCCTTTAATACCATAGATGAAGCTATAGAAGAGATACGTAGTGGAAGGTTAATTATAGTGGTAGATGACGAAGACAGGGAAAACGAAGGCGATTTTATATGTGCTGCAGAACTTACAACTCCTGAGATAGTAAATTTTATGGCGACGAACGGCAGGGGGCTTATATGTGTTCCTTTGCCTGAAGAAAGATGTGTAGAGCTTGAGCTGGACCTGATGGTGGGAAAAAACACTTCACCATACGAGACACCATTTACAGTGAGTGTCGATCTTATCAGCAGTAATACCAGCACCGGTATATCAGCACATGACAGGTGTCTGACAATCAATGCTCTTGTTGATCCACGTACTAAGCCCGAGAACCTGGGCAGGCCAGGACACATATTCCCTTTAAAAGCTAAATCGAAAGGTGTGTTGAGACGTGCAGGACATACTGAAGCGGCCGTTGATCTTACAAGGCTGGCAGGATTGCGACCAGGTGGTACACTGGTCGAAATAATGAATGATGACGGATCAATGGCAAGACTTTCTGACCTTCTTAAACTGTCGAAAAAATTCAATATTAAAATCATTTCAATAAGCGATCTTATAAAATACCGTCTTGAAAAAGAAAGTATCCTCGAAATGGGTGTAAGAGTTAACCTGCCCACCGAGCATGGTGAATTTGATTTCATACCGTTCAGGCAGCTGAGCAATAATATTGAACATGCAGCACTTGTAAAAGGATCATGGACAAAAGATGATACCGTACTGGTAAGAATACATTCATCATGTTTTACAGGAGATATTTTTGGGTCATTACGATGCGATTGTGGCCCACAACTTCATAAAGCCATGAAGATGGTTGATGATGCCGGAAAGGGAGCGGTAATATACCTGAGCCAGGAAGGCCGGGGAATAGGATTATTCAATAAGATACGTACCTATAAACTGCAGGAACAGGGTATGGATACGGTTGAAGCTAACCTCGAGCTGGGTTTCGGCGAAGATGAAAGAGACTATGGTATAGGTGCTAATATCATGAGGGAACTAGGTCTTGGAAAGGTAAAGCTGATATCAAATAATCCTGTTAAAAGAGCTGGACTTGAAGGATACGGAATTGAAATAGTGGAGACTGTTCCTCTGGAAATACCTCCAAACCCACATAATGAATTCTATCTCCAGACCAAGGCTGATAAAATGGGGCATTATCTTAGTTGCTATAAACATCCCAAGGGTAAACACTAAAAGGAAATGAATAGTCCACGCATAATATTTATGGGAACACCCGAATTTGCAGTGCCAAGCCTCGGGTCGCTTCTTATTAATGATTATAATATCGTGGCAGTGGTTACTGTACCGGATAAACCTGCCGGCAGAGGGTTGAAAATGAGTAGATCAGCAGTAGCTGAATACGCCCTGGAGAACGTCCTTAATCTGCTGCAACCTGATAACCTCAGTGACCCTTCCTTTGTTGAGCAGATAACAAAGCTCAGGCCTGACATTATCGTAGTTGTTGCTTTCAGGAAGTTGCCTCAGGAGATCTGGAAGATACCTGAACTCGGAACATTTAACCTGCATGCTTCCCTGCTTCCACAATACAGGGGAGCAGCACCCATCAATCATGCAATAATAAACGGAGAAAAAACTACCGGCCTGACAACATTCCTTATAGACGATAACATTGATACAGGTAAAATACTTTTCAGGAAGAAGATAAATATCGGGACGGATGACAGTGCCGGTAACCTTCATGATAAGCTCATGCGGGAAGGCGCAAAAATGGTTGTAAAAACTGTAGAAACTCTTAAAAGGGGTAATGTGAAAACATTGGACCAGTCGAAATTTATAAAAGAAAATGAAACACTGAAAAGGGCGCCAAAGATACAAAGCAAAGACTGTTATATTAACTGGGAGATGAAGAGCAGAGATGTTTATAATTTTATCCGCGGTTTATATCCTCATCCCGGTGCACGAACAATCTTCAGGAAAGGCGCAAATGATTATACATTAAAAATCGGTAAATGCAAATGCCTTAATAAATATAAGCATCTGAAACCCTGTAAAATTGAAAGTGACGGTAGAACCTATCTCAGAATAGGAACCGGTGGATGTGCCATTGAAATAGAAAGATTACAGATGGAAGGACGAAAATTCATGCAGGTAAGTGAATTCCTCAGAGGCTTCGATATTAGCGGTACATCAATTATTATAGGCCCTCCGGCTTAAGTTTTCTTAACCACAACTCCGTTCCCGGGGAAGGTTCATATCCTGGTTCCATCCTGTTCATCCTGTAAAGGGCTCTTAGCCTGATTCCATATAGCTGTGATACGGAATACATCGTTTCCCCCTCCATTATAATGTGATATTCTTTCCCACGCTCTGCTTTGTTCCTCTTTGGTTGAAGATATAATATCTGGCCGGGTATCAGCTCAGCATCATCACCCAGCTCATTATACCTGACTATTTCCCAGCTCAACAATCCAAATTCCTCGGCGAGACCCTCGAAGGTATCATTTTCCATTACAGTGATATACTCAAGCATGTTTCGTACCTTAATCCTTTGGCTTTGCTCTATTACAAATTTATTGTTATCAATATTGTAATTTATTTCAGTATCATCCGCTTTTTTTATACCATCGACTTTCTCCGTGTTCAAAGCATCAAATACCTCACCCCTGTCCTGCCTGTTTCTACTTAAAACCATCTCATCATATATATGCAGGTTATTTTCTTCTATCATATTTATCAGCATATTTGCATACCTGGGATTTGTTGCATAGCCTGCACTTTTTAACCCCCTGGCCCATCCTTTATAGTCATCCTGCTTAAGGTAGAAGAGGAAATCATATCTCGACCCCTGCACCAGAAAATCAGAATGATCTATAAAAGATTCACTAGCTTCCCTGTAGCGCCTGAAACATTCATTACGCCTGTCATCATTATGATATATCCTCCTGCCCGTCCAGCCGTTATGGCATTTAATCCCGAAATGGTTATTGGCTACACTCGCCAGCCTGCTTCTCCCGTAATCACTCTCAATGACAGCCTGTGCAAGCGTAATACTTGCAGGAACACCAGTTCTTTTCATCTCACTCATGGCCAGATCTGAATACTTTTTAATATAATTCTCCAGGTCAGGCCTTTCACCAGCCGGGAATTGTTGTGTTCTTGCCCATCGTGCAGAATGACAGGAAGAAAAGAAAAAAGCAATTACTAATATGTAAGGAATAATTCTCATAGGAATAATTTGCACAAAAGTAATAAGCCTATATGTATTTACATTGCTGTAAACGATAAGAAATTAACTAATATTATAGAATTATTAAGAATATAAAGCCATCTGATACATAGTGAATATGGTGTGATAATATTTTTTAGTACTTTGCGGAACAGACTTTATTTATGTCCAGGGAAAAAATAATTAAGCTTATCCTGAAAGAATACTCAAATCAGGAAGAATTAAGCAAGGAAGATCAGGATCTTCTTGGCGAAGCTGTAAAGGCAAGCAGAAACGCTTATTCACCATACTCGGATTTTTCCGTAGGAGCTGCCCTGAGGCTTGACACGGGGCAGGTAGTAAGAGGTAATAACAGGGAAAATGCTTCATACCCTGTCAGTATATGCGCTGAACACAATGCAGTTGCCTATGCAGGGGCTAATTACCCCGAATCCGTAATTACTTCAATTGCAATATGTGCCCGAAAAGGTGAAGATTTTACTGTTGATCCTGTATCACCATGTGGTAAGTGCAGGCAGGTGCTGGCTGAAGAAGAAGATCGTTCGGGCAGAAAGATCAGGATAATACTGTATGGGGAATCAAGAATATATGTTATTGATGGTATAGATAATCTCCTGCCACTTCATTTCAGCAGTTCAGTTCTTCGCCGTTAATCATCACTGTTTATTACCATCTGGAAGCCAGCGCCATGAATATTCTTTATTGAAATATTACTGTCGCCTGACAGGTATTTTCTTAGCTTTGTGACATAAACATCCATACTCCTTGCGGTAAAATAGTCATCTGACCCCCATATTAATTTCAGGGCCGTTTCACGGCTAACTAGAGTATTTGGTGATTCGGCCAGCAGTTCAAGCAGCTGAGCTTCCTTGGGTGATAACTTTTTTTCAACCTGTCCTGATTTTAGTGATCTTATTTTAGTGTTGAATGTATATATACCAATTTTTATCACATCGCTGGTCTTTTTCATCCCTCCCCTCCTGCTGGTTATTGCTTTTATTTTTGCCAGAAGTATATCAGTATCAAAAGGTTTAGTTATATAATCATCAGCTCCCAGCCCGTAACCACGTAAAACATCTTCTTTCAGTTTTTTAGCAGTAAGAAAGATCAGCGGTATGGTTTTGTTTACGGCCCTTATTTCAGAAGCAATCGTAAAGCCATCAACATTGGGCAACATAACATCCAGTATACAGAGGTTGAACTGTTCCTGCCTGAAGGCGCTCATAGCATTTTTTCCATCATCAACCCAATGAACGACAAAATCATTGATTTCAAGGTATGACTTCAGGACCGAGCCAAAGCTGAGATCATCTTCGACAAGAAGTATCTTCGATATATCATTCATAGAAGTTCTTCATTTTGCGGTAAAAACACTTCAAATGTTGTGCCTTTTCCTGATTCACTGAATACTTTAATATTACCGTTGTGTGCTTCTACTATTGCCTTAACGTAACTGAGTCCAAGCCCAAAACCCTTCACATTGTGTATATTACCTCCTGACTGCCTGTAAAACCTATCAAAAATCTTTGATTGTACGGTTTTTGACATGCCCACACCTTTATCAGTAACGGATAATATAAAATGACCATCTTTATTATAAGTGCTTACTGTTATTTCAGGCTCTCCGATACTGTATTTATTGGCATTATCAAGCAGGTTATGAACCAGGTTGGTAAGATGTTCCCTGTCTCCATATATTATAGGGTCTTCGGCCTCATCATAAAAGAAGATATTCCCGTTTCTTCCTTCCACCAGTATTTCAATTGTTTCTATTGATCTCTTTATAACAGAATGCATATCAATTTCTGAAAAACTGAATTCCATCTCTTTCCTGTCAAGCGATGATATTTGAAGAATATTCTCAACCTGCTTATTCATTCTTGCATTCTCCTTTTTTATCATGCTTATGAAGTGCTTTACCCTGCTCTCGTTATTTATTATTTTAGGATTACTTATTGTGTCTGCAGCGAGTGAGATAGTTGCTATAGGTGTTTTAAATTCATGCGTCATATTATTTATGAAGTCTGACTTGATTTCCGATATTCTTTTCTGTCTTATGATAAAGAATATGCTCAACGCAAATGTAATCAGTATTATCAGGCTGAAAAGAAATGAACCGCCAAGAAGGAAAGACATTGACGAGAGTATATAATTCTTTCTTTCAGGGAATACTACGGAAAGCCTTGTATTCCGACGTATTAACCTGTCATTAAACAGGTTAACTGTATAATTGCTGCTGATAAGATCTGCTGGAGGGACAGTCTCATACACTCCGCCCACAATCCTGTTACCCTCAATAATAGCAAACTCAAATGGAATGCTTATCCCAGAATTTGCCAGTTCACTATAAAGGACAGATAATATTTCATCCCTGTCAGCAGGACTGTTAATTTCCCATTCATAAAGTTCGGAAATCATCCTGTCTCCCATCTGCCGAAGTTCATTTGACTTTTTCCAGAGCCAGGACCTGAATCTGTCATTATTAATATTCAGTGGCTCTGTTTCTAACGACTCAATACTATATTTCGGTCTTTCCCTTTTATTACTGTCTGAAAAAAAATACTGCTGGTAATCTCCAAGTACCTGAACATTATTACCATCATCAGTCAGTCTGAATGTCAGGCTTTCACCAACTCCGCTCAGGCCTTCATAGTCTCTTAAAGGTGTATTTACGGCACCCGGCCGGGCAAATGGAACTGTCTGCATCTCATCAGCCTGTGACTGTAACAGTGAGTCGGCTACCATCATTTGTCTATAGAAAGCCAGTTGCCTGGAAGACTCTATTTTCCTGGCCGTACTTTGCAGGCTATTAAACACTGAGCGATTGAACAGGTCATTCCTTACCCTTACAGCATTATTAATCCAGATGATCTGTACCCATATGATGCCTGCTAATGAAACAAGCATCAGCGACATGAGACCTATGAGTTTCCATCTTTTCATACTACAAAAATATAATTATAAAGTTACATCAATCCACATTTTAACTTTTCCTTAACTACATTTAACCTCAGTTTAACCGACTCAGGGTAATAATGTTATACATTTGTTTCATGATTACGTAACTAATACTGATTAGGCGATCAAAAATTCCGGTTAACTTGAAGGTTAGAATGAAGAAAAGTAACAAGGGCCGGAGGGTAATTTTAACATCCTGACCTCTGATATTTTCAGTTTGAATGAAGTGGCTGTTTTAGTGTAAAGCAGCCATTTTTTATTGTAACTGTTCTATCTTAGGCCATATATCTTTATCAGGGGGTGGTGCTAAGATCTCAATCTCCTGTTTTTTAACTGGATGTATAAAACTTATCTTCCAGGCATGGAGTGATATGCTACCATCATTATTTGACCTGGGGTATCCATATTTCAAATCGCCTTTAACAGGGCATCCTGCTTTAGCCAACTGGCATCTTATCTGGTGATGTCGTCCTGTGTGAAGGTCCACTTCCAGGACGTAGTATCGGTCTGTCCTGCTAATCAGCTTATAACTTAAATGTGCTTCTTTGCTCCCTTTTACCTGACTGTCGTAAGCATAGGATTTATTTTGTTTCTCATTCTTTTTAAGGTAATGCCTTAAGCTGCCTTCCTCTGAAGGGGGCCTGTTTCTCACCACTGCCAGGTATCTTTTGGAAAGTTGTTTTTCCTGGAACATCCTGTTTAATCTTGCCAGGGCTTTTGAAGTACGTGCGAAGATAATTACACCGCTCACCGGCCTGTCAAGGCGATGTACTACTCCCAGGAATACGTCGCCCGGCTTATTATATTTTACCGCCAGGTATTTCTTTACCCTGTCTGAAAGGGCTTCATCACCTGTGCTGTCACCCTGAACCAATTCACAGCATTGCTTATTAATGGCGATTATATGGTTGTCCTCATAAAGTATATCCATATCGGCGTGTTCAATACTGCTCCTTTTCATTTGGAAAGTCCAGAGAGCGCACATCCCGTATATAACCCTGGACTGCCCCGCTTATTTCCTGGTGAAGATTATGGTATCTTCTCAGAAACCGTGGTGAAAATTCCTGATTTATGCCAAGCATATCATGAATTACCAGTACCTGTCCGTCAACCTTATTACCTGCGCCAATGCCAATTGCCGGGATCGTAAGGCTCTCCGCAACCTCTCCGGCAAGACCTGCAGGTATTTTCTCAAGTACAATGGCAAATACGCCTGCTTTTTCGAGTAACTTAGCATCACTCTTGAGTCTCTTTGCTTCTTCTTCTTCCCGTGCACGGACAACATAGGTGCCAAATTTATGTATAGACTGTGGCGTTAGACCCAGGTGCCCCATTACGGGTATTCCTGCCGATAATATTCTTTCTACTGATTCGGCTATCTCAGCTCCTCCTTCAAGCTTAACAGCATGTGCACCTGTCTCTTTCATTATTCTTACGGCTGAAGAAAGGGCTTCCTTTGAATTGCCCTGATAAGTACCGAAAGGCATATCCACTACAACCAGCGCTCTTTTTGCTGCACGGACGACTGAGGCGGCATGATATATCATATTGTCAAGGGTTATTGGCAGTGTGGTTTCAAAACCGGCCATAACATTCGATGCAGAGTCACCAACAAGGATAACATCAATCCCTGCCTTATCGACAATAGATGCCATTGAAAAATCATATGAAGTGAGCATTGCAATTTTCTCACCTTTTAGTTTCATTTCGGACAGCACATGTGTTGTCACCCTCTTTACTGTATTATGGATTGACATATCCTGATTATTTTATGATTATACAAGGTAAAGCTACAAATTTGTTTTTATAATCTGATCTGGATAATATGAAAATGCCATAACTGCCTTTTTGTCATTATAGGGTTTAGTTTGGTCATGCAATATTGCTTTTGAATGTCATATTAGCATAAATATGTCCTGAAAATCCAATGGCATAATCATTGCTCAGAGGATTGGAAAATCAGAAAACATTAAATACGTTATAAAATGGGAAAAATAATTGGTATAGACCTTGGTACAACTAATTCATGCGTTTCAGTGATGGAAGGTAACGAACCTGTCGTTATACCCAATAGCGAAGGCAAAAGAACTACTCCGTCCATTGTTGCTTTTGTTGAAAATGGTGAACGAAAGGTTGGAGATCCTGCCAAAAGACAGGCAATCACTAACGCCACTAAAACGGTATATTCAATAAAAAGATTCATGGGTGAATCTTACGACAAAGTAAATAAAGAAATTACCCGTGTTCCCTATAAAGTCATAAAGGGAGATAATAACACACCAAGGGTTCAGATAGATGATCGTAAATACTCACCGCAGGAAATATCCGCGATGGTATTGCAAAAGATGAAAAAGACAGCTGAGGATTATCTGGGACAGGAGGTCACGGAAGCAGTTATTACAGTTCCTGCATACTTTGATGACTCACAGCGGCAGGCAACGAAAGAAGCAGGGGAGATTGCAGGGCTGAAAGTAAAGAGGATTATAAACGAGCCTACTGCAGCAGCCCTCGCCTATGGTCTTGATAAAAAAACTGAAGATCTCAAGGTGGCCGTTTTTGACCTCGGGGGAGGTACTTTCGATATATCAATACTTGAACTCGGTGATGGTGTATTCGAAGTTAAGTCTACAAATGGTGATACTCACCTTGGTGGCGATGACTTTGACGAAATGATAATTAACTGGTTAGCAGAAGAGTTTAAAAAAGATGAAGGTGTTGATCTTAAAAGAGACCCAATGGCACTACAGCGACTCAAAGAAGCAGCTGAGAAAGCCAAAATTGAACTGTCAAGCTCTACAAGTACAGAAATAAATCTACCTTATATAATGCCTGTTGATGGCATACCCAAGCATCTTGTAAAAACTTTGACAAGGGCACATTTTGAGAAACTTACCGATTCACTGATTCAGTCAGTTATCGAGCCGTGTAAACTTGCCCTTAAAGATGCAGGGCTGAAAGCTTCAGATATCAATGAGGTATTGCTTGTTGGTGGTTCAACACGTATACCGGCAATCCAGGAAGTGGTACAGAAATTTTTTGGCAGAACCCCATCAAAAGGTGTTAATCCCGATGAAGTTGTTGCAATTGGTGCAGCAATACAGGGTGGTGTTCTGACAGGTGAAGTCAAAGATGTACTTTTACTCGATGTTACACCCCTTTCGCTGGGCATAGAAACTATGGGTGGAGTAATGACCAGACTGATAGAATCCAATACTACTATTCCAACAAAGAAGAATGAAACATTTACCACTGCAGCTGATAACCAGCCCTCAGTGGAAATACACGTTCTCCAGGGTGAAAGACCTATGGCAGCAGGTAACAAAACTATCGGAAGATTCCATCTTGACGGTATCCCTCCTGCACCAAGAGGTGTGCCCCAGATTGAAGTGACCTTTGATATTGATGCAAACGGTATACTCAACGTATCAGCCAAAGACAAAGGTACAGGCAAAGAGCAGAGTATCAGGATTGAAGCCTCGTCAGGATTAAGCGAGGATGAGATCAAGAAAATGCGCGACGAAGCAAAAGCCAACGAAGAGGAAGATAAAAAAGCAAAGGAAAGGATTGATAAAATCAATGCAGCCGACAGTATGATCTTCCAGACTGAGAAACAACTCAAGGAGTACGGTGATAAACTTCCTGCAGACAAGAAAGAACCTATAGAAAAAGCTCTCTCAGATCTCAAAGAAGCACATAAAAACCAGGATGTTGAAGCAATTGATAAAGCTCTAAATGACCTTAATACAAGATGGCAGGCCGCTTCGGAAGATATATATAAATCTGCACAGGCGGAATCACAGCAGCAGGCTGGATCACAACAGGGTCCGCAACCCGGAGGAGAGTCAGGTAAAGGAGACAGTGATGATGAGGTTACTGATGTCGACTTCGAAGAAGTGAAATAAGTATATCCTGAGCATATAAATAATTAAACACTCTGATTTTTTCAGAGTGTTTTTTATTTTTACATCACCTTTAATCTAATATTTATGAAATACTTTTCAAGATTTATATTATTTCTCATTATCCTACTCACACCTTTCTGTACCTTAAGCCCTCAGGAGAGCCTAAACAAGACCGATGTAAATGGGATGAAACAGGGCCACTGGATAAAAAAATACCCGAGCGGGGAGCTGATGTACGAGGGCTATTTTATTAATGATAAACCCGTGGGTGAATTTAAAAGATACAATGAGAAAGGAAAACTGATATCCGTGCTTAATTATGCAATTGACAACGATACAGTCTATGCTTGCTTTTATCATCCGAATGATTACATCGCCGGTAAAGGTAAGTATGTTGATCAGAAAAAAACGGGTGAATGGATGTACTACTCTGATTATGTTGAAGATCATCTTCTCATGAAATGTTATTATACCAGTGACCGTATTGATGGAATAAGTGTAAAATACCACTGGAATGGCAGGGTAGCCGAGAAACTGGATTACAGTGAAGGTGTTAAATCAGGTGAATGGAAGCAATATTACAATGACGGTACTTTATCACTCGAATCTTCATATTTGAATGATAAACTTAACGGGGAATTCAGAACCTGGCATACCAATGGTGCTAAAGAAATCGCAGGACAGTACAGTAACAATGTAAGAACAGGGTTATGGCATTTCTTTAACAGAGACGAAACACTGAGAAAGGAAATAAAATATAATAATGGCATTCCTGAGAACAGGGCAGAACTGATAAAGGAAGAAACTGAATACCTGGATAAACTGGAAAAGGAAGGTGGAAAACTTAACGACCCTGAAATTACCGGGATAATAAGGTAAGAAGCTGTCTGCCCTGTTGATAGTGATCTGTCTGCTAAACTTCATTTACAACATATAATATACTGGTAATGAGTGATAAAATCGACAGGTATTCACTAAGTGAACTCCAAAATATCATTAAAGAATCAATTGAGGAAAAATTAGCTGGATTTTACTGGGTAAGCGCAGAAATATCAGAGCTGAAAATAAATTATTCAGGGCATTGTTATCTTGAACTTATTGAAAAAGACCGGCAGGAAGATATCAGTTCAAAAGTCCGAGCCATAATATGGGCACAAAAAGCCAGACTCCTCCTACCCTATTTCGAGAGCATGACAGGCCAACCATTATCAGAGGATATCAGAGTATTACTGAGAGTCAAAATAGAATACCATATTGTATATGGTTTAAGCCTTGTGATATATGATATTGATCCCGCATATACTATTGGTGAAATGGAGCTCAGGCGAAAGCAGATAATAAAACAACTTGAGACAGAAGGTGTAATTGATCTGAATAAAGAACTTCCATTTCCAATGCTGCCGGTGAGTATAGCCGTAATTTCATCAGAGCAGGCAGCAGGTTACACAGATTTTACAGACGAGCTCAGACATAATGCTTATGGTTATATATATAATACCAGGATTTTCAGTGCTATTATGCAGGGTAAAGAAACTGAAGCATCTGTAATTAATGCCATAAATAAGATCTTTGAAGAAATCAAGTCTTTCGACCTTGTTGTTATAGTAAGAGGAGGCGGATCCCAGTCCGACCTAAGCTGGTTTGACAATTATAATATTGCTTACACGATTACACAGCTACCCATACCTGTTCTTACGGGCATCGGTCATGAGAAAGACCTTTCAATTACTGACATGGTAGCTTACAGATCATTTAAAACACCTACCGCCGTAGCAGATTTCATAATTAATCAAAGCCTTCAAACAGAAGAATATATACTGGAATTGAGAGAAGCGATAATAAATAATAGCCGGGAAATGGTAAAGGTGAGTAGGACAATTATTAACAGGTTAAGTATAAGCATGACCCCAAAAGTAAGGTCCACTCTGAAAAACAAACAAAGCCTGATAAACAGGTCAGGCTTACGCTTATCAGGCATTACACGTTCATATATCTCACAAAGCAAGGCAAGGTTAGGTGCTATCCAAATAAATATCAGTAATAGAACACTTAAACATATCCAGGATAAAAACAGGCATATAGTTGATCTTGGTAAAAGAATTAAGCCGGCAGTAAAGAGATATAAGTATCAAAAACAAACAATTTTAGACAATTTTTCCAGATCAATTGACTACCTTAGCCCTTCCAGAGTACTGAAACGCGGTTATTCAATTACTCTGTTTAATAATAAAGCCGTCAAATCATCGAATGAACTGAAACCTGGCTCGGAGATAAGTACGGTATTACATCTTGGCAGAATAAAGAGTAGAGTATTTGACCTGAAGAAAACTGATAAATGAGAAAGGGGAAGATTTTTCTGATTAGTCTGTTATTTGTTGTATTATATGGAGAGCTCTGTGGCCAGAATACATACTTCCCTTCCTGTTACAGGTATCCTTTAAACGAAAAACATAATACCATACTGGCCGAAGAACTTTATTCAAGGGCATCGGGATATTTGAACAACGCTGAGGTAGATAGTCTTGAATTTACTTTCATGCAAATGGAAAGCCTGTCATTACAGTACCTGCCGCTCTATGATGGTTTATTAAATAACCTGGATGGGATATTATACTATTTCAGAGGCAATAACAGCAGAGCATTGAAACATTTTCTGGAAGCTCTAAATATTTATTCAGAACATGAATATTACCAGGGAGTGAACGTACTGCTTAATAATATAGCAATTATTTTTGCCCTGGTTGGTGATTCCCAATCATCAAGGAAATACCTGATACGTGCCATTGAAATAAATGAAAAACAAGGCATGGATTATTATGATACCTTCAGTTATAACCTGGCTGAAGTGGAATCCGAACTTGACAATTATCAGGAATCTATTGATATTCTAAAAAATTTGCTCAATAAAGAAGATGTTAAATTGAGAAATATCTCACCTGTTTCTGTTATTGGGCTGATTATCAGCGGATATAACAAAACAGGCAATAGTGAAGAAGCTGAGAGCTGGATAAACAGGGGTTACCTGGCACTCGATGATAATCCATACAACGATATTGACAAGCTTACCTTTTATACCTACGTTATGGAGTATCACCTTAATAAGGGTGATTATGAAAAAGTAATTAGTACTTCCGATCAGTACAATATTGATGAAAGATACATTTTACCTGATCAATACGATCATCTTGAATACCTGTGCAAAGCATATACAGAAACCGGTAATTTCGATAAAGCCTGGAAATATGAGAATATTCTAAGTGAAATTCATGAAGATGATAATATACTTAACAGGGAAGAAATTATTAGTCTCCTGATGGTTGAGTATGAAGAGACAAGAAACCAGAGACTCCAGGAAAGTATTAATAGTGAAATGCAACTTAACAGGGCCCGCCAAAACCTTACACGTAAACTATTAATAATCTCTTTTACCATCCTGGTTGCTTTTATCATTCTATTTATCGTTTTACTGAGAATACGAAAAATCAGAAATAAATATAAAGAGGAGTTAAGTATTGAAACCGAAAAATTTGCCGCTGTTAACCGCGAATTGCAGAAAACTAACAGAGAACTTGAAAAAGAAAATAAACTACTCGACACACTTATATCAGTATTTGCACATGATCTGATTAATCCTTTCCAGGCTATTCTGGGGTTCAGTAAATTAATGGTTGATGACTTTGAAGCACTTGATAAAGACAGCATGATTGAATACAGCAGTATGCTCAGTGAAACATCTTTTCAATTAAACCAGCTTCTTATAAATCTACAGAGTATTGCCACCATTCAGGGAGGAAAAGATAAACTTGAGATGTGTGATGTTCACATAACACCTGTCATCCATGATGTCGTGGCACTGTATAAACCCCTGGCTGAGAGGAAGAAAATAAATATCAAAACAAATTGTGATAATAACCTTTATGCCTGCATAAACCCCGATGTACTTAAAACTGTCATGCGTAATATATTGAATAATGCTATAAAATACAGCCATACTGGTGAAGAAGTAAGAATATATGCCATCGAGAAGCACGAGCATATATATATATCCGTGGAAGATGATGGTGTCGGGATGGATGAAGAAATACGGAAAAATATACTAAAAGGGAACTATCTCATGTCCAGGCCAGGTACTGGAAGTGAAAAAGGAAGTGGACTTGGCCTGGCAATTTGCATTGACCTTCTGCAGATGAACAAGGGAGAACTTGATATAGATAGCAGCAAGGAAAGTGGTACAACAGTTATTATGAAAATAATGAAAGCCGGTGCTTAAGAAGACCCTGCATATAATCGCTTTTATTATCCTTGGTTTAAATTGCCAGGGCCAGGCCAGCATTACCGATAGTATATTGAACATATTACCGGATATGCATGATTCGGTTAAACTGGAAGTCCTGAAAGAATATGCACTTGATCAACAGTACCATTCTTTGAGAACAGGACTGGTTTATGCAGATAAAAGGATGGAAATAGCCCTTGAACATAACGATCAAAAAATAATAGCCGAAACATGGCACATATACGGTAATCTTTATGCTTCATCCGGTTTGCTCAATGATGCCGAAGAAAAATATCTCAAAGCATTAAGAATATTCGACAGTTTAAACCTGAATGAAGACAGGGCATCAATATTGCATAACCTTGGGCTGGTATCTTTTAAAAATAATGACAGCCTTAGAAGTATACAATATTATGAGAGATCAGTTGAGTTAAGAAAGAGGACACTTGATGACAGAAGAGTAGGTGATGAACTTACTACACTTGGTGAAACTTATCTTGCTTACAAAGACTATGATAACAGCAGAAATTACCTGCTCGAAGCGCTTGAATATTACAGGGAAATTCATGAATACAAAAGAAAAATGGATGCCTGGGCGTTCCTATTTGATAATTATTATGCCACAGGGCAAAATGAGGGAAAGAAATGGATAGACTCATTAATAATTGAAAATGAAAAAATCCAGTCAAGCTTATATACAAATATTATCAACCTGAGGTTATGCAAATATTATTTCATGAATGACAGACTCGATTTGAGTGCAGCATATATTGACAGCATCAATTTTGACCGTCTGCATGAGTATGAAGTTATTAATCCGGATACAATAATTTATAACCTTTCAGAAAGATACCGAATTCAGGGTGATGACAGGCAAGCTTTAAACTTCAGACAATTATATCGCAACCAGCAATCGAAGTATACTAAAAGGGAAGTTCAGAACCTGGTGTCAAATTATAATATCAGGTTAAGCATCAGAGCATCAGAGGAAAATATTGTATGGTCTCAGCAACAAAACGAACTGATTATTAAAAGAATAAAACTTGATAAGATCATTTCTTATACTGTATACATGGCAATCTTTATAACTGTTGTCCTGCTCATTTATCTCTGGTACAACATGACATCCATAAGGAAAACAAATATAAAACTGGCACAAAGAAGGACCGGGCTGCAGGAGGCTTATGACAGGTCTTCAAGGTATAAAGAGAGAATCCTGAGTATCAGGGAAAACAAAAGCGACTTCTTCTCAATTATCTCATTAAAACTAAGTAAACCTTTCCATAACCTTACTACCAGGTTATCAGAAATAAGTGATTACCTCGAAAAGCATAACAAAGACCTCAAGCTCAAGACATTCATGGAAAAACTCTTTAGAGATTCTTCCGCTATCGAGAAAGGTCTTGGAAAGATACTACTCTGGTCAAAACTGCAGAGAAGCAAATATATGATTGAACAGGAAACCTTTAACCTGAATGATTTCCTGCACGAGATTCTTCCTTCACTTCTTGGAATTGCCCTGAAAAAAGACATCAGAATAAGATTTGATGTTGACCCGGGGATAAAAATAAAATATGACAAATTTTGTCTGAAAACCATATTAACTATCCTTACAGAAAATGGTATCGAACACTCACCACCCAGGACAGATATAATTATAAGAGCCGAAAAATCAAATTCAGGATGCATTCTTTCTGTAACTGATTTTGGAAGCGGTATTACGGATGACCTGAAAGATAAAATATTTGATTTAAGCAGGATTAAAAATAAGAGTGCTTCAAATGCTGATCATAAAATGGGATTGGGTTTGTTGATAGCCAAACTTATGACAAAAAAGAATCATAGTACAATTAACCTGGAAAGCAAAAAGAACTCAGGAACAACAATATATATTCATATTAACGATACAAATGACGCAAAATAACACTGATACCAAACCCAGCTTTAATAAGGCAGTTGAAGAACTGGAAAATATCCTGGAACAAATAGAGTCAGGCGAACTTGATGTTGATGAACTGTCAGGAAAAGTAAAGAAAGCATCTGAATTACTAAGACTTTGCCAGGCAAAATTAAGGGATACTGAAGAAGAGATAGATAAAATTATCAACGATATGGAATAAAAAAAAATCAGGACTTTATGTTGCCCTGATTTTTCCCTAATGTCCCTAAACCTAAATCCCAGAAAACAAACTACTGTTTTTATTTTGTGTTACCTTCTGTTCTTTTAACGTAACAAAGGTATTAATTGTTGCAATAATCACCTATGAAAATTGAACTTTTAACTTTTTTTTAATAATTACTTTTGCTTTTCAACTCCCAGGACATCTTTTATGGCCTTCTCAAAAGTATCTTTTGGCAAAGCTCCCATAGCCATCTGGGGCTGTCCATCCTTCGGTACGAATAAAAGTGAAGGTATACTCCTTATTCCAAATATTGCAGCCAGTTCCTGTTCCGACTCGGTATCTATTTTGTAAATGTCAAGTGAATCATTATATTCTTTTGATAGCTCTTCAAGAATAGGAGCAACCATCTTACATGGCTGACACCAGTCAGCATAAAAATCAATCATGCAAGGCTTGTCGCCTTCAAATTTCCATTCTTTGTTTTCCTCGTAATTAAATACCTTTGTTAGAAACGTGTCTTTAGTTAAATGTTCTACCATAATATAATTCTTAAATTGTTTTCCCTATAACATCAAATACTATACCGTTGTTCAAATACTTAGATAATAACTACTTTTTGCTCATTAAATTGTAATTTTGTCATATATTATGAACAAATCGTCATATCTACATATAAGCAGATGTATATCTGACAGTATTTTCAGGCTGATATCTGATTCTGCGCATGAGTCGGGGGTAGAGGTATATGTAATCGGAGGATATGTACGAGACTGCCTGATGGAACGTAATCATGATAATAAGGATATTGACATTGTTGTTAAAGGAAGTGGTATAGATCTTGCAAAAAAGGTAGCGGGACAAATATCACCCCGGATAAAGGTAACGGTTTATAAGAATTTTGGTACAGCAATGTTCAGGGCACGGGGACATATCATTGAATTTGTCGGGGCAAGAAAAGAATCGTACAGCAGGGATTCACGTAAACCAGTAGTTGAAGACGGCAATCTCGAAGATGATCAAAACAGACGTGACTTCACCATAAATGCTATGGCTATCAGTCTTAACAGGGAGACTTATGGACAGCTAATTGATCCCTTTGACGGTATTTTTGACCTGGAAAACAGAATCATACGAACACCACTTGAACCCGGAAGAACATTCTCTGATGACCCGTTGAGGATGATGAGGGCAATCAGGTTTGCCGCCCAGCTTGATTTTTATATTTATCCGGAAACCTTTGAATCCATAAAGGATAATTCCGGCCGAATCTCAATTGTATCCTCAGAAAGAATTACAGCTGAGCTGAACAAAATATTACTCTGTCAGAAGCCCTCTGTCGGTTTCAGCTTGTTATATGATTCCGGCTTACTGGAAATTATACTCCCTGAGGTTCATAGGCTGAAGGGTGTTGAAAAGAAGGCTAAACATGGTCATAAGGATAACTTTGAACACACACTGCAGGTTGTCGACAATATAAGTAAAAAGTCTAACTCACTATGGTTAAGATGGGCTGCCCTTTTACATGACATAGCCAAGCCGAAAACAAAGAAATACTTTGAGGGTACCGGATGGACATTCCACGGACATGAATTTATCGGATCAAAAATGGTTCCCGGTATATTCAAAAGACTTAAGCTTCCTTTGGGGGATGAGATGAAATATGTAAGTAATCTTGTAGCACTTCATTTACGACCCATAACTCTGGCCCAGGAAACGGTGACAGATTCTGCCATAAGGAGATTACTTTTTGATGCAGGTGATACAATTGATGATCTCATGATGCTTTGCGAGGCTGATATTACTTCAAAGAATGAGAAGAAAGTCAAACAACATTTACAGAATTTTATGATTGTCAGGCAAAAACTTATTGAGATTGAGCAAAAGGATCATATCCGGAATTTCCAGCCACCCATAGGCGGCAATGAAATAATAAGAATCTTTAATATTAAACCCGGCAGGCAGGTAGGTTATTTAAAGGACAGCATAAAAGAAGCCATTCTGGATGGGATTATTCCAAATAATTATGAAGCAGCAAAGGATTTTCTGATTTTAAAAGCAGCCGAGATTGGGTTAAAGCCCGTTTCAGGGTAGTACTATCTGAAATTCAGTTCCACCGTAACAGGAAGGTGATCACTGAATCCACCCTCATAATTATATCCCCACCATGTGCCAAAGGGCCTGTATCCTTTATATGAAACATCGTCGGTCAACAGAGCGTCTTCCCCGACAATCCTGTAACTTTGCCTTTTATAGTACAGTCCTCTGCATGATCGATATAATGGTCCTGATATTATTATCT
>Ga0272441_10006817_pt1 | contig 18904 bp, 14 predicted proteins | sample SSMProp6N_FD_193582 | JGI IMG/M metagenome (GOLD analysis project Ga0272441, IMG submission 193582) | Marine sediment archaeal communities from Little Sippewissett salt marsh, Falmouth, MA, United States - SSM-Prop-6N | ecosystem: Environmental > Aquatic > Marine > Wetlands > Sediment ... | reverse complement strand
TGGGTGCTTACGGTATGACAATCGGGTCTTCGATACTGGAAGGCTGATATTTTTCGGACTGATAGGTTATCTGATGAAGAAGTACGAATTTTCGTTTCCCTCGGTGGTGTTCTGTTTCATCCTCGAACCCATGATCGAAATCAGCCTGTGAGGGGGAATCATGGCCACTCAATGCAGCTTTATGCCTTTCATCAAAAAGCCTATTTCGCTTGTATTTCTGCTGGAAAGATTTATTTCATTTGCTGTAACCGCACTTGTGCAGCTTAAGAAGACCAACGAAACTGAGAAAGTTAATATATAGGAGGAACAATGCAATACACACATAAGAATTACCTGAAGGAAGTTCTTAAAACAAAAGGAAAAGCTTCGGCCGCCTGGGCACAGGCGGCGAGCAACATAACGACAGAGATTCTGGGAGAGGCCGGATTTGACGTTGTTTTCATAGATATGGAGCATGCGCCTGGAGATATCCAGACCCTCATCACCCAGATTCATGCATTGAAGGGGCTCGATACCGTTCCCCTCGTACGCGCCACTTGGAATGATTTCGTTCTGATCAAGCGTATCCTGGATGCCGGGGCGTACGGACTCCTAGTCCCGTATGTGAACACAGTTGAGGAAGCTGAAGAGGTGGTGAAGGCGGTCCGCTATCCGACTGCCGGAATCCGTGGTGTGGCTGGTAGCCCTCGTGCCGCTCATTACACGAATAACTCAATGGATTACATGAACGCCGCAAACAACGAAATATTCGTGATGGTTGCTGTCGAAACCATGACCGCCGTTGAGAACCTGGAAGAGATTGTAAAGATCGACGGAATCGACGGCATTTTTATCGGACCGAATGACCTGGCATCGAGCATGGGATACCTCTGCAATCCGAAGGTCCCCAAAGTGCAGGATACGATCAAACGCATTGAAAACATTGTACTGCCCACCGGAAAGACTCTTGCAACCACCTCTGGCTCATTCGAGGACGCAAAGGCCAAATATGAACGCGGTTATGGTATCATTACCCTGATGTCAGACACCAGCAGCATGAGCAAGTTCGCCCGCGGACTGGTGGACCAGTTTAAAGGTGCATTCGGCTGATCAAAGACTGTGTAAATCAACCGGGCCTGTGGTAACTTCCGCAGGCTTTTTTTATAAAAAGAGAGATTGTTATTGAATAAACTTATTGCAAAGTTTTTCTTGACAAATCATAAAGTAATGATTAAATATTAGTAATTGTAAACGATAACATTGTATTTACTGATATTGTCACTATTAGAATATTCAAAAGGAGCTATGATGATTTACGAGTCATTGTCAGCTGAAGGAAAGGAGCTGATTGATCCTGAATATCCCTTCACAAAGATCGCAGATGGATTCCGGTTTCTTGAAGGGCCGGTATGGCACCCGTATGAGAAGCATCTTACGTTCAGTGACATCATGGGGAATGCACTCTATCGCTGGATTCCTCAGGATGGTGTAACACTTTTGAAACAGAATAGCTATCTGACAAACGGGAACACATATGATCGAAGCGGTTGCCTGATCAGCTGTGAGCACGGCACCAGTTCTCTAAGCAAAATGAACAAAGATGGTTCACGGACGGTCCTGGCGGATTCATATAACGGCAAGGGGTTGAACAGTCCCAATGATGCTGTGGTACGAAGCGACGGACTAATTTATTTTACCGATCCGGTTTCTGGCCGTAATGAAAAATTCGGAATCCCTAGAAAACCTGAATTAGCTTTCTCGGGGGTGTATGTCTACAATCCGAAAGATAGATCACTGCAGCTCCTGGTAAATGATTTCGAGAAACCAAACGGTCTGTGCTTCAGTCCAGATGAAAAATATCTGTACGTTAATGATACAATTCAGCAGCACATAAGGAAATTCTCTGTGGATAAAAGCGGCAAAATATCTGGTGGAGAAGTGCTTTGCGATCTAATATTAGATGGGCCGGGGGTTGCCGACGGCTTGAAGGTAAGTAAGGACGGTCTGCTTTTCTGCAGCGCTCCCCGTGGTATTCAGATCTTTTCTCCAAACGGTAATATTGTCGGCAGACTGTATGTTCCGGAGTTTCCGGCAAATTTCACCTGGGGTGGGCCGGAACTGGATATGCTTTTTCTCTGCTCTACTACTACATTGTACTCAGTTAGAACATCAATTAAGGGTATTCCTGTTTTATAGGATTTAGAAATCAATATAGTAATAATATCATGAATCAGTATTTTACTTCAGTTTTTAGGAGGTTATGCTATGAAGCTAAAAAATAAAGTTGCAATTATTACTGGCGGAACTAGGGGGATCGGTTATGGTATCGCCCATGAATTTATTCGTGAAGGCGCAAAGGTAGTAATAACTGGTCGGGATTACCAAAATGGAAAAACATCGGAGGAAAAACTGAAGCAACTATGTGGAGATGTCCATTACATTCAATGTGATGTTGCAAAAATAGATCAATCACAAATGATTATTGAAAAAACTGTCAATCGATATGGCAGGCTTGATATATATGTTGCTAACGCTGGAATAACAGACACTTCAAAAACACATTATCTTGATATTACACCTGAGCAATATGACAAAATTATGGATGTTAATCTTCGTGGGGTTTTTTTTGGAGGTCAATTTGCTGCTCGGCAGATGAAAAAACAAGGAGATGGAGGTGTTATAATAAATTTGTCATCTGTCAATGCCCACCTGTCACTTGATTCCCAGATGGTGTATACAACAAGCAAAGGAGGTATTCAGCAGTTGACAAAGGTTCAAGCAGTAGCTTTAACTCAATACAATATTAAAGTTAATGCGATGGCACCAGGACCTATAGAGACTGAGATGATGAGAGGAATTGGATCCGACGAACAGTTGATGAATACAATTCTGAGCAGGACTCCACTCGGTCGCATAGGCACACCAGGAGAGTGTGGGCGTCTTGCTGTATTTCTTGCATCCGAGGATTCGAATTTTATTTTTGGTCAGTCGATTTATATTGACGGAGGTAGAGGTTTTCAAGCTTATCCAACACAAGGATATAAAACTGTCACTGATAAAGAGTATAATATTATTCAAAGTCAAAAGAATGAATAAAATCTGACAGAAGAAAATAGTATATAAGTATGATTTATGCGGATATACATTTTCCTTTTTCAAATTTAATCAGTAATTGGTTAAAAAAAACTTGACATGGCATTAGAGTATGTTACAATGTAAACGATTACTTATGTAATTATATTCTTATGCACGTAAAATGGAGGTTTCGTATGAAGAGAATTAAGAAACTATCATGGATAGTTGTTCTGCTTAGTGTTGTTTTTCTGATCATGAGCTGTTCATCTAAAAGCGATAACACAGCTGATGCAGCCTCAGAAGCAAAAACAGAGACAGAACAGCAAATCTATAACTGGAGAAGTATCAGCTGTTTTCCGAAGGGCAGTAATGCATATGTTTCTGATGAACATTTTGCAAACCTTGTAAGAGAGATGTCACAAGGGCAGCTAAATATCACCTTGTATGGCGCAGGGGAGCTCGCTTCTGCAAATGAAGTTCTGGAGATGGTATCTTCAGGGACTGTTGAAATGGGTGGAGACTGGCCTGGATACTGGGCGGGGAAAAATCCTGCTTTTGAATTACTTGCATCAAGTTTTTCCGGATTTAACGCAGCTGATTTCCTGATTTGGATATATCAAGCCGATGGCTTGGAAGAATATCAAAAGTTGTATGGTGAATATAATTGTAAATATTTCCCACATTTAACGCATAATATGGAATCAGGAATTAGATCAAATTTCCCTGTAAATAGCCTGCATGACCTGGCTGGTAAGAAAGTGAGAATGGGAGGTCTGATCCCTGGTAAAGTCTTACAATCTTTTGATATAACTCCGATGAGTATTGCACCTGCTGAGATCTATGAAGCAGTAAGAAGAGGAACATTAGATGCTTTTGAATACAGTATCCCAACGTTTGATAAAGAGTTTAGTGTCGAGGAAATCAGTAAATACTGGCTAACCCCGGGTTTCCATTCAACATCATCAGTCGATGGACTAATGATTAACCTGGATGCATGGAATTCATTACCGGAACACATACAGGTAATTGTCGAACAGGCAGCACGAGCTACGATTCTCTGGGGATTCACCAGAACTTCCTACTCTGATGCTGAAGCAACGAAATATTTTACAGATGAAGGAATACAGACAACCGTTCTTCCAGCTAATGAACTTGATCAGGTAAATGAGATAAAAAACAGGGTGCAGAGTGAAATAGCAGCCGAAAATCCTGACTATGCAAGAATCTTGAAATCACAGATCGACTATATGAGAACTATGGCACCGTATAGAGATGCTTTGGGTGTATTCGGTTTTGGAAATAACCCATCAAGTTACCCCACAGTTGAATAAAAACAATTAAATCTGGGGGATTTTCCCCCAGATTTAAAAGTTTATTGTTATTTTCAAGGAGAAGTAACTTTGTTAAAGAAATTCACCAAGAGTATTGATATTCTAAATGAAGCTACAGGAAAAATCTTTAGTTGGACTGTAGTTGTATTAAATTTATTGGTTGTACTGGAAGTTGTATTGCGGTATGTTTTCAATTCACCCACAATCTGGAACTTCGAGATAACCAAACAGGTATTCGCTTTGCATTTTATGATAACTGCAGGTTACGGACTATTACATAATGAGCATGTATCAATAGATTTGGTATATATTAAGTTGAATAAGACGGCTCAGAATATTCTTGATATTATTACATACCTGATATTCTTCTTTCCGTTTGTTGGAATAATTTTTTTTCATGGAATAAGGTTTGCAGGTAATTCCTGGGCGGAATTAGAGAAAACTACGAGTGTATTCGGCTCACCACTTTTTATAATAAAAACTGTAATTCCCGTATCTGCATTACTTCTATTATTGCAGGGAGTTAATATTTTTATAAATAGAATTAGCTATTTTTTTGAAAGGAAGACTTCTGTATGATTGAAATGAGTCCTGTCTTAATAACTATACTAATGTTTGCTTCACTATTCATTGGTCTTTTCCTCGGACATCCATTAGCGTTTATACTTGGTGGAGTAGGCGTGTTCTTTGGGTTGATAGGCTGGGGTCCACAAGTACTCTATATGTTCGTTAATCGCATCTACAATCAAATGGATAATTATCTTCTAATAGCTGTTCCTCTCTTTATCCTTATGGCCCAGTTTATGGAGAAGTCCGGTGCCGCGGAAGATTTATTTAATACCATGAGATATGTATTCGGGCGATTGCGGGGGGGCCTTGCTGTTACCGTTGTAATTGTATCAACGCTTTTCGGCGCCTGTACAGGTATTATCGGGGCTTCTATTGTGACTATGGGAATGGTTTCACTGCCGATGATGTTGAAGCATAATTATGATAAAAAACTCAGCTGTGGTGTAATTGCAGCAGGTGGATCTCTTGGAATACTTATTCCTCCGAGTATTATGCTGATTGTAATGGGACAACAAAGTCAGATTTCTGTAGGAAAACTGTTTGCTGCAGCAATTTTCCCCGGATTGATCCTCTCGGCTTTGTATATCGGTTACATACTGATAAAGAGTTATTTTAAACCTGAATTGGCACCGGCCATATCTGAGGAAGAAAGAGGTTCTATAAATAGGAAAGATCTTGCTATTATGATATTCAGTAAGTTATTACCACCAATGTTTTTAATATTGGGTGTCTTGGGAAGTATTTTTACTGGGATAGCTACGGCTACTGAGGCTGCAGGGATAGGATCGTCTCTTGCATTTTTGCTGTTGATTGTAAATAAAAAGTTTTCCTGGCACATTCTCAAACAGGCTGCGATTAATACAACAAAAACAACTACTATGGTCTTGTGGGTTGTAATCGGGGCAACATGCTTTACTTCTGTCTTTATTGGCATTGGTGGTGATGAAGTAGTTAAAGGCCTTATTGTCGGACTTGGTCTTGGTAAATGGGGAACATTTATTGTTATGATGCTCATTCTCTTTGTCATGGGAATGTTTATCGACTGGCTAGGAATTGTATTTCTTGTTTTCCCAATATTTTTACCAATAGCCGAACAGGTGGGTTTTGACCGGTTATGGTTTGTTGCCATTATGGCTGTTATGCTTCAGGATTCATTTTTAACACCGCCGTTTGGTTATGCTCTATTCTACTTGAAAGGAATTGCTCCGAAAGAAGTTACTACCGGAGATATTTACCGGGGTGCGTTCCCATTCTGGAGGCTGATGGAACTTGGATTGATTATATGCTGTATTTTTCCGGAAACAATTACATGGTTACCATCAGTTTTGATAAAATAATGAATTGTATCTAAATATCAAAGATGATCTGGATTAATTTTTTATCCGCCGCGAAATTCTATTCAAGAATATTGCGGCGGATTTTTAGGTTCAAAATCATTTATTCATTGAATTTATATAGGATATAGCCTCATCAATTTCTTTTTGTGTTTCAAGTATTGTCAAATTAATTCTGTAATGCCTTGTTTCACCAGGGTGCAAATATTCTAAAGTTCCTTTTTCGCTTGCGTAATTCCTTCCCATGGGAATATTATTACCTGGTTCCAATCCCAAAACATAATCCTGTTCCTGCAGAAGTTTCCATTGTGTAAAATAAGGAAGATCATTTAAATTAAATGAAATACGTAATCCTAAGCCAATCTTTGGATTGACTACAGCTACAGCTGTATCTCCATTGTGTTCTGAAGACAGTTTATGAAAAAATATTTGACCCTTTACGTCTCGATCTGGCTTTTTAAATTTCTCAAAATCACTAATATGAAGTTCAGAATAATCATCGCGTGGGGTTGTGGATGCAACTGGCGCGTATAACGTGCTGTGTTCACTAAGTAGGGGAAACCCGATATTTAGATGATACAAAATCATCAGTGGTGTGATATTAAATCCGGAGTTTTCAACTGTATCTTCTATAACAATTGTGTTTTTCCCTCCCTGAGTCGTAATCTGTCTTGATAATAGCAGGTTTTCTCCTGTAATAACTGATTCTCTTATTTGGCCCCTGATAGTAAGAATAAGATTGTCATTTTCCCATTCTTCACTTATTGAATAATTTTCGGCGGGTGTATTTGATATTCTTCCATGAAGGTTTAGATGCCATCTTCCATCTTCTCCCGGTATACCAACCTGGGTAAGACCGCATGTTGTCAACATACCACCAAAAAAGCTTCTCAGCCATTCATGGTCGCGGGGAATAAAAAAATGTGGATTTCTGATCCCTGTTTTTGAAAAATACGCGAGTGGAATTCCTTTATATTCCAACCATGCAATATCAAGTGCCCGATCAGGTATTACAGTGAAGTAGAGTCCGCTTCCGGTTTTGACATCCAGAGCATTCACATTTTTTGCCTGACCGGAATTGAAAGTATACGATTTTATTCCGGCTATCTGTGAAAGGTGGCCAATTCTCCGTAATATTTGTTGTCTGGTAAAATTATGATTGAATACTTCCATTTTCCCCCCTTTTAGTTTTCCCTGTGCTGTACAGGTTATAGATAGTCCAATGAAGAGAGTGGAAATTTATTCCGGCTTTCTTCATTCATGTTTATATTTTTATTAGTAGTGCTCTGTATATAATGTGATTCCTAAAACCTAACATGTTATTCAAATTGAATTATATTTGTTTTCTCTTTCATCTGATTCATCATCGTAAAGATGTGACCTTTTGTTATTCATTCAGAGTCTTCACTTGTATTTGATGTTATTCTCCAAGACGATCTTTTTCTCCTTTTTTGTCTATCTTGGTTCGGTAAAAAATTGGAATACCAAAAAGAATACCTTAGAAATTTTTCATCTAGCAATATTCAAGATCTATTGATTTAACACTGTTCAAAAATATATTAAGCTGTTTAGTAGTTACACCATTGTTTTTTTAATACAAAAATTAATATCAGCTTGTTTAATAACAGGGACTTCCGGTCGAGGCCCTGACTTTCAATTTTGGCTCCAAAAGAATCTGTATAGGTTCAGAAAAGTTTTCAAGACCATCAATTATATTAATAAGTTTTTCGATAGCGGTGATTGCGCCAGTATGAAGCTGAACATCGATCGTTGTCAGCTGTATCGAATGGTGCGCTGCGAGCGGAATATCGTCGAAACCTATAATTGATATTTCATCTGGTACTCGCATGCCTTTTTCAAGCACCATATCGAGGACTTGTAGAGCCATGAAATCGTTAGCGGCAAAGATTGCCGTTGGGGGTTCTGGTAAATTCAAGAGTTCTTTTACTGCCTTGATGGTTCTGCTTTTTTCATATCCACCCTCCTTGATCAGGAATGCTCCGGTATCAAAGCCTAACTCTTGTGAAGAGGCCATAAAAGAGCGCAGTCTTTCAACACCAGTTGAAAACTTTCGGGGTCCAGAGATAAAACCTATTCTCCTGTGACCGAGATTTTTCAGATGCGTGAGAGCAAGCTCGACACCTTTCTCTTCATCACAGCAGATAAAATTTGCCCGTTCCTGGGCGAGGCGGCGGTGATAAAGAATTGTAGGGTAACCAGCTCTGATAACATTCTCAACTTTTTTGTCACGAAGTTCACTGGAGGCGATCAGAAATCCATCAACATTCCGCTCCTGAAAAGCGGTGATAATCGTACGCTCTTCATCTATGTTGTTTCCAGTGTTTCCTACAATTAGCGTGTAGTTGTGCTTTCTTGCCTGAAATTCGATAGTTTTTGCTGCCTCGGAATAGAAAGGATTTGTGATGTCGGCCACAACCATGCCGATAGTATAGGTTTTACCAGTCTTCATGCTGCGTGCAGTGATATCGGGCATGTAATCAACTTCCTTGATAAGCTTTACAATCTTGTCCCTTGTTTCAGGTTTCACCCCTGGCTTACCATTAAGCACTCTCGAGACTGTAGCCGTTGATACACCCGTCAGGTACGCAATATCCTTCAATGTAAAAGCCATGAGCACACGCTCCATATATTAAGATAGATGAATGACCAAGTTTAAATCAAGATAAAAAGCTGGTTCCTTTTTTATACTATTGCTGACAAGTCTCAGTCTTCGTTTTTAATTATACCAATAAAACAGGATAATTGTAAACTATTACAATTATCCTGTTTTAGTAGAATATAGAGCCTTGAATAATAGAAGTACCTAGAAATTATTAACTAACAACAAATTAAAAATTTTTTGGCTCCTTTAGCATTATACTTGACAGAATGTATATATATGTTAAAATGAAAAAGTAAACGATTACAATAATTTTTACTTATATACTCAATAATGAGTAAAGTGTTTGCAGATCTGGTTCACTTCTGAGATTGAAGCATTCAGTACGGATGAGGACGGACAAAAAGCAAACAATGAAGTCTATCAGGAGGAAACTATGGTTAAGGTTGGAGTAGCCGGATACGGCGTTATTGGACAGCGGCTGGCTGACGGTATCGCGAAGCAGAAGGATATGGAGTTGGTCGGGGTAGCAGATGTGGCCCCTACTCTGCCTGTACGTGCTTTAGCTGAGAAGGGTATGCCTTACAAGTTGTTCACGGCGGTGCCTGAGAAGCGGAACCTTTTAGAAGATGTTGGAATTCCCGTAAGCGGTACTCTCGAGGAACTAGTGCAGGATGTCGACATTATGCTTGATGCTACCAGCGCAGGCATAGGTGCGAAAAACAAGAAAATTTATCAGAAGTATAACAAGAAGGCCATTTTCCAAGGTGGCGAGAGTAATGATGTAGCAGATGTTTTCTTTCACGGATATGCCAATTACGAAAAGGGTCTCAGTGCAGACTACCTCAAGCTTACAAGCTGCAATACCACTGGTCTCATTCGTGCGGTCGATGCCATAGATCGAGCGGTAGGGGTCGTAAAGACTGCAATTACCATAATCCGGCGAGTGGCGGACCCGGGTGATTATCACCGCGGGCTTACCAATGCCCTTGAAGTCGCGAAGGCCCCAAACCATCAGGCTTTGGACCTTATGACGATAATGCCGCATGTAGATGCAACCGGTATCCTAGTTCACACACCTGTAACCCACGGCCACATTATTACACCGGTTATTACCCCGAAAAAGGAAATCAGCGTGGAAGAGGTACTCGCAATCTTCAAGGCACATCCGAGAATCAGGGTCGTCAGACTTGCTGACGGATTCAAGGGCAATGCGAGTCTGTTCAAATATGCCCGGGATCTCGGAAATGAACGGGGTGACATGTATGAAATCGCTGTATGGGAAGAGACCATCGTGAAGAGCGGAAGCGATATCATGTTCGCCATAAACATTCCGCAGGAAGCGGTTGTTATTCCAGAAAACATTGATGCGATCAGAGCTGCGCTGAAAATGCAGACAACCAGAGATGAAGGGGTCGCTAAGACAAACGAATATCTCGGAATGAAAGCGCGCAGATAGCTCTGAACAAACGCGCAGTTAGCAGAGAAACAATCGCACGAAGTGAAAGCATAGGCGCATATGAGATGGGCCCTTCCTGACGATGCAGATCGTTATGCGGGGCCTTTCTGTCAGGAGGTTTTTTTCAATGGCTGATGTAAGCTTGGGTTTCAAGCCGATGGAGGAGTTTGATGTAAAGGGCAAGCGTGTCCTTTTGCGTGTGGATGTTAACAGCCCTATCGATCCATCAACAAAGAAGATTGTAAACACAAACCGTATCGACAAAAGCATTCCCACGATTTCATGGCTAATCCATCAGGGCGCAAAGTTGGCAATGATTGCACATCAGGGTGATACCCTCGATTACCAGAACCTGATCAGTCTTCAGGAGCATGCGGACATCCTGACGGAGAAATTGGGAAAACCGGTATCATATATCGATGATGTATGCGGACCTGCCGCTCAGGAATGCGTCAGGGAGCTGAAGGACGGGGAAGTTGTACTTCTCGGCAACCTCCGCTATCTCTGCGAGGAGATATCGACTTTTGAAAATGCTGTGAAACTCCAACCGGAGGAAATGCTCGAAACATATCTCGTGCGTTCCCTCACCCCGTTATTTGATCTCTATATTAATGATGCGTTTGCTACAGCACATCGAAAATCGCCCAGTATGGTTGCGTTTCAAGAAGTTCTTCCGTCAGCGGCGGGCCCGCTCTTTTTCAACGAAGTACAGGCTCTTACGAGGGTGGTGAAATCGCCGGAGCATCCCGCTGTTTTCGTTCTCGGGGGAGCCAAAATCTCAGATGCATTCGGTATGATCGAACAGGTTCTATCATCGGGGACTGCCGACAGGATTCTCGCCTGCGGTGTGACTGGCCAGGTAATGCTCATGGCTTCTGGCATAGGGCTGGGCGGTCCAAGTGAAAAATTCATCACCGATAGAAACCTTGATGTCTTTATCGAACCCGCACGAAAATACCTCGAAAAATATCCCGGAAAGATCCTCATGCCAGTTGATCTTGCTTTCGAGAAGAACGGACGACGGCAGGAAGTTTTAGTGAAGGATTTACCGATGGATGAGATGTTCATGGACATCGGCGAAAAGACCATCAATCTGTATGAATCAGAAATCCGCTCGGCCGGAATGGTCTTCGTCAACGGACCTGCCGGCGTTTTTGAAAACCAGTGTTTTCAGAGCGGAACCGAGCGTCTCTGGAAGGCAATCGCCTCGGCGCCGGGATTCACCGTGGTCGGAGGGGGCGACAGCGTAAGCGCGGCTGCACGGTTCACCGGCATGGATGACTACAGTTATGTGTGCACCGCAGGCGGAGCGATGGTCCGTTTTCTCTCGGGTAAAAAACTGCCCCTCATTGCCGCAATGGAGAAGGCTGGTCAAAAATGGAAATAGCGGTACCCTATCTGAGGGATACGGTAACGATTTCGGTGCCGGACGAACGGGTCCTGGGGGTCGTTGAGCCGAACGATCTGTTTGCCGATCAGCCAGCAGCTGAACTGATCGATAAGGCACTGAAAAATCCGTCCGGTGATGAGGATTTTATGTCTTTCGTGCAGAATGCGAAGGACCTGCTGGTTATCGTGAATGACCAGACCCGGCCGACTCCTACCAGGATGGTGCTTCAAACGATAGCTCCCATCCTTGAACAGGCCGAGGTCAGTTTCATCATCGCCACCGGCGTTCATCGCGGCCCGACCGAGGAGGAATACCGTCAGATTTTCGGCGATGAGCTGTACGATATCTATCGTGACCGGATATTCGCCCACGATGCCCGCCGCGACGAGATGGTGTATCTGGGCACCAGCCGGGCGGGGACGGAGATGTACGTAAACAGGCTGGGGGTTGAGGCCGATCGCATTCTGGTGATCGGTTCGGTGGAGCCCCATTACTTTGCAGGTTATACCGGCGGGCGGAAAGGCTTTCTGCCGGGTATTGCCAGCTACCGGACCATCGAGCAGAACCACAAACACGCCCTGCAGCCGCAGGCGAAGGCACTTTCGCTCGAGGGGAATCCCGTTCATGAGGATATGATCGATGCGCTGCAGGTAGTAAAGAAATCGGTCTTCGCCATCATGACGGTACTGGACAAGCAGCATTCAATCTATGCCGTAACTTCCGGCGATATCAACAATTCCTTCTTCGCGGCTATCGATTACGCGGATGAGATCTTTGTGGCGGAGATTGAAGAAGCCGCTGACGTGGTTGTGACAACCGCAAAGTATCCGATGGATATAGATCTGTACCAGTCGCAGAAGGCGATCGACAACGGAAAGCTGGCACTGAAGGACGGGGGAATACTCATTCTCGTAGCCAGCTGCCGCGACGGAATCGGTGAGGAGGCCTTTGTTAAGCTCCTGTCTTCATCTGACACTCCCGAAGACACTCTTGAGACCATAAAGAGCCAGTACAAACTCGGTTATCACAAAGCGGGGAAGATGGCGGAAGTGTTCCTTCGGGCCGAGGTCCGTGCGGTGACCGAGCTTCCGGATGACCTTCTTCAGTCGATTTTTATCATTCCCGAGCACGATCTTCAAAAGGCAGTAGATGATGCTCTCGAAAAAGAAGGTTTGGATGCGAAAGTTCTGTTTCTGCTCGACGGAAGCGTGACCGTACCCAGACCGAAAACAGCGCAGCGCGGATGCTGCGGATAATCTTTCCAATAAGGACAAGCGTATGGATGAATTAAGGGAAAAAGCCCTTGCATATCACTGCAAGGATGAAAAACCAGGCAAACTGGAAGTAGTTCCTACCAAGCCGTGCCAAACGGCGGAAGACCTCTCTCTGGCGTACACTCCCGGCGTCGCGAAACCGGTGCTCGAAATAGCCGAAACCCAGGAGACCGCCTACCGGTATACAAATCGAGGCAACCTTGTGGCCGTGGTGAGCAACGGAACAGCTATCCTTGGGCTCGGCGACCGCGGCGCCCTGGCGAGCAAACCCGTCATGGAAGGCAAGGGCGTGCTTTTCAAGAGGTTTGCCGATGTGGATGTGTTCGATCTCGAACTTGATACGAAGGACCCGGAAAAGATCATCGAGACAGTTAAACTGCTCGAACCGACCTTCGGTGGTGTAAACCTCGAAGACATCAAAGCCCCTGAATGCTTCGAAATAGAAAACCGGCTGAAGGCCGAGACCAGCATACCCATTTTTCACGATGATCAGCATGGAACGGCCATCATCGCTACAGCCGGCCTGCTGAACGCTGCGAAAATCACCCGTCGTGATATGGGCAGCATTAAGGTAGTATTCAATGGTGCTGGAGCCGCGGGAATCAGCTGTGCGCGGATGTTCGTCGCTGCTGGTGTGAAGAAGGAAAACATCGTGATGTGCGATTCACGTGGTGTTATCTACCGGGGCCGTGCTGAAAGGATGACCAGCGAAAAAGAGGAGTTTGCCTCCGATACCAAGGCGCGTACCCTTGCGGAAGCAATGAAAGGGGCCGATGTGTTCATGGGCCTCTCGGTGGCGGACTGTGTGAGCCCCGAAATGCTGAAAAGCATGGCCGCAAAACCGATCGTATTTGCCATGAGCAATCCAAACCCTGAAATCGATTACCCGACGGCGGTTGCCGCACGGCCTGATGTGATCATGGCCACCGGCCGCAGTGATTACCCCAACCAGATCAACAATGTGCTTGGTTTTCCCTTCATCTTTCGCGGCGCCCTCGATGTGCGGGCGACCTCGATTACCGAGGGGATGAAGATGGCAGCGAGTCGTGCTCTCGCCGATCTCGCAAAGGAACCCGTTCCCGCAGTGGTAAAGCGTGCCTACGGAGGCAAGGAGTTCGTCTTCGGCCCTGAATACATCGTTCCGAAACCCTTTGATCCGAGGGTCATCGAGTACGAAGCAGTGGCCGTAGCAAAAGCCGCATGCGATGACGGAGTCGCCCTTCAGCCGATAAGCGACTGGGCTGCGTACAGAGGCAGACTGTCAAAACGGATTGAAAAATACTGGGAGTAGGCCGGGTGCCTGCTGACTTGAATAGTGCCGGAAAAATATTAACGAAGGAGAAAAGAATGGCTGTAAAGAAAAAGGTTGGAATTATCCACACATTTTTGTATTCGGTGGAGGACCTGAAGGCCCTCTTTGCCGAGATTCTTCCTGAAGTGGAGATGGTGAATATCATCGATGACAGTCTGCTGAAAGAAGTACTGGCGAACGGTTCGCCTACACCTGCTGTAATCAAGAGGATCTGCAACTACGCGCAGGAGCTTGAAGCCCTGGGTTGTGACGCGATACTGAACCAGTGTTCATCCGTTGGTGAAGTATCGGAAATCGCACAGAAGCTTATCTCAATACCATATGTCAAAGTCGATGCACCCATGGCGACAGAAGCGGTCCTGACGGGGAAACGTGTCGGTGTCGTTGCCACCGCGCATAGTACCCTCGGACCGTCCGCCAGGCTCGTTGAAACCATAGCGAAGGAGATGGGAAAGGACACGGTGGTAAACCGCTGCTTTGCCGAAGGGGCCTACGATGCGCTTCTGATCGAGGGCGACAAACCGAAACATGACCGCATCCTGATGGAGACAATTGACAAGGCGGTTGCCGACAACGACGTGGTCTGCCTCGCGCAGGGAAGCATGTTCACCCTGGTCGAAAAATGCAAGGACAAGGCTGTTCCGGTGATCCACAGTTTCCGCAGCGGAGTGCAGCAGTTCCGCTCGCTCCTTGAAATTGAATAAAACTGATCAATGAAAAAGATTTTTACAGACGGGTGGCCCGATGATTCGGGGTGCCCGTTATTTCGTAAGGGTAAATGATAAAGAGTGAAGCTTTCGGTAAACTATTTTCCAGTTGAAAATCAAGAAAAATCGGTGCTGTTTTTACAGCTGGCAAAGGATTATGTAATACACAGATATTTAACGGTTTTTATCAACAAGTACTGAATATCCTAGTTTGGAAGAAAAATTGATGCGGGCTGGGTTTGATGAAAATTGAGTTTACCTGATATTTTTTGGGGCAAAAAAACAGTGGACAGCTTCCTTTCATCTATAAATATTTCGAATGCACATTTGAATATTATCTGCTAAAAAAACACTAGCTATTCTTTCAAGTTGGGGTGTCTGAATGGCCATTGCCATAGAAATGTCCCGAAAGAGTTAATAATAAGGGATTAACTAAAACAGCAGTGAAAAGATGGTTTTAAGGTCCAGAGCATCGCTGAGGAAGAGGGTCCCAAATATTTGATGTTGAAAGTACATGTGAGAAGGGTCACCGAAATCGATATCATGAGGGACGTCTTAATATAAAAAATCGGACTGGTTGACATTCAGGGAAATAATGCCGGATAAGGCATATTTAAACCACTTAATAAAGTCACCGATGAAATGTGGTTCAGAATTACCAACATCGACAAAAGGGGATACTACTTTTAAGCACAGCAGATACATAAAGCCAGAGAAAAAAAGAGCTTCATTGCAGCGGAAACATAGCTGAAGACCCGTACTTTGTAGACCAGGCAGGCGGCGATTGGCACATCACTATATCTTTACCGATGACAGTAAGGGAAGGGGGAGTTGATCAGTCAGTCGATGCAGGTTTTCCGGAAAATTAAAGAGGGGACAAGATCGACAAGGATGCCGCAGTCTGGACAGGTGACGGGACAAACGGCTGGTCAATCGGTGCATATGAATATGATTAATAGCGAATGTCTGAGAATCTTGCGGTGTAAGACATCTGTCGGGATTAATCAAATTCCCCGGAAGGGTAAATGTCATCACCAGTACTGAAATTCAGACAAAGAAGTAAGAAGGAGCGCTAATTAAAAAGATTCATTTCCCCAGTCCGGATACTCTAAAAATATCTGACAGACTGCCCCCTCATCTCCTCATCCTTGGTTGTTGAGGCAGGCTGAGGGAAGAGCATCCAGAAACACATATGCCGTGCATCAGTTGCCTCATATTCACTCGAGTGAAGCGCCCCGGCTTTACCGGAGACATAAAACTGTGAAAGGGTATGTCAAAAAAGATCTATCCACGGAAGTGAAATTTTTCAGCATATCTTTATTAAGTTAGGATAATGAAACACAAAATGCCGGTTTTCCTATATTTTACGCGCTTTCAATACGCAGTCTGTTTGGGCTGTCCCGCTCTCTCCCTCCCCGTGATCCAGGGCTTGTCGTTGTGTTTCAGCCTGCTCGACTTCAAAGGTTTCGATCGCACCGAACAGGCGGTTGTATCAGTCGGCGCGTAGAGCACAGTGAGATTTCACGGGCCCCCGGTGCCGGCTTCGAGGTTTGTTGAATCATGGCCCACTACCAGCAGGACCCCCTGCGACCGCAGAGCGGCAGCTGCATGGCGCAGCACTTCGTAAAAATCCACCGGGGTAACCTCCCAGCCCTGGCTGGCTAAAAAGAAGTAGTTACGCCCCTCGCCGGCGGCAAGGTCCAGAGCCTGTTCGGGAGGGCAATCCGCCGTCTCTTTTTTCAGGATTGTGCTGGGTTCGTGGGGCTACAGCAGGTCTTTGCCGCTGTAGCGCTGGTTCCATTGGTCTTTGCGCATCTGATATCCCCTCTGGTGGGATATTATGGTTTTACTACTTCAAATTGACCCATCATTCCCGCGTCCTCATGTTCGAGCAGGTGACAGTGGTACATGTAGATGCCCGTGTAATCCTCAAAACGTTTGATAATGCGGATTACATCTCCAGGCCAGAGGAGCACCGTGTCCTTCCAGCCGGCTTCATTGGCCGAGGGAGGGCGGCCGTTTACCGATAGTATCTGAAACTGACCGTCATGCAGGTGAAAGGAGTGGGGGACGTTCATCATGCGTCCCATCATTCCCCGGCCATGTTCGATTTGCCAGATTTCGGTTGCTCCTGATGGAACCCGCTCGTCGATGCGGTTCATATTCATGGTTTTCCCGTTGATAGTAAGCCGTCCTCCGGGCCCCATGGTGGACATCACGAAGGAGCGGCTGCGCTCTGCCTCGGAGGCGGGAATAGGCTCGATAGTATTGAGCTTGAGGGATGTGTCGGGGAAGGGGAGCTTGGATGCTTCAGCACTGGTGGAAGAGTTTTCGTCACCGCTGCCGATGAGCTGCAGTACCCGGTAGGTCTCTCCCCCGTTGGTTTCGGCTAATACATGCAGTTTCTCGTTTTCCTGTACATCTCTGAAGTCGATGAGTATCTCCGCCCGCTCGGCCGGCGAGAGGACCAGTGCTCTCATCTCCACCGGCTGTTCGAGAAAACCACCGTCCGAGGCGATCTGCAGAAAAGAGCCCTGGTTATCCAGCTGGATTCTGAGTACCGAAGAATTGCTTCCGTTGAGCAGCCGCAGCCTGAGCACGTCCCGGCTTACCTTCAGGTAAGGCTGAAGCTCCCCATTGACCAGGACGGCATTGCCGGAGTATCCGTGCATTACATCCGGCATGGATGGATTGTAGATGATGCGGCCGTCCCTTTGAAAGCGGCGCTCCTGCAAAATTATCGGTACATCGTTTTCTCCGTAGCGACGGGGGAGGGGAAGTGATTTGGAATTCTCGTCTTCGATTATAAACAGGCCGGCCAGCCCGCGATACACCTGTTCGGCGGTAGTGGGGATCAGGTGAGGGTGGTACCAGAGGGTGGCGGCCTCCTGATCGATGGGAAAAGAGGCCTGCCAGGAGGAGTTGGCCGGCACTTGCTGATGGGGCCCTCCGTCCATTTCCGCCGGCACATGGGCCCCGTGCCAATGAACCGTGGTAGCCTCATTCAGCCGGTTTTCAACAACAATACGAACATTATCGCCCTGGTGCACCCTGATTGTAGGGCCCAGGTAATTGCCGTTATAACCGAGGGTCGAACTTTCTACTCCCGGATAGAACTCCCGTTCGCCCTCCTGTACCTGCAGGTTGAAGTGCAGGACACCATTCTTTTCAGTGCCCTCCAAAAGATGCGGGATAGGCAGGGGTTTGGAGAAACTGGTCTGTTGACCTTCTTCACCACGGTTCTCGGAACGTCCTGCCGCCGCCGGCATGACCAGCCCTGCAAGCAATAAGAGAATACACAGAGATAAGAGACGCTTCACCGGTATGTAATTCATTGTTCTTCTCATCTCATCCTCCCCCTCTTTCTTATTTCAAACATACGGAGCGAAAAGAGAGGAGGCAAGTGAAACCGGCGCTGATAGCTGAGGCTATTTCTTGAAGCGATTCGAGAGTCCCGTCTCCAGGAGTTTCCGGGGATTTGTGGTATCCGCAATAATCATGTCGTTGAACTTTATCACTGCGTGTTTGGTGCTCTCTCTGACGTCGATACGGGTAAAGGGATCCCGCGGATGGCCGAGCATCTCATCTTTCTCCTCGTACCAGCTGTCCACTGCTCCCTTTTTCCATCTTCCATGTGTCGCACCTTTATTCCTTATACGTGGTCTGGATAAAAGGGGAACACTATAGTTACTCCTGGTCAGATTCAGGCTTCTCTGTTTGTCCATCTTCTAATTCAGTTGGTTCCTGATTTTCCAGTTTTCGTTCGAGTTTTTTATTTCGTTTGGCTTCATTTTTCTTTTTCTTTTCAATTTCTCTTCTGCGCTTTTCAAATGAGTAATTTGGTCGTGCCATA
>Ga0272441_10006815_pt1 | contig 18906 bp, 15 predicted proteins | sample SSMProp6N_FD_193582 | JGI IMG/M metagenome (GOLD analysis project Ga0272441, IMG submission 193582) | Marine sediment archaeal communities from Little Sippewissett salt marsh, Falmouth, MA, United States - SSM-Prop-6N | ecosystem: Environmental > Aquatic > Marine > Wetlands > Sediment ... | reverse complement strand
TAGGTCTGCACTACAGCCGTCTGACGCCATCCTCGAACGGCAACACCGTGACTTGCGCGCGAAAACCGCGCCCAGATTCCGTGTTTGGGCCGCGAACTGCGAAAGTTGGGGTAGTATGTAAGGACATTTGGAGGGACGATTTGGGTAACCAAACCGGCCGGATTCCGTGTTTTTTTCTGCCGCGCGGGGCCGGCGCTCCCGGCGGCGGGCCTCGTCAGCCCCTTCGCGCCCGGCGGGGGCTGGGGATGCCCAGCACGTGCAGCAGCGTCCGATCGCCGGGTTTGGGCTGCACCCAGCCGGTCACGAGGAACAGGAACGCCACGAGGAACCCCGTGACGAACCCGCCGAGGTGCGACCAGTGGGCGACGCCCACGTCGCCCAGCATCACCATCAGCAGGTCCCACATCACCCAGAAGGGAATGATCCACACGCCCGCGACGGCGGTCATCTTCGGGCGGTAGATCAGCGGGATCCACACGAACATCGTGATCCGCTCCAGCGGGAAGCACACCAGGAAGGCCCCCACGATGCCGTAGATCGCCCCCGACGCGCCGATGACCGGGGCCCATTCCATCGCCGCGTGCAGCGACCCCGACAGCAGCGCCGACAGGAAGTACAGCACGCCGAACCGCGCGTGGCCGAGCTTGAGGTTCACCGCGTTGCCGAACACCCACAGGAACAGCATGTTGCCGATCAGGTGCATCGACCCGCCGTGGACGAGCGTGCTGGTCAGCGCGGAGACCGGCGCGGGCAGCACCCGCTGAACGCCCACCGGGTACCCCATCGCACGCATCTCGTCCATCTCCCGCCACGTCATCCCGGGGACCCGCCGCTCCTCGAACCCCGCCAGGTACAGGGCGTCCTCCGGCCAGGCGATGCACCACCAGCTCACCAGGATCGTCAGCCCCATCAGCGCGAAGTTCACCCACGGCTGCTGCCGGATCGGCACGTGCGCCCACAGCGGCACGATGACGAACATGGCCCTGCCCCTTTCGCTCGCCGAATGGCGATTTGGTCCCGTGGTCCCGTAGCGAACGTGCCGCTACTCTACACCGCCCGCCTCCGGCTTGCCAGGCGCCCGCTCGGCAGACCCGGGCGCAGGGCTATCGCTCGCCCCCGCCGGTCAGAAGCTCCAGCAGCGTGGGGCTGTCGTCCTCGGTGGACATCCACCCCGCCGCGGCCAGGAGCATGGCGAACAGGAACCCGCCGACGAAGCCCCCGAGGTGCGACCAGTGCGCCACGCCGTCCGCCGACTCGCGGAACAGGGCGATCATGTCCCACGCCAGCCACCACAGGATCAGGTGCGTCGCGCGCTGCGAGAACGTCCCGGCCATCCAGGCCCCCGCCACCGTGAACCGGATGTCGTCGCGGGGATAGAACACCAGGCAGGCCGCCACCACGCCGTTGATCGCACCCGACGCCCCGACCACGGGCTCGCCCGACCCGGCCTCGTGGACCAGGCCGGCCATTATCGCGGCCACCGTGTAGAGCACCAGGTACATCCCGCTGCCCAGCCGCGCGTTCGCCGCCTTGCCGAAGACGCACAGGAACAGAACGTTGCCGACGAGGTGGATCAGGCCGGCGTGGACCACGGCGCTCGTCAGGGCCGACTGGTAGACCGGGACGGTCCGGCGGTAGGTGACCTTCGTCCGGGCGGCCAGGAGGGACTCGACCCCAGGCCCTCCGTCCCGTACGAGCGGACCGCCTCGAACCCCGCGAACCGGAGGATCTCCCCGCGCCGGTTTTCGGCCAGGATCGCCGAGAGGCTGAACCACAGCGTCGCGACGACGATCGCGTAATTCGCCCACGGCGTGCGCCGGCCTGGCACCTCCACGCGAATCGGTATCAGCATGCCCGCCTCCCCGAGAGCCAGGCGCCCGGCTTATGTTCCTTCGGCCTCGACGGTGACGGCGGTGCCGTAGACGAGCAGTTCGGCCGCACCGGACATCAGCATGCTCGTGGTGAAGTGCACGCCGACGATGGCGTTCGCGCCGAGCTGCTGGGCGTGCAGGAGCATGCGGTCCATGGCCTGCTCGCGGCTCTCGCCCATCAGCTTGGTGTAGTCGCTGATCTCCCCGCCGATAATGTGGCGGAAGATCGCCTTGATGTCCTTGCCGATGTGCCGCGCCCGGATCGTGTTGCCCCGCACGATGCCGAAGGTCTTGACGATTCGCATGCCGGGGATCGTTTCCGTCGTCACCGCGATCATCGCTCGACCTCCCGGGAGTACTTGTCCGCCTTCCGCACGGCGAGGCGCTCGCGGAGCAGGGAGACGAACAGGACCGCCGCGCCGAAGACCGCCGCCAGCACCCCGCCCTTGACCCACCACCGCAGGGCCGGGTCGCCGATGATCTCCTCGACGAGCTTGAACCCGCCGTAGCAGAGCAGCACGATCGCCCCGACGCTGAGCAGCACCCACGCCACGCCCCGCTCGAGGCGGTTGTACACGCCGGACCAGTAGCGCTGGAACTCCTTGTCCGTCGGCTCGGTGAACTTGATCATGTCCAGCTCCTGCTTGAGGGCCTGCATGTCGGCCAGCTCCCGCCGGCAGGCCTCGCACTCGGCCAGGTGCGCCTCCAGGCGCTTCTGCTGGTCCGGCGTCAGCTCCCCGTCGACGTGCGCCGAGACCAGGGCTCTCATTTCGTCATCGCAGTTCATGCCTCACCACCTGCCGCCGCGTGGGCGAAGTCCCTGGCAAAGTCCTTCCCCAACCGCTCCCGCAGGGCCTTGCGCGCGTTGTGCAGCCGGCTCATCACCGTCCCGATGGGCACGGCCAGCGCGGCGGCGATCTCTTTATAGGCCATGTGCTGGAAGTGGCTCATCACGAGGATCTCGCGATGCTTGAGGGGCAGCTCGAGGATCGCCTTCCACAGCCGCTCCGTGCGCTCGTTCCGCTCGGCCAGCAGGCTCGGGTCGGTGCGCTCGGCGGGCCCGGGCGGCTCGATCCGCAGGTCCGTCGTGGGGTGGCGCTTTCTTCGCAGTCGGCTGATACATACGTTGCGGAGCACCGTGGAGTACCACGTGTAGAATTTCGATCTCCCGTCGAAGCGCCGAATGTTCCGCCAGGCGCGGACGAAGGCGTCCTGGGAGGCGTCGAGGGCGTCTTCGCGGTTGCCGAGCAGCACGTACGCCGCGCCGACGGCCCGGCCGGAAAAACGCTTCACCAGCCGCCCGAAGGCGTCCTTGTCGCCCGCCTGACATTGGCGGATCAGGGCTTCTTCTCTGACGTCCATCGACGGTTCCGTCTTGTCCGGCTGTCCAGGACTCATAGATGCCGCCGCCGCCCCGTGTATTCATCGACGCATGCACGTTTCTTTCTACAACAGCCGCCCCGCCCGTACCAGCGTTTGCCCCGGCGGAGACAGGCCGTTTGCACTCGCCGCGCGGCGCACGATAATACCCAACGCACAAAGCAGATACCCACGTGGAGGACGCCAAGATGGCCCGACGAGTCTTCTGCCTGCTGGTCCTGTCCGCCGCCGCGGTGCCGTCCTGGGCCCAGACCGGCCACTGGGTCAAGGTCAACGAAGGCGGCGGGGGCATCCGCCGAGGGGCGGCCGTGGTGTGGCTGCGAGAGGAGCGCAAGTTCCTCGTCCTCGGCGGGGGCCTGGACAACCCCAAGCGCAAGATTGCCCGGCCGGATGCGGTGCAGACGTTCGATCCGGCGGCCGGGGCGTGGGCAAACGTCGCCGCCGGGCGACCGGCCGACAAGATCCCGTCGGAGGCGAAGTACGACCTGCTGGTCCCCGGCGAGGGGGGCCGGCTCGTGCTGAACCCGCGCTTCGACCCGGCGGGGCGGTCGGCGTTCGACCCCGCCGGCCGGCGCGTCTACCTGTTCCAGGCGGGCAATCGCCGCCGGCCCGGGCAGTTCGCCGTCGCCGCCTACGACGTCGCCAGCCGCCGGTGGGCGCTCGTGAGCACGGCCGGGCCGCCCGCGGCGACGGACGGGCTGCTGCCCGGCGAGTGGGGCGCGACGCCGGTGTTCCTGGAAGGCGTGGCGACGGTGTACGACCCCGTCAACGGCGAGGTGCTCTTGATCGGCGGGCGGACGGGCAACGCGCCGCGCGGGTTCGTGGGCCATTGGGCGTTCCGCCCCGACCGCAAGACGTGGCGGCGCCTGGCGCAGCCGTCCGAGGCCCTCGATCCGCTGCGGGCGGCCTGCCAGGCGGCGCTCGTACCCGCGCGCGACGCCCTGGCCGCGGCGCGGAACGTCTACTACGCCGGCCTCGCGCCGGCCGACCGGGCCGAGGCCGGTCGGGGCCGACCCGCCGAGCTGCTCGAGCGGGCAACCCGCCGGCTCGCCGCCCTGGGCGAGGCGCTGGCGGGCGCACGCGTCGACGGCTGGGAGGAGCAGGCCGTCTCCCGCGCTCGCGGGCTCGTGGGCCGGGCCGGCCGGATGATCGGCGGCGCGGCGGAGGCCCTCGCCGCCGGGCGGCTGGACGCCAATGCGCTCAAGCGCCTCGCCGACGCCGCATGGCGCCTCGACGAAGCGGGGGACCGGCTCCGCGCCGCGCCCGGCCCGCGAATGCACGCGGGCGCCGGCTACGACCCGGCCCGGCGGTGCGTGGTGCTGTTCGGCGGCGACCGCGGCGATTGCCTGCTGAACGACACGTGGGTCTACGACTGCGCCGAGCGGACGTGGCGGCGCGTCTTCCCCGCCGTGGCGCCCGAGGCGCGGCGCGTCCGCGGCGGGCTCTGCTGGCTGCCGAAGCGAAAACGCCTCGCCCTCGTCGGCGGCGAAAGCTACGTGCCCGAGTTCATCTACTTCCGCCGCACCGGCCGGGCGATCCGCGACGTCTGGACGTTCGACGCCGCCGCGGGACAGTGGCACCTCGCCGTCCCGCCCGATCCGAACGTCCCCTGGCCGACCCTCACCTGCCAACGCGCCGGCGGCGCGGAAGACACGATCCTCGGCCTGGCCAGCGAGGGGCGGTATCCCAGCCAGTGGGACGGCACGACCTGGCGGCTTCGCCCGGGGCCCGACGCGCCGCCCGAGCTCGCCCGCAAGCACGGCACGCCGCCCGGGACGCGGACCGTCCTGTCCGTGGTCAAGCAGTACGACCCCTGCTGGTACGACCGGGCCGGGCCCGGAGACCCCCACGCCGTCGCGAAGGGGCTGGCGGCGCTGAAGCCCAACACCTGGACGCCCGTTCCGCTCGCGCCCCGGCCGGCGCCCCGGCGCGACTGGGGCACGGCCGCGTTCGACCCCCACCGCGACCAGTTCTACCACTGGACCGGCGGGCACATGGCCGACCCGGCCAGCATCGTCAGCACGTACCACGTCGCCGCGGGGCGGTGGAGCATCCCGTACGTGGCGGAGTACTTCGGCAAGGGCATCGGTTTTCGCGGCCGGCCCGACTGCATGAACCACACGTACCTGAACTACGCCTACGACCCGAATTCGCAAAAGCTGGTGTGCACCTCGCTGGCCGGGACGTGCGTGTACGACCCCGACCGCCGCGAGTTCGACCCGCCGATCGCCCAGCCCTTCAGCCAGCACCCGTACTACACGAAGACGGTCGGCACGCCGCGGGGCGTGGTGTGCTGGAACCGCGGCGGGTACCTCGGCGTTCTCGACGTGGCGGGGCGGACGTGGCGGAAGCTGCCCGTCGTCGGCGAGCTGCCGCGCGTCGTCCACGGCGACGAGAACGCCCTGACCTACGACCCCAAACGTGACGCGCTCTGGATGCTCGCCGCCGACGGCTACCAGAAGCCCAACGGCCGGGTCTGGCGGTACGACGTGGCGACCGGCAGGGTCGCCCCCACCGACCCCGCCGGGCGGGAGACGATCGGCGTGAAGGTCCGCCCGCGCGAGTCCGTCTATCTGCCCAAGCTGGACCTCGTGCTCCACAACGCCTTCGCGGGCGGCCGGCAAATCGCCTACGACCCCGCCGCCAACCGCTGGGTCACGCTCGCCGTCGCCCCCGCGCACAAGGACCTCGGCGGCGTGAGCATTGGCCTGATGTACGATCCCCGCCGCGACCTCGTCTGGGCCATGGCCTCCGCACAACGCATGTTCGTCCTGCGCATCGACGCCAGCGCCCGGCGGGCGGCACCCGCCGCCGCGATTCGACTGGCGGGCCCCGAGGCCGCGGTGCGATAATCGCCCGCGGCGCTCGACGGCCCCGTTGGGAGGTGGCGGCGATGCTCAATCGATTGTGGCGGAAGGTCGTGTGGGTGGCCACGGCCGTGGCGGTCGTGCTGGCGTTCCTGCTCGTCATGGAGCTGATCCGCGCGTACCAGACGCTGTACGACGTGCACCCGTACGTCGGCTACGGCTTCCTGGCGTTGCTGGGCGTGGGCCTCGTCTGGGTGACCGGGCGGCTGCTGGGCGGCTGGCGGTGGCGCCCCCGGCCGCTGAAGTGCCCCGACGTGGGCGACCTGGACGCCGCCGACGCCCCCACGCTCCGCCGCTACGGCCGCTACCTGGGCAAGTACCTCCGCCGCCTGTCGATCAACGAGTGCCTCACGGACGAGCAGCGCGCCCAGGCCGGCGGCGCCGCCGAGGAGTTGGCCCGTTCCCTCCCGCGGCTCAGCTCCTCGGAGGACCTGACGGACCTCCTCCACGCCGCCGAGTCCGAGCACGTCGAGCCCCTGCTCGCCGCACTCGACGCCCAGGCCGAACGCGAGATCAGCACCTGCGTGCGGGACGTGATCGTCGGCGTGGTCGCCAGTCCCTGGCCGCTGCTGGACGCCCTGATCGTCCTGTACCGAAACGGGGGAATGGTCACGCGGGTGACCCGCGTCTACAACAGCCGCCCCGCCCTCCGCGAGCAGCTCAGCGTGTTCCTGGACACCATCCGCCTCGTCGCGACCATCAAGCTCGCCCACCTGATGCGGAAGGTCCTGGAGCGGACCGTGCGCGACGTGCCCCTCGCCGGGCGGATCGTCGAGATCCTTACCCAGGCCGTCGGGGCCGGCGTGCTGACGTCCGTCGCCGGGCACGCCGCGATGTACCGCTGCCGGGCCTTCCGCGGGTGGAACCAGGACGAGGCCGCCCGAACCCTGACGGGCCAGCTCGGGCACTTCCTGGCCGACTGCGGGCGGATCGCGCGGGAGGTCGTCGGCTCGCCGCTGGGGGCCGTCTACAACGTGTCCGCGGACGTGCTGGGCAAGATCGGCGCGGCCTTCAAGAAGGCCGTCGACGTCACCTGCGAGGCCGCCGACGCCTACGTCGCCAAACCCGTCGCCGCCGGCGGGCGGTCCGTCGCCGGCGGCGTCAAGCGGTCCTCCCGGTGGCTGTTCGGCAGGAAAGGCCGCCGGCCCTGATGCGGGCGCGGCGGCCTGCCGGCGCGGCCAAAGAAAAACGACGTGCGAGGCATTCGCTGAATCGATGCCTCGCACGTCCTGGGAGGCGCGGCCCGCAGGAACCTGCGGACACCAGCCGCGCTGCCTCTGCCCCGACTTACCGGCTGCCACGCCCGACGCGGCTGCGAAGGGCGGACAGCAACCGGTCTCGCGTCGAGGTCGCCGTCTTCGCCGGGGTCGTTGCCCGGCCGGCCGGGCGGGCCGTCACGGTAGGCGTGTTGGTCGGAACGCTCCGTGGCGAGACACGAGGCGCAGTGCGTGTGGATGTTGTCGAACGGCGCGGGGAGGCGGTTGGCGCCGCCGTCGTACGGGCCCGCGGGGTCGGGCGGGAAACGGACGGCTTTGCCGTCGCGGTCCGCTGCGGCGCCGTGACCGTCGGACGCGGCGCGGCAACCGGCGCCCGGACCGTTGCCTGCGGGCGAACCGTCGCGCTCGGCCGGGCGCGCCCGGTGTTCGTGCGGACGGACGGGATCACTCGCGGCGAAGAAATCCGCGGCGTCACCACGCGCGGGGCACTCACCACCGTCGGCCGAGTCCGCGTCACGATCGGCGGGACCTTCGTGACCGCCGGCCCGGCGCGGTGGCCGTGCGGGTGTCCGTACCCGGTCCCGATCCGAACGGCGGGCGGGCGAACCATCACGTGCGGCCGCCCGTGGTACGGGGCGTGCCAGGCGTCGTGGCGCACCCACTGCCGCCCGCCGATCCGCCGCAGGATGTACGGGATCAGCCCGCCGAGGGGCCGCCGATGCCCGTAGCCCCAGTCGATCAGCACGCGGCTGCTGACGGGATGGACGGGCGTGGCGTAGTGCACCTCCTGCTGCCACGTCGAGGTCAGCAGGCTCAGGCCGCTGTACGCCTCGTAGCCGTGCACCAGGATCAGCCAGTTGCCCGGCGCGGGATTGAGAACCGTGATCTCCTCGGCGCTGCCTTCCTCGGCCGAGGCGAACTCGTGGTCCGTCGGCGAGGGGATGTGGCGGTAGGCCATGTAGAGGTCCACGTCGCCCCAGCCGCCCTCGGTCACGATCGTCAGGTAGGCCTGACCGGCCGGCACGGTAATGCGGAAGTAGCGGTACGATCCCGTGTGCCCGCCCAGGTTGGCCACCGTGTGGTTGTTCGGCAGGAGCGTGACCGGCACGGCGATCCGCCGGCCGTCCACCGTGTCGCTGATGTTCACCGAGACCAGGGCGCTCGCCGTCGTCGCCGTCAGCCCGATCGCCCCCGCCGCCAGGATCGCCAGGATGCTCGTTGTCTTCCGCATGGCTCGTCTCCTTCACTCGTCCCCGCGGCTCGTTGCCGCAGGTACCCAGAAAGACAACCGACCCTGCCGAAAGGTTAGTCCCCCCGCCCGAATTCCCCGCCGTCGCCCCGCGTTCAACCGCCCCCGAAGTTCGCCCGCGCCATGCCGGCGTATTCGGCGCGGTCTCGCCGCGCAGCTAGAAGGCGCCGTTCCGCGATTGCAGCCTGGGCAGTGAGTTCACCGTCAGCCGGATATCTACGAGCCGCCACAATGATCTCCTGGAGCGCCAGGAGATACCGGTATCGCTGTAGGCGTTGCTCGAGCAGACCGGCGCGGTTCAGCCCCAGGCAGTTGATCGTCGCCGATGCCCTGGCATCGTTGCCAACCGGGAAAGCCCACTCCCCACGGAAGGACACCAATGCCTCCGGTCTCTTCTCACGAGCGGGGTCAATGAGCAGCGGCGTCTCCGCCGCTACCGCGTCCGTGTGACACCGCGCTCTGTGCGACGGGTCCGTAAGGGGAAACAGCTCTCTCTTGAACCGCTGGTTGCAGAGTTGGCAGCTCAGGAACAGGTTGCCCCATTGGTAGGCGAGCCAGTAGTAGCCCGGCAGCAGTTTCTCCCCGTCTTCCTCCTGGCGAACTGCGCCTTTGGGACGGAAGTGCTCCACATCCCCGAAACTGGTGGCCGTCAGCTTCGACTCGCAGAAGGCGCACTTGCCGTGCTGTGCCTCGAACAGCGCTTGCTTGACCGCACGGCTGGCATAGATCGTTCGCAGGAATCGGAACCTGCGGCGCCCGTTGCGGAAACCATCGGCGTCGGCCGAATACTGCCGACAGAGCTTCGCCCTCTCTGCTTTCCCCTTTGTGCTCAGCGGCTTCGGCAGCTTCCTGTGCCTTCGGATGTGGATCAAGAACCCTCCCCCTCAAGCTCCCTGATGCGCTTCGCCGCCTTGCGGATGACCTCCATCGCTTCGCGGTCCTCGGGCGACTCCGCTCCGGGCAGGCTCTCGACGATCTCATCAAGGACCTTCAAGCGCTGCTCTTGTGCCTTCGTCCGCTTCTTTTTCTGGATCAGCTTCGCGCGTTCCTCGAAGAGCCTCTCGATCTCCGGGGACCGCGCCGTGGGCAGGCCGAAGAGATCGCTCGTGAGCACCTGGTCCACGCGCCAGCCCTTGATGGTCGCGGGGTCGTTGTCGATGACGACGTGGTCCCCTTCCTGGCGAAGCAGCGCGATGTTCGCATCCGCCGCGGCCTGCACCACCAACGGGCTGTGCGCCGTGACGATGAACTGCGTGTTCGGGAAGCGCTGGGTGAGATAGCTCTGAATCTCGCGTTGCCATCTCGGATGAAGGTGCAGGTCGATCTCGTCCACCAGCACGATCGCCGGCTCCGCCAGGGGATTCGGGCTGTCGGGATACCGCTCAAACAGGCGAGCGGCCAGGTCCACCATCCAGGCGACGACGGTCTGAAACCCGAGGCTCAACTTGCTCAGAGGCACTCGCCCGTACGGCGTTTGGAGCTCGACCATCGCCGAGTCAGCGTGCTGTGTCGATGAAGTGATGCGGATGTCCGTGACAGCATCCTCTGGCAGAACGGCAAGCAGGAGTTCCTTGACCCCTTCGAGTTGTTCCTTCGCTTTGCTTTGGCCCTTAGCGGCAGCGTAGTCCTTGCGAGCCAGCCACTCTTCAGCGTTGATGAGCTCCGCTTCCTCACGGAAGAGAGTCTTGCTGGCGCCGAAGACGGCTTCATCGAGCGCGCCGTCCGTCGCGCCGTTACTCGTAAGCAAGGATTCGCCCATCCTGCGTAGTGCGCCGTAACCGTAGCATTTCAATCCCCCTATGCTACCCCACCTCTGATCGCTGCTGGTGTCCATCAGTCCGGGGGGCACCCACGAGCCCGTCCAACCGAACGGTAAGCGTCGGCAACAAGTTGACTGCTCAGCCAGACGCGGGCCCGTGCCTACCACGGAGTTTATCGCCGCTCCCACCTCGCCATCGCCTCTCAGGAAGCCGCGCTGCCAATCGATGGGCCAGGTGTTTATCGCAGGAACCGCTTCACGCAAGCCCGCTGACGTAAGCGTCTTTGGGAGTGTCCGTATTCTGGCCTCCAAGGCGGCCAGACACTGCAGGAGCGTAGTCTTGCCGACTCCGTTGTCCCCCAGAATCACTGTCCAGTGCGCGGGTCTACCATGGGCATGGGAGAAGTCCAGCTCCACCTTTGGCCCAAAGCAGCGGACATTCTCCACGGTCAACGACAGGAAGTACGCCGGCGGCGCCGGCGGAAGGGCTCCGCCGCCTGGCGTGGACACCGCGTTGGCGCGCTTAGCACTGGCCTTACTGCCCATAGGACTACCTTCAACGTTCCGTCAGTCCGCACTCCCCGATGGGTGCACCGCAGGAGGTCACACCCAACCGATATTGTCCAGGAGCATCCGGCTCCATACAAGCCGAATCCCTCACCCGCCGAGGATCGCCCGCAGGCCGGTGGTCAGGCGGCGGAGGCCGGTGGCGGCGGTGGCGGGCTCGAGGGCGCCGTAGGCGATGCGGAGGGTGCAGCCATCGGCCAGGCCGAACGTCGTGCCGGGAATGACCGCGACGCGGTGCTCGCGGATCAGGCGCTCGACGAGCGCCATCGGGCCCGTCTCCGTCCGCACGCGGAGCAGGAAGTAGAACGCCCCCATCGCCGGCGGGACGGTCACCAGCTCGGCGATCCCCGCCAACTCGTCCAGGACGATGCGGCGGGCGGCCTCGATGGCCCGGCGCTTCCGCCGGCAGTAGGCCGAGCCGACCCCCATCGCCCCCACGGCCGCCCATTGCGAGACCACCGGCGGGCAGATCAGGATCGTGTCCTGGATCTTCTGGATCGGCAGGAACAGGGGCTCGGGGATCACCATGTAGCCGATCCGCCAACTCGCGAAGCCGTACGACTTGCTCAGGGAGAACAGGGAGATCGTGTGGCCGGCGCTGCCGGGGATCGAGCCGGGCGAGAAGTGCTCCGCGCCGTCGTAGACGAAGTACTCGTACGCCTCGTCGTGGACGTGGTAGACGCCGCGGGCCTTGCACAGCGCGTTGACCTCCCGCAGGGCGGCCTCGGCGTATACCGCGCCGGTCGGGTTGTTCGGCGAGATGGTCACCACGGCCCGCGTGCGGTCGGTGATCGCCTCGGCGATCCGCCCGGGCTGGAGCTGGTAGTTGGCGTCCGTCGGCACGCAGACCGGCCGGCAGCCGGCGATCGTGACGGCCATCTCGTGGTTGAAGTAGTACGGCAGGTTGAGGATGATCTCGTCGCCGGGGTCGGCGATCGCCAGCACGGCGTTGACGAACGCCATGTTCCCCCCGGCCGTGATGACGACGCGCCCGCCGTCGGCGACCTCGATCCGGTTGTCCTCGGCGAGCTTCCTGCGGACCGCGTCCCGTAGCTGCGGGATGCCGTCCACGGCCTGGTACCGGTGGTTGTGCGGGTCGGCGAGGAAGTGCCGGATGTGCTCGACGGCCTCGTCGGGCGGGCCGTAGTACGCCACGCCCTGCCCCAGCGAGATCGTCCCGGGATTCGCGCGGATCAACTCGCCGATGACCGGGATGATCGGCGACTGGACCGACTGCATTCGAAAGGCCTGCTGCACGGCAATCACCTCGTGGATTCGTTCGCCCGCTGCCTCGTGGACTCGGTCATTCGGGAGAGGCGCGGCGGCGCCTCAACCAGGGAACGGATCGACGAGTTAACGACAGGAGCACCCATGACGCAAGACCCATACGACACGCGGATCGTCGTGCTGGACGGGCACACGCTGAACCCCGGCGACCTGAGCTGGGAGCCGCTGGACCGGCTGGGCCTCACGGAGATCCACCCGCGCACCGAGCCCGAGCGCGTGGCGGAGGTCTGCGAGGGCGTGATGTACGTGCTGACCAACAAGGCGCCGCTGCCCCGCGAGGTCCTCGCCGCCCTGCCGGCCCTGCGGTACGTCGGCGTGCTGGCGACGGGGTACAACATCGTGGACGTCGCGGCCGCCCGGCGGCAGGGCGTGACCGTCACGAACGTCCCCGCCTACAGCACGCGGAGCGTCGCGCAGATGGTCTTCGCCCACCTGCTGAACCTGACCCAGCGCGTGGGCGAGCACGCCGCGGGCGTCCGCGCCGGGCGATGGACCGCGTGCCCGGACTTCTGCTACTGGGACCATCCGCTCGTCGAGCTGGACGGGCGCACGATGGGCATCGTCGGGTTGGGGCGGATCGGCCGGGCCGTCGCGGCGCTGGCCGAGGCGTTCGGCATGCGCGTGCTGGGGCACGATCCCGACCCGCTCGCCGCCGCGTCGGCCCCCGCGAGCGTCGAGCGCGTCGACCTCGACGACCTTTTCCGCCGAAGCGACGTGGTCAGCCTGCACTGCCCCCTGACCGACGAGACGGCCGGCCTCGCCAACGCCCGCCGCCTGGCGCTGATGAAGCCGACCGCCTACCTGATCAACACGGCCCGCGGGCCGCTGGTGGACCCCGCCGCCCTCGCCGACGCCCTGAGCGCTGGCCGGCTCGCCGGCGCGGGGCTGGACGTCCTCGCCGAAGAGCCCCCGCCCGCCGACGACCCGCTGCTCGGCGCGCCCCACTGCTTCCTCACCCCGCACATCGCCTGGGCGACGCGGGAGGCCCGCCGGCGCCTGCTGAGCACGGCCGCGGAAAACCTCGCCGCCTTCCTCGCCGGCCGACCCCAGAACGTCGTGAGCTGAGCCCGAAAAAGGTGTCAGGAACCTTTTTTGGGTTTTGGCAAGCGATTGTGGCTGACGGTGCTCACGGTGGTGGGGTTGGCGGCGCTGCAGGTGCCCGCACCGTGGTAGGACACCTCCGGCTCCACGCCCGTGGAGATCCACGACCCGAACGAGCTCGCGCTTGGCCGCTTCGACCGGCGGAGCTTCGTGTCCGTCGCGGGGCAGGCGGGCTTCGAGAAGGGCTTCGAGCACAAGACGCACGGCCTGACGGCGAGGTACTTCCTGGTCCGCCCGAGCGGTTGGCAGATCGGCGCACTGATTCTCGCCGCGGCCGTCTGGTGCGTGATGTTCTACTTCTTCTTCCTGTGGCGGCGGAAGCGGCGCGGCGGACGGCAGGCCGAGCCGCCAAACCTGCTATCGCCCCCGTGACGGGCCTGCGGGCTGGGTGGTGGGCACGGCCCGGAAGTGCTCCAGGGCCTCGGGCCGGCCGAGGTGGTCGCAGGCGACGGCCCAGGCCTCGCGCACCGTGTCGTCGGAGGGGGCGAGGTAGCGTTCCAGCAGCTTGCCCGCGATCCGCCGGTCGCCCAGGGCGGCCAGGGCCCGGGCGTAAAGGATTTCGATGTCCGCCCGCCGCGGGTCGCCCCGCCCGGCGGCCAAGTCGCGGTCCATCGCATCGAGGATCGCCTCGGCGGCCGTGGGGTTCGCGAACATCCTCACCGCCGGGCTGGGCCCCGTGCCCTTCTTGACCAGCCGGGACGTGCCCTCCATCGTCCCGAAGATCGCCACCCCGCCGAGTGCCGCGAGGTTCTTCGCCGCGACGCGGAGCTCGCCCGGCGCGGCGGCCCGGTCGAGCAGCACGTTCATCATCCGCCGGCCCAGCGGCAGGTTCCGGTTCGCGGCCCAATACGCCCGCAGCCGCCTGGCGACGGTCGCAGCCGCCTCCGGCCCGTGCCGCGTGAAGCAGTCAAAGGCCGACTCGGGCTCGAAGAAGCTCTTCCGCAGGATCGACTGCACCGCCCCCAGGGCGGCCTCGCGAACGCCGAGGGCCAGGCCCCGGGGCAGCGAGCGGAGGCAGACCGTGCGGGTCAGGCGCGAGTCGGTCTGGACGCAATCGATCAGCGCCCCCACGGCCGGGTCGCCGATCTCGATCAGTCCCATCACGCGCGGGTCGGCGGAGAGGTCCGCGGGGCCGCCCGGCGTGTCGGGCGGGACGGCGACGTCTTCCAGGGCCCGCACCAGGAGGGCAATGCGGTTGCCGACCGGCCGGGAGCCCAGGTCCTCGGGCAGGGGCTGGGGCGTTCGGCCGAACGTGCCGGCCTGCCGGCGCCGGCGGAGTTCTCTAGCCAGCGCCTCGACGCCGTAGTCCTCGAATAGGCCCGGCCCGCCCACCTTCCGGGCGAGCTCCGCGCCCGCCAGCGCGGCATCGTCGTCGGAGTGTGCATATGCGGCGGCGGCGCCGAGCGCCAGCTCGAACGCGCCCCTGCCCCTGAGCCTGTCGAGCAGCTCGTCCTCCGTCGCGCCCAGGCCGCGGGCCCGGCACAGCAGCCGAGCGGCGTGTTCCTCTTCGCCCAGGCGGAACAGCCACGCCGCCGCCACGAGGCTGCGGGGGCTCTGGAAGCCCCAGTCGACGTTCATCCCCGTCGCCTCGGCCAGCAGGGCCTCGTGGGGGCACTTCAGCGGCTCGACCGACTCGACACCCGTGACCTTCCGTCCCCACGGGTCGTACAGCCCGGCCGGGCGGGGCTGCCCGGGGGGGACCTGCCAGAGAAACGCGCTCGCCCCGAGACCCCCTGCCGACAGGAGAAAGCCCGCCGGCTGGGGCGCCGACCCGCCCTTGGCGTGGACGCGGCGGCAGCCGCGCGGGTCGAACAGGCCCACGGCCATCGCGCGGCCCAGCAAGGCCTTGTCGGCGGCGGTGAGCTTCTTCGGGAAGACGTCGGGCGGTTCGGTGGGCCAGCCGCGGGACCGGACGGCGGCGGCGATCTCGGCGATCCGCCGGGCGACGGCATCGCGGCGGGCGGGGTCCCTCCGGTCGCCGGGGGCCCAGAACGCGGGGTCGTCGGCGCCCCACTTCCGGGCGGTGAGTTTCTCCAGGCACGCGACCGCGCGCGTCCGGCGCAGGAGGAACGTCGGCCGGCAGAGCCCGTCGATCAGGACGCCCGTGCCGCGGGGGTCGTCGAAGGCCACCAGCGCCTCGGCGGCCGAACGCGCCACGCGAACGTTAACGCAGCGGAGGTTCCCCGCCAGCGCGGCGACCACGTGCCGTCGGTCGGCGGGGTTCAGCTTGTCGGCCAGGCCCGCGGCCGTGCGGGCGGCGACCACGCGGCCCGGGACGTCTCGCCCCACCAGCAGGTCCAGCACGATCTGGACGTCCGCCGCCCATGGGAGTCTGTCCAGCGCCCGGAACGCCTGCTCGGCCAAGACCGCGCCGCTCGTGTGCCTGCGCCAGCCGAGGACGTCCGGCAGCGCGTGGCGCCTCTCAAACGCGGGCGGGTGGCGGACGACCCCGGCCAGCCCCCTCGCCGCGGCCGGGTCCCGGTGCACGCGCAGCGCCTCGCACCCCGCCAGGACCACCAGCGGGTGGGGATCGCGCAGGGCGGCCCGCAGCGTGGCCTTTGCAGCTTGGTTCGGCCGGCGGACGGAGTGCTCGATGCACTGGAGCGCCGTCCGGCGGATCAGCGGCGCGGGGTCGGTGGCCGCTCGGATCAGCACGGCTGGGACGTCGGGTCGGCCGGACCGCGCGATCCGTATCAGCGCCCTGGCGCGGCCGAGGTTGGGGTCTGCGTTCCCCGCGCCGGCGGCGGCGCACAGCACCGCCAGGAAGGCCGCGGCCGTCGATGTTCGCCTGGCGTTCATCGCGTCGTCATCGTAAACGAGGACCGTCCGCGGTCCGCACGAAAAAGCGATTCTCGCGGCTCTTGGGCCCGGAAGGGCTCAAGATTTGAGCCTTCGCGTCCGATGAAGTGCGTGGTATAATGCTTCGCACAGAAGAAGCCTCTGCCGTGCTCGATACGATGGCCTAGTTGAAAAGAACCGATACCCCGTTATTGGGAAGCCTCGTCCAGGCCGCCACGGCGGCCGGCAGCTGCCCACGTTGAATAATGGGTTCTTCTTCCGTGGTCTCGACCGGCACCCAGGTGGAGGCCTTCTTTTTGCGCCCCCCGGGCCCGTGGAGAAGGCCCAAGAGGGCGCCGCGACGCACGCGCGAGACCGGCCGGCCGGCGCCCGGGCCACGATCCGGACAGGCCCCCATGAGGGCCGGTCGGCACCTTTTGGCTTGAATCGGTCCCCCCCGGTTTTCCATAATGTCGCGTCTGCCGGAGCATTACCATGCGTTGTTACGTAGGGATCGACATCGGGGCCGTCAGCGTCACCGGGGCCGTGCTGGCCTCCGACGCGGCGGCGGAGCTTCCCGCCGGCCAGGTGGGGCTGACGCCGCTGGCCGGCGCGAGCCCCTCGTACGGTCGCGTGTTCGCCACGGAGTACCGCCGCACGCGTGGCCGGCCCGTGGGGGCGGCGGCTCGGATGCTGGAGGAGATCGTCTCGGCCGTCGGGCCCGAGGCCGTCGCCGGGGTGTGCCTGACCGGCAGCGGGGCGAGGCTCGTCTCGGCGGGGCTGGGCGTGGAGACGGTCAACGAGTTCAAGGCCGTCGCGTTGGGGCTGTCGGCGGCGGGGGTCTCGGCCCGCACCGTCTTCGAGATGGGCGGCGAGACGTCCAAGTACCTCCGCTTGGCCGAGAACGAGGACGGCTCCTACGGCGTGGTGGACTACGCGACCAACGGCGATTGCGCCGCCGGGACCGGCTCGTTCATCGACCAGCAGGCCGGGCGGCTCCAATACGCCGTCGAGGACATCGGGCGGATCTGCATGTCCGCCGACCAGGCCGCCCAGATCGCCGGGCGGTGCAGCGTCTTCGCCAAGAGCGACATGATCCACGCCCAGCAGAAGGGCTACGGCCCGGCGGAGGTCCTGCGGGGTCTGTGCGACGCGGTGGCGCGGAACTTTCGCACGGCCGTGGTGCGGTCGCACCCGGTCCAGCCGCCGGTGGTCTTCCTCGGCGGGCTGGCGGCGAATACCGCGGTGGTCGCATCCCTTCGCGAGGCCTTCGAGCTGACGGACGGCCAGATGACCGTTCCGGGCGCCTTCACGCACGTCCCGGCGGTCGGGGCGGCGGTGGCGGCGTCGCGGGCGGACGGGCCGGTGGACCTCGCCGGCCTGGGCGAGCTGCGGGCGTCGGGCGACACCGAGGGCGGCGCGTTCCCGACCACCGCCCCGCTGACGATGGACAACGTGGTGCTCCTTCGCGACCGCGTGGAGACCGCCGAGGCGCCCTACGGCGACGAGCGGATCGACGCCTACCTCGGCGTGGACGTCGGCAGCGTCTCGACCAACCTGGTGGTCATCGACGAAGACGGGCATGTCATCACCGAGATCTACACCCGCACGCAGGGCCGGCCCATCGAGGTGGTCACCGACGCGCTGCGCGAGATCGAGCGCGAGGTGGGCAGCCGGGTGAACATCCGCGGCGCGGGCACGACCGGCTCGGGGCGCGAGCTGATCGGCGAGCTGATCGGCGCGGACACCATCAACGACGAGATCACCTGTCACAAGACCGGCGCGACCTACGTCGGCCGGCGGCTGCTCGACGGGCGCGTCCCGGACACGATCTTCGAGATCGGCGGGCAGGACTCCAAGTACATCTCCCTCCAGGACGGCATCGTGGTGGACTTCACGATGAACGACGCCTGCGCCGCCGGGACGGGCAGCTTCCTGGAGGAGCGGGCCGAGGAGCTCGACATCGCCATCAAGGGCGAGTTCGCCGAGCTGGCGCTGTCCAGCGAGACGCCCATCCGCCTCGGCGAGCGGTGCACCGTCTTCATGGAACGCGACGTCAACAGCTACCTTCAGCGCGGCGCGAAAAAGACCGACCTCGTCGCCGGACTGGCCTACTCGGTCGTCTACAACTACATCAACCGCGTCGTCCGCGGGCGGAAGATCGGCGACTGCATCTTCTTCCAGGGCGGCACGGCGTATAACGACTCGGTGGCGGCCGCCTTCGCGGCCGTGTGCGGAAAGGAAATCATCGTCCCGCCCCACAACGGGGTGATCGGGGCGATCGGGGCGGCTCTGCTGGCGCGGGACAAGATGCTCTACGCCCCGCCGGCCCCGAGGCCCGACGCGAAGCAGATCGGGCAGTACGTGCCGGTGAGCCCCGAGCCCGCCGACGGCGAGGCGCCCGGCCCGGCCGCGTCACGCTTCCGAGGCTACGACCTGTCGAAGGTCAACTACACGCTGCGGGAGTTCACCTGCAAGGGCTGCTCCAACGCCTGCCAGATCCAGGAGTTCAACGTCGAGGGCGAGCGGACCTACTGGGGCGACAAGTGCTCGGACCGCTACCGCAAGCGGGCCAAGGCCACCCGCAAGCCCGCCATCGGCGACCTGCTGGAGCTCCGCACGAAGCTGCTGCTGGAGACGCCGGCGGACCTGCCCGACCCCCCGGCCGGCGCGCCGTCGGTGGGCATCCCGCTGACGATGTTCGCCTACGAGTCGCTGCCGTTCTGGCGGACGCTGCTGGCGCGGCTCGGCTACCACGTGGTCCTGGGCGACCCGACGAACCAGCGGATCGTCCAGGCCGGGCTCGACGCCGGCGACGCCCAGCCGTCCA
>Ga0272441_10006814_pt1 | contig 18907 bp, 14 predicted proteins | sample SSMProp6N_FD_193582 | JGI IMG/M metagenome (GOLD analysis project Ga0272441, IMG submission 193582) | Marine sediment archaeal communities from Little Sippewissett salt marsh, Falmouth, MA, United States - SSM-Prop-6N | ecosystem: Environmental > Aquatic > Marine > Wetlands > Sediment ... | reverse complement strand
AGAAGCTATCCAGAACGCTCGTATGGATATCGAGACCAAAACAGCCGAATCATTATATGAGTTAGGAAAAGCCGAATACGGGGCTAGAGAATACGTCAAAAATACGATAGAGCCTGAAATACAGAGATGTGACTCTACTCTGCAGTCTTTATATTCCCAACTAGATTCAATAAACAGCTGGAAGCCGTTCTGGTCATGGGATAGGAAGAAAAAAAATAGCGCCAGAAGCGATGTGGAACATGCTATAGCCCAGGTACAGAGCCAGAGACAACAGCTTGTACAGGCAGCAGCAGATGTTTATACACAGATTGACCAAGATTTCGAAACCGCTGAGCAACAGATACGACAGGAATATGAAACCTCAATGGCAATCGTTATTGAAAGAGAAGAAAACGCCGAACGTGAAATACTCCAGCAAGAGATAGAACAAATACTCGCGTTATATTATACAACGATACTGGGCCGTAATCCTTCACGGGATGAGATCGCCTATTGGCTGGATGAGGCGCGAAACCGGGGATGTCTAAATCCGGATAATAAGGTTGTGTTTGATATACAGGTTGTCCGTGACACCCTTCTTGATTCAACAGAAGGCAGTGAGTATATGTCAACACTGGCCTTCAACAATCAAATAAGACAATCCGTGTCAAACTATCTCAATACATATCTGGATGATGAAACTTCAGACTCTGAACGGTTAAGCATGCTGGATGAGCTTGGACTGACTCTGGATGAAGTTGATACATTAAATCCATCCTCATGGGGCACGCGTGACGTTGAGATAATACTTGAATGGCTGAAAGATGTAGAGATCAATTTTGGTAGATGCGCGTTCAGAACAGTTCAGGAGTTCCTAAAGAGCATAGAGATAAATATAGAGCTGGAAGAGGCAGGAAGGGATTTAATCTTAATAGACATATTATGCGGAGCTATAGATTGTTTCACTGAGGGAGCCCTTGAGATATCCATGTATGCAATGAATAAATACATAATTAATCATCTCGATGAAATCAATGAACATACAAATGTATCTAAATTTGATCCGGAAGATTTGCGTAATCTCTTATCTGAAACCGGACAAGCAATAGTGCACCTGGATTCTAACCATTATGTTATAGCGACATCTATTGACGCGGAAGGCAATATCACCTGTTTCGAAACGAACAATGGTGTGGATGGTGAAGAAGTAGTAATAGATAAAACGACATTTCTTACACAATGGACAGGGTATACGCTTTCAACAAGAGGCCCTCCGGAAAAGGTTATAAATGATCATGAAGCCCTCAATGTAAGAGGCAACCTTGATCCCTTCTCTATCTTCATAATATGCCTGGCTGTAGTATCCACAACACTGTCACTGATTGATAACGCTGTTTGTCAGGCTATCGGGCAAATACTGGGTATTGCTACAATTGTATTCAGCGCGATTTCGATCGTAGCCAATCTTCCCGCGATAATGACGAATTTCTTCACAACGATATCAAACGTAGGGACCAAGCTAGCTGAGACAGTGAGGACAGGTTTTGGGATATTCCAAAGTACACTTACCGGACTCATGAGCAACATGCACATAATGCTGTTAGACGGTATCGCTAATACTATAATCGGTGTTAGTTACAATATAGCTGTAAGTCAGGGATTATCATTTTTTAATATCAATTCAGATCTAGCAAGGATCACAACATCGTTCATGACAGGAGGCTTTTTATATCAGGAGCATTTCCTGGCTGGCGCATTGTTATCAAGCACAAGAAGCGCGATAAGCATATTTGGCCGTGAGGTGGGATTGGATCAACATATCACGGACTTAATCAGCACAGCCACTTTTAGTTTCGGCCTAGCCTTCTACGAAGGCGGCCTAAGCGCTCTGTCGACATCCCTGGAAACAACCATCCTTCCCAATATCTCCGCTGAGTTAGCGTACATTGGTGTGCAAGAGCTCGGCGAGACGCTTGGTGTTGATTCTCGTATTTCCTACCTTGCGGGGATTGGGATACGGTCGAGTTTGCAGGCCGGGCTGGGGACTTTTGGGAGTGGTGGCAACCCCGCGGAAGCTTTATGGAAAGGAGCGATGGACGGCCTGAAAGCCGGTATTACCAATGTGACACTTCAATGGGCTACGCAGGAATTGGGTTTAAGTCCATTTATAGGATCGATTGCTTCAAACGTTATAGGGTCAAGCCTGGAAGCATTATTAAACCATAAAGATGTATTTATGAATGTGACTAAGCGTGCAGGCGAAGGTATTATGGCCTTATTTACGCTCGGAGGCGTTGGTACGGATCCTTGGTCGCAAGCTGTATATATCTCAAAGGTATTGGACTTTTCCGAACTTGTCAGAGAACAAGGCCTTCTGTCTGCTATGGAAACATATGCTACAGCTATATTTCATCAACAGACGATAGACATGATAATAAAAGAAGGCGGAATTCTTGATTTCGTAACGGGCAGGGCCGAAATGAGGGTTAATCCGGCAACCGGCAAAGAGATGAAACGTCTATGGGTAACGTACGCGAAGAAGTATTATGTTGATATTGATTCGGAAACCGGGAATCTCATAGAGAAATACGTTAACATTAACGGCGTAGATGTTCTCATAACCCAGAAATACAAAACCGACGCAACAGGGAAAGTGACACTGGATGGAAGGATTGAAAAGGAAACATATCAGGACGGCTTTGAACGCATAACCGAATACAACGTAAAGGGAGAGCGCATAAGCGTTATCTTTAACAAAGAGGGTTCTGAACATGAGCTTCTAGAATATAAAGGTAAGGTAGGTCTGGATGATAAGGGTAATCCCCTAAACGGCGTATTAACCGATAAACAAACCGGCAATAAGATCTATTTTGAAGATGGGAAAGTAGTAAATGTCAAAAACGTATATGATGGCCTTGGTCTTGATATCGGCGGCACTTCAATTATGTCGCCAATGTACCTGAATATGAACCTAGATGCGGGGGAAACTGTTGTGAGGCTGGATTCGCTGAATTCATTAGGAAGCGAAGTTTCAAACGCTGATTCATATCTGTATGATTCACGATTTGGTGAGATGCTTAATATTGCTCATCAGTATGCATCTTCCTACGGCAACATGGATCTCTCGGTATTTGGAGATTACGGTTATTGGGATTCGTTTGAGGATCTGGCCGAGCAGTATTACGGATGGTCATACGAGCTATACGATACCCTTGGGCCCGTATCGATCGAAGAATCGTCTACGTATGACAGCATTTTAAATTCCATAGAAAAGCGTTCATTCATAGATCAACTGAAAGACAATATGTATGAAATGAATACATTCTTTGATTTCTGTGGCCAGATGGCTCTGAAAGCAAAGGGCGTCATAACTGAGGTAGTCCCCTCTATGTTTGCTTTAGTTAAGGGGTTGGGGGCTTGGGAGCAGGAAGCCTATGCGTTTAGTAATGCTGCTACAGAGATTAAGTATAACGGGATCAGCTTCCTCGATAAGGCGCACGGCTTCATGACGGGTATGGGCGACCTAGTATCAGAAAAAACAGACATTCTGAAGGATACTTTCTGGACAGGGCTGAAGCAGGGCGTGAGTAATTTCTCACCGTATTTTGATTTTCTGAAAGGTTTTGCGGGTGACCTTTATGATGTTGCACAAAGCGGAACCGATTTGACGGTTGATTACCTCAGATCCATGGGAAGCACTACATGGTCAGAAATAAAGTCAATGTCCGGCGAGCTTAAAAATGTGATAGGGCAATACCTGTACTTATCCAGTTTAGAACTGTCACATCCGGAACTGCCATTCGGACAAGCTACGTTGCTCAACCTTATAGGCGGCGATTCCAACACATGGCAAAGTATTCAAAGCATAGGAAATAACACGCTTGATATCGTTAATGACCTGTATGATATCTCCAGCGCGTTTGTAAATAACACGATTGACTTTTCAATCAGCACGCAGGACATGATTACAAACTCCGTCTGGTGGCAAACCATGGAATATGGTATAATTAATACTGCGGATGACCTTAAGAATAGGTTCTGGACCGCAACAGATTTGGCGATCGATTTTCTAACAGAGAATAAGGACACGTTTATTTCTGCTCTTTCATATACGACAGATTATCTGATGTATGGACAGCAAGGATTTTATAACGATATTATAGCTATAGGTAATACCATAGGTATTGATTTTTGGACAAACCCGAAGAAATTTTTAACAGACCTTGCAGCACATTCGGACATTCACTATAATACTTCTGGTACTGCCGCAGTGGTTGATATGCAACTTGAGGTACTTCACTGGGAAGACGCTCTAAGGGCATATCTTAATAGCCATACGGTTGGATTGCTGGGCCAAATTGCCGATGATAATGTTGCGTGGTATACATCAACAAATAACGGTGCAAATAGGATCGCAGAGACTTTTGTTCAGCAGCCAAATGTCAGTTTAATTTGGTCACCTGGTATCAATGTAACTTATACAGATGCAACGATTGCCGAAGACTTTGCAAGACAGCTTGGAACAAGCATACTTGGCAAGAAGGTTGTAGTAGCTCATAGTGCTGGTACGGATTCGGCAATACGATCAATGCTCTTGCAAAAAGCGGACAAATATGTCCTAATGTCACCTAGGATGTCGCCTAGTTCTCTTGAAAAATACGCTAGAGAGGCAGGGGTCGACATGAAAGATATCATCGTAGTATATGCCAAAAATGACTACCCACATTGGGGGTTGCATCCTTTTTCTGGATATCAGTATCCTCCTGAAAATGGATGGAAGACTATATATATAGAAGAAGATAATAACGTGCCTATTGAGAATGGGTTTGGTGCAGGACACGGCACACCCGTTGATGCTCTGCGCAATAATCACAATTGCAAAATAAGTATAAATGGTAGAGATGAAGGCAGTGTTAATCTATCCGAAAAAATTGCAGAACTTTTAGGACAATAAACTAGTATTTTATATGGTCACGAAAAAAATGATATTTACATGGATAATAGCGTCAATATGTTTTATAGTTCTTTTATATCTATATTTGGTTTTTCCACATAAATATGTTGTTGGATTTTATGACAGTTTCATGGGATTTACTGACCCTAATTATCCAAAGAGATCTTTAAAAGAATGGCAGCAAAAATCGTCAAATTTTTTGTACTTCCAGACAATAATTCCTAATAGTTCAGGTAGAAAAGGAACCGCACTTAATATTTTATCTGATAGAAAAGATGAAAGGATATTACCCATTTTGAAGGATATTATAAAAAAAGATGACCCAGATTTAAATTATATCGCAACGCTTTGTTTAATAAAGTATGGCAAAGAAGAAGCCATACCCATATTAATGGAGGTCGTTAACGAATATAAAAATAAAAGATTTTATCCCGACAGAGTTGGACAAAGAAGCCCCTATCATAGATATTTTGACGCATTAGATGCTTTAGCCAAGTTAAAATATGAGCCCGCATATCCTATAATATTGGATCATGCCAAAAATGGAACAAATTTGGAGAAACAAACAGTTTTTAATGGATTCCTTTACCAGTATAATAATCATTGGCAAGAAATTCTTCCTTTGTATAAAGATGCGTTGTTAAGCAAAGATTTAACTATTAGTGCAGAAACCCTAAAAAAACTTGGCCGTCCAGAAGCTATACCGATACTCGAAGAATATGCGCAGGCTAAACCAATACATAAAGAGAGAGCCGAAGAAGCCATTAAATATCTCGAACTGCTAAAGGAAAATCCAAAATGAACAAAAAGAACTTTTTAGGCGTAATTTGTATTTTAGTAGTATTTCTTTTATCGTCCATTCAGGCCAAAATAGCGTTTTCGGATGATTTGGATGACAGATTCAAAAAATCAGAGGCATTTAAATATAATCAAAAAGGCATCACCTATTTAAACAACAAAAATTTCTCACTCTCTGTCGAAGAATTTAAAAAATCTTTGGAAATATTTCCTGATTATTATGCGACCTATAGTAACCTTGGCTACGCATATCTTTATTCTGGAAGGCCGAATGAGGCGTTGGAATGTTTTAAGAAAGTAACCATTCTAAAGCCAGGGTTTCCAGAAGGTGTTAGAGGTATGGGTAGTGCGTATATGGCATTAAAGCAGGAGAACGAAGCTGCTAAGTATTTTGAACAGTCAATCAAAATAGACCCAAATGCTATACCTCCATACATGGCCCTTGGTAACATTTACAATAATCAAAAACGTTTTACCGAAGCAATCGCGATGTTTGAAAAGGTGATTGAAAAAGAGCCGACGTTTGTGCCTGCTTATACGAATTTATCGATTGCATATACTATGAAAGGGGATGTTGAAAAAGGCTACGAATATATGAAACAGGCACAAAAATTGAATCCGAATGATTCGACAATAAATGACTTAATGTATCGTTTTGAGGAGAAAATAAAAAGTGAAAAATCCATCATGCAGACTATCGAGAAAAATTCAATAGTGCAGGAGCCGAAAGGTGATACGATGGATTTGGTTGATTTTACGCCTACAAAAATCAATATGCCATTCGTTATTAAATATCCTGCCAAGTGGTATGTAAGGGAAGCTATCGGAGGCATGCCCTCGCTTTTTATATCGCGAGAACCGATCAGAGATATAAGCGATAAATATAAAGTCGGGTTGGGTGCTTTTTATAATCAAGATTATTTTATCAGCCGAGAATCCCCTGATACTAAGTTAGGTCAAATGGGGAAAACGGTTTTAAAAGCTAGAAGCTGGAAAAAAGACAAGAAAGAGTTTGTTGAAAATCTTAAAAGAGATGGTTTTAATATTATCTCCCAATCAGATATTAAAATCTCAGGCCAACCTGCTTTAAGGATTCAATACAAATCGAGCGTTAGCGAGGTTACTTCGCTTTATGTCAAATTAGGCAAAGATCTTTTAATGCTATTTTTTGAAGCACCACCCGACGAATATGGAAATTATAAAGCTATATTTGAACAAATGATTGATTCTTTTGTGATCCGAAAAGATTTCAAAATCATTGAAGAAGGCACGGTTTTTGAAAAGACAGTCCAAGAACAAATTATTGGAAGGAATAAGAAAAAGTAGTGTTTATTACTATTTAGTGCCTCCAAATTTCCACAGTACCACGTCCCCAGACTTTTTCTTTCCTTAAATACTATCAAGTGCTATAATGTAAATTCATACAGATATAAACTGCATAAGGGGAGCTTGATGCCAAAAGCAATTTCCGAACGATTCGTAAGACGTGCGATAATCAGTTATCTTGCACGGAAAGGGTGGGATAGAGGACTTCGCGAAAAAGAAACAGCCGAACATGGCGTCGACATCAAAGTCAGGCATAATCGTTATGCCCGTTATTTCTTCATAGAAACAAAAGGCGAATCTTCAAGCAAATCGGCTAAATCCGTAAGAGAAGTTGCCTTTATTTATTCACTCGGCCAAATAATCACGCGAATGAAAGCCGGCAACGCCCGTTACTACTATGGTATAGGCCTCCCGGAATCTTCTGCCAGGATCGCCATGAGGCGCATCCCATGGCAGGTTGCAAAGAAGCTTCTGCTTTATGTTTTTGCTGTTAGCGGTAAAGGCAAAGTTAAGCAATATTTTTGGAAAGACCTAAAGCGCACGCAAACATGACCACACTATATATGATGGACACAGACAAAGAGGGGCGTTGGATAAGTTATAATTCCAGGGAGATGATAAAATGAGAAAAATTATTATGACCGTTTCAATATGTGCCTTTATTTGTTGCAATTTGCTTGCGGATACAAACAAAAAATACAGCTATAGCAAAACCCCTAAAAAAGAAGCAAAAGAAATAATACAAATCTGGGCACGAGTTCTTAAAGGTGAGAATGTATCAAAAAAGGATGCTAAAAAGGTCGAAAAATCTTTCAAGAAGAAAATAGCAGAACGTCCCGATGATTTACGGGGATATCAAGCTCTTGCCTTATTATATGAAAGAACAGGCCAAATAGATAAAGCGCTAGATGCTTATAAAAAGTCTTTCGGAGATAATATAAATAGCCCAAAAGCGTATGATGAATTAGGGCAATTTTTTGCAAGAAATAAAAAAGCCGATTTGGCTATCCAATACTTTGAAAAAGAAATTAAGTTAGAGCCAAATAATGCAGCTTTTATGAGTAATTCCGCAGGCCCTTATTTAGAGACAAAACAATATGATAAGGCTATCGAAATATATAAAAAGGCCATGCAGATGGATCCGAATAATGAAAGGTACCATTTAAGATTAGCAAACACATATATGTTATCAGGTAAAGAAGAAGAGGCAATAATTGAATGTGAAAAAATTCTGAAAAAGAAACCAGGTCAAAAACAAGCAGAAGCCATGCTTAATCATTTATATAAAAAGCTAGGCAAAGGCGATGTGCATCCATTGACAACAGCAGGACAGATGAAGGAAGGAATGAAAGAACAAGGCTACCATGCTAGCGTTCAGCAGGTGGGAAATGTTATTATTTCAACGCCTACTTATTATAAAGAAGGAAAAGCGCCTATAAGCGAACTTGAAAGAAAAGTATTTAATGAATACAAAGAAACGGTTAATAGAACAGTTGCCAATCTAACTTTAGAGGAAGAGAAAAGACAAGCAAGAGATGCAGTTGCAGCCAAAATTGCAAAAAAATATAATATGACGACAGAAAACTTTGTTTATATGACGTTAAAAATTATGCGCAACGAAGTTGTTCCCGATACTTATATAGCGCCTTCAGGAAAAGATGCGACGATGGAAGATGTAACTAAAGATAAATTTGAAGTGATGACCTCCGCAGAACGAACAGCAACTCTACGAAGTTGGGATGCAAAGACAGATTTTGAGAAACTTCAAAAAAGTGCTTTGATGGCCGAGGCAAACAAAGATTATAAAAACGCTGTGATTTTGTATAAAGAAATTCTATCGATGGAAGATACCCCAAAAGATCTGGTGCCTATGATGCATTGTGCCTTACAACGATGTTATGAAAAATTAGGTGATACTGTGAATGAGAAAACCGAACTAGTATGGATTAATAATAATATTTTCGCAAAAAAAGGCGGCTATAATCGTATGATTAAATATCTAACAGGATCTACTACTACTAATCTAGATAATAGAATGAAAAGATTTTCGATACATTCTAATCATATCAGCAAAACCGGCAATAGATGAAAAATCCGTTCCAAAGGCATGGAAATGTTTAAATGAAGCTGCTAACAAATAGAAAAACAATTAAATATACTTTACCCATAGGGCTTATCATGGGATTTTGGGTAATTTTCGAAATGTTTGACAAACGCCTTTCGTGGTTTACGTTTTTCTTTGGCTTGATTTGGGGTCTCGGTAATTTTATAGTTATACAGGGATATGGGGACTGGGGATATTTTCAACTTTCAAAATGCTTTAGCTGAAGCCGATCCTTTAAATGAAGATTTTACGTTAATTCCTTTATACAAAGATAACTTCCCTATTGTCCATGAGGCTGAGTTGGGAAGAATTGTCGGATTAACAGGTGATTATCATGGCTTATATGACTACCTGGAGCAAGAAGGATACATAGACGAAAATGGCATGTTAACAGAGCAGTTTTATAGGTTGACTGATTCTATTGAATTGAGCAATTTGCCGCTAGACTTCGAAATATATCGGGATGACATTTATAGTTATTTAAAAGACCTGAATCGTGCTTGGTTCGATGACAATATTAATGATAAATTTAAAGGAATGGAGGAATGGCTAAATAAAAGCGAGTCAGTTGCGTTAGAAATTCTACGCCAAATTGATTATGGCAATCCATTACCTACTGACATTACTGCAATGTGCTATAGCGGAGGAGGAGATCCATTTATTTTAGCAGCTAACACATGGATCAACCTAGATATTAAATCGGTTGTCCTAGTTGGCGCACCTATTCGAGAGTCCAGAGAAATTAAAAACTCGAACATTGAGACAATTATTAATATAATGGGTGAAAATGATCGAGGCAGAAAATTCAATGACTGGCTAAGGCGCAACATTGAAACAGATGGGTGGAAGTTATTCCCAGATACTTCTCGACCTTTAAATCAAATTGCGATAGAATTAAAGGGGGTAAGGCATACGGATTATTTTTATGATCCATATAGCTCCTGTGATGATCCTGACATCAATGAGCTTAGACAGAAAGCAACTAGATTTATCGCTGAAGTAACGCATCGTGCGAATGAAATAGCATCTTTACGTGACTTCTTAGATAGAAATCCTGGCGTGAACAAGGATGATACGGGTAAATATATAGTTGATTTAGATAAGGTGGAATTCTAATGGCAAGATTTAACAAGCCCAAACTTATGGTAGTAACTTTAGTAGTTATAATACTATTTTTTGGTATCTCTATTGTGAAAACAAAGAACCCTGTGCCAAAGAAAATAGTCACAACAGGTCTTACAAAAGGGCAATCAGATTATTTGTTGAAACAACTTGAAGAAACAGGTAAGCAATATAGTTATATTCAAGATGGCCAACAATCTTTGATGAGTGGGGACATCGAAAATGCTATACGATTGTTTGAAATCGCTTTGAAAAGCGCATATTCACAGGCAACAGAGGGAGAAGCAATAATAAACTTAGCTAATGCATATGAAAAGAAAAAAGATTATGAAAAAGCTTTAGAATATATTATTATCGACAGGGATAATTATGTTAACGAGTGGGCGAAAGAACCAATCCTCCAACGAACAAAATATCTAGAGTATGCTTCTCGAGGCGAATATGAGTTGGCGATAGAACATGCGAAAAAAGCAATAGTAGCTGAGATGAATATTCATAATTCAAAAACTCCAAGATCCGATTATACTGAACGCCTAAACGATCTCATCGCCGCAAAAGATTACATCCTCTCTCTCAAAAAATCAAATCAATAAGTAAGAAGGTGACCGTTCCGGGAATCGAATAACAAACGGTTTACTTAAAGATTCCCGGAACGTGGCTGTTGTAAGAAAGAAGTTATTCCAGAGGCTACATTATTATTTTGTCTCTAACAGACAGAAACTCTCTGTTTTAGGCGAGGTTCTCTGTCTGGAACAGACAGGTTTGTAATAGGAAAGTCACACCCCAGGCACTGTCCTCTAGGATGCGCATCCCCGCCTCGCCTGCCCCTCGCCCTGAGTAAGGCAAGCGCGGCTCGGGGCAGAGCGCTCCTCGCTCGGCAACCTAAGACTGGTGAGCTCGTCGCGCTCAGCCACCCTTGACATCACCACATCCAGAGACCGACCCAAATGTCAAGGGCGTCTGGCGAGGCTTACGACATCTTCTCATGCAAATCTGGGGAGGCGATTTGATGCGGCCAAATCGCCTCCCCAGATTTGCACCGCTGCCTTCCTTCGCGCGCTCAGAAAAATTTTTACAGCCTTTCGCTATACTATTGCCCTCTCCGGGGATGATACTTTTTATGACGGCAGATAGATTTGCCTTTTATATACGTATAAGGTATACTGAAAATACCTGCTATTATATGCTATAGATATTGAAGATAATGATGACTAGATAGGACTCTATGAATAGGTTGATGGATTTCAAAGATATGGTAAAGTATTTGCATGTTTCACGCCCAACACTTTACAGACTTGTGCAAGACAGGAAAATACCCGCTACTAAAGTAGGAGGACAATGGAGATTCATGAAACAGCGTATTGATAAATGGTTAATAGACAGAGAAGGTAAATCTCACAAATTATAGGGGAATCTATGGACAAAAAAGGTGTTATACTTGTTGTAGACGACGAAAAAGATGTGACGATGAGTCTACAGGGATTTTTTACGGCCCTTGGACATGATATGTTAACGGCACTTGATGGGAATGAGGCGATTAAAGTAATAGATTCGGTTTCATTGGATCTTGTGCTTTTAGATGTCAGAATGCCAGGGGTAGATGGTATCCAGGTTCTTAAGCATATTAGAAAGAATAAGCCGAGGGCTAAGGTTATTATTATAACCGCCTATGATAAAGACGTTAAAGAAGAGGTTGAAAGGCTGGGTATAGACGGATTCTTCGCGAAACCTATAGATTTATCTAACCTACTGGAGCGTATCCGCTACGTTATTGAGACGCCTAAAGATACACGCGCGTATCCTACAAAAGAAAAACAGGAGGGTCGAGATACATTAAAGGAAACGCCCAAGGCTAAACTGTTGTTTGTAGAGCCAAATCCTATGGTATACGGTTTTACGTGTGGTTTTTTCTCAGGGAAGGACTTGATCAAGGGAGAGTATGAATCCAAGGTTGTATTTGGAGGGAAAGAAGCGTTAACCACGTTATACGAATACCAGCCCGATATAGTAATCATGTATGATTCACTTATGAATGTGGATGATGTCAAAGACTTAGCTGGATTTCTTATGAGATCGAGTCATAAGCCAAAGACGGTAATATTACACGGTTTGATACCCAAAAGCCAATTTGAGATTATCGAGCTTGAGAAAGCCGGAATAAAATTTTGCAATCAAAACTCCATGGATGACGACGGGTTTAGGGTTTCGAACAAGAAATTAGCTGATTTTGTCGGAAAAGAATGCGTTAAACACGGGTTAATTAAAAAGTGAAAAAACGAATTGCTATTACAGGCCTTGGCGTAATGTCACCCATAGGTATCGATAAGGACTCATATTGGAAAAGCCTATTTAAAGGCAAGGTAGGGTATAAACCTATAACGCTGTTCGATACATCCAATTTAAGAATTCATGCTGCCGGTGAAATAACAGACTTCAATCCCAAAGAAATTTTAGGAAAGAGAGGACTAGTTGATTTGGATAGATCAACCACTCTTCTTCTATCAGCACTCAAGTTCGCTTTGGAAGACAGTGGGATTGAGTCAGATAATATCAATTTGCCCGTAACGGGTATATCCGCGGGGACTACCTTCGGTAGTGTAAACAGTCTGTCGGAATTTGATAGAGATTCGTTAGAAGTCGGCCCGAATTTCGTGAATCCGTCCAGATTTCCAAATACCGTTATAAATTCCCCGGCAAGTAGAGCAGCCATTCGTTACAGGATTAAAGGCCCTAACGCTACTATTTCAACAGGATACTGCGCCGCTCTTGATGCGATAGATTACGCGATGAATTGTATAGAATTTAACAGGGCCAGGCGTATGATAGCCGCTTCCGTAGAGGAAATGTGTATCCAGACATTTTTAGGTTTTTATCAATTAGGATATCTTTCAGGTTTAAACGGCGGGAACGCGCCGATATCTTGCCCATTTGATAAAAGTAGGGATGGTATTATATTTTCGGAGGGAGCATCTGTTTTAATTCTCGAAGATTTAGATACAGCGCTGGAGCGTGGCGTTAATATTTATGGTGAAATATTGGGTATTGGCTCGAATTTCGATCCATTCCGGTTGCATAAATTTAATCCAAAAGGAGCGGGAATTATTGAGTCAATGAGGTTAGCGTTGAAAAACGCTGATTTAAAACCCGATGATATCGATTGCATTTTCGCTAATGCAAATTCTACCAAAGACGCCGATGTTATTGAAACTCAAGCAATAAAAGAGGTATTTAAAGAAAAGGCTTATGATATACCTATTACAGCGGTAAAATCTATGTTAGGAGAAGCATTTAGCGCTTCGGGCGGATTAACGGCTATTGCCGCTATCGGGAGTATGTTAAATTCATTAATTCCGCCTACGGTTAATTTGCGTGAAAACGATCCGAAGTGTGATTTGAATTATGTAAAAAATACGGCAAAAAACACAAAAGTTAATAATGTGATGATAAATTCCTTTGGCCCCCCCGGCACAAATACTGTTTTGATAATAGGAAAATATAAATAGGAAATATTTGATGATAACTCTAAATACCGATCAAATAAAGGAATCAATCCCCCAAAGGACCCCTATGCTTTGGGTTGATCAAATTATCGAGTTAGAACCTCAAAAGCGTGTTGTCGGCATCAAGCGGATAACGGGTAAAGAAGTAGTATTCGAAGGGCATTTTCCCGGAGAGCCAATTATGCCGGGAGTTTTGCTTATAGAGGCAATGGCCCAGACATCAACGTTTCTTTTTTATGATCCAAATAAAGCGTCTAAGAAACTAAGTTTTTATCTGGGCGTAGTAAAAGATTTCAGGTTTTTAAAGCCTGTTTTGCCAGGGATCAACTTAAAAATGATAGCGCAACCTATAAGGCTCACCGAGGAAAGCGCGTACGTAAAAGTCGAAGCTGCGGTCAATGATGAGGTGGTTTCAAAGGGCGAATTGATATTTGTCAGGAGAAAAGCGTGAAAAAAAGAGTTGTTGTAACAGGATTAGGGGCTATAAGTTCCATAGGTATAGGTAAAGATTCCTTTTGGGATAGCCTTATGGGTGGGAAATCCGGGATATCACAAGTTACCGCTTTTGATACGTCAAACCACAATACCCATGTCGGCGGCCAGATTAAGAAGTTCAATGCCGCTGACTATATGGCAAAGAAACGCTCAAAATATATTGGCAGGACTTCACAAATGGCGATTGCGGCAGCCAAGTTAGCGCTCAAAGACGCAAAATTGATTAATTGGGGTATTTCTAAATACAATGTGAGTGTATGTCTTGGGACAACTATGGGAGAGATAGAGTCTGTCGAAAAAGCGGACAGAACTTGGATTAAAATGGGCAGAGAAGAAGTAAATAATTTATACCTATATGAATCCCCCGTGAATAATTTACCGTCCAACATCGCGATAGAATTTAAACTAAGAGGAAAAAATCGTATTTTTACTACCGCTTGCGCGGCAGGCAACTATGCTATTGGTTATGGATATGACTTACTGCGGTCAGGAAGCAGTGATATCATTATCGCGGGAGGGGCAGACGCGCTTTCATGGATCGCATTTACAGGATTTAACAAAGTAAGAGCTACTGCTCCTGAGAAGTGCCAGCCATTCGATAAGAATCGAAAAGGGATGATACCCGGAGAAGGCGCCGGTATAGTAGTTTTAGAACCATTGGAACAGGCTCAAAAAAGAAATGCCCATATTTACGCTGAGATAGCAGGCTATGGGTTAAGTTGCGATGCTAATCATATGACCAACCCTCATATGGATGGAGTGTCTTCTTGTATGGAGAACGCCTTAAACGAGGCGGGATTAGAACCATCCGACGTTGATTATATAAGCGCGCATGGAACAGGAACCATACATAATGATAGGGTAGAATCCGCGGCGATAAGGAAGATCTTTGGGAATAATAAGGTTGCGGTAAGTTCGAGCAAATCCATGCTGGGGCATGCGATGGGCGCGGCATCGGCTTTAGAGGCAATTGCTTGTTGTCTAGCCGTGGAGCGTGATGAGATTCCGCCTACAATTAACTATGAGACTCCCGACCCGGAATGCGATATTGATTGTGTCCCAAATTTCGCGAGAAAACATACGGTAAATATAGCGTTGAATAATGGTTTTGCCTTTGGCGGCAATAATGCCTGTTTAGTCGTGAAAAAATTTTCGCAATAAATAAGGAGACTATAATTATGGAAAAAAATCTAGGGCTGGAAGTTAAACAGATGCTTTCCCAAATGACGGGCCTTGACGTGCCAGAAATAGGCGATACGGATGATCTATTTAACGATTTAGGCATAGATTCTCTCAAAGTCATAGAAATCGCTACTCAAATCGAACGGATGTATAAAATAGTAGTCAAAGAAAGCGATCTTATGAAACTCAGGACAGTCAAGGAAGCTGTCGCTTATCTCAAGGAGGTATTAGAAAATAAAAATGAACAATAAAAAAAGAATCGCCATAACAGGTATAGGGCCTATTACATCAATAGGCATCGGAAGGGAATCCTTTTGGAAAAAATTGATCCAAGGCAAAGCTAATGTAAAATCGGAAGAAGTTTGTTTGGATGATGAATTATGGGATAAGTTTTATTTGCACAAGGTTGACGATTTCGACATATCCGGTTTTGGCATTGATAAGGGCAAGTTGGATTGGATTAGGGATTGGAAAGACGGCGATGAGGTAAGAGATTTATCATATTTAATAGCCAGCGTAAAATTAGCCATTGATGATAGTAAATTGGAATATGATCCACATAAATGTGCGGACTATGGCCTTGTCGTGACTCACGAAAATATGTCATTGATTCCCTTCCTTACGAAGGTGAGCGATCGAGCTTTTCGTATGCTGAAGGACGATCAACAAAATATAACTAAAAAAGAGTTTCATGAAAAACTGTATAAAGATTGTCTAAAAAGCGGCTACGATGTTCAAACCTTTATGACTCTTTTTCATCTGGCGAAAGTATTCAACGTGCGTCAACATTCTCTTTTTATCTGTAATGCATGCGCTTCAGGTTTATATGCCATAGAAACGGCAAGCGAAATGATAAAAAATGGCCACAATTCGACTGTGATAGTCACGGCTTCAGACTGCCCGGATATTTACAAATATATTTGGTTTAGAGATTTGGGTATTTATTCAAAAGATGGCATTATCAAGCCATTTTCCAAAGAGAGCAATGGATTAACTTTTGGTGACGCAGGGATAGCGCTGGTAGTGGAAGAGTTGGAGCATGCCAGGAAAAGGAATGCTCCTATATATGCCGAGTACATGGGCGGCGGATTTTCGCTTGAAGGATGGCAGGTTACTGTCCCTCAAGTAGGCAGTGATTCATATCACAATGCCATAATAAAGGCTTTTGAGGTGAGCGGTGTTAACAGGAATAATATAGAGTTGCTTTGTCCTCACGGGGTAGGCTCACATATTATCGATTATTATGAATCTAAAGCTATTACTGCTATTTTCGGAAAAAACCCCAAGAGTCCGTTAATTACTACATTTAAGCCATATGTAGGCCATACCCTAGGAGCAAGTGCTTTGCTGGAGGCGGCGATACTTCTACTTTCTTTAAAGAATGAAATGATATTACCTACCTTAAATTCGGATAATACCAATCCGGCTTATGGTATAAGTTTGGTTAAAGAAATGGCCAAGAAAAAGTTAAATACGGTTATGAAAATATGCGCCGCGTTTGCCGGATATAATGCGGCGTCTATATTCAGAAGAGTTGAATAAATATGCAGAGTAAACACGAGTACGACGCGATAATTATCGGCGCTGGCATAGGCGGGCTTGTCTGCGGTTGCTATTTGGCTAAAGCGGGGATGAAAACCCTGATAGTTGAGAAAAATGCCAAAGCAGGCGGATACTGCACGTCCTTTACGCGCAATGGATTTAGATTTGATGCCTGCGTACATTTTTTGGGGAGTCTTAGAGATGATGGCATTTTGAATAAAGTAATGCATGATTTAGATCTAAAGAATCACATTAAGATTGCTAGAAATCCTATATCGGATATTATATTTAGTAAAGACTATAATTTTTCGTTTTATAATGAAATGGATAAAACCATTAATGAGCTACAATATTATTTTCCATCCGAAAAGAAATCAATTAAGAAATTTTTTTATTACATTTCAAAAATAAAAGGATATGATTTTTCAGAGTTACGGCAGAAAACACTGCAAGAAGTGCTTAACCATTATTTTAACAACGACCATTTAAAAACATTATTAGGGTTTCCCATTTTAGGAAATACGGGCATTCTCCCAAGTCAGGTGTCAGCATTAAGGGCTATGACTATATATAAAGAATTTATATTCGATGGGGGATATTATATTCCTTCTGGTGTTCAGGAATTACCCAATACGCTAGTGAAAAAAATTATAGAATATGGAGGGTATGTATTGCTTGATACTCCTGTAAAGAAAATTATTGTTCAAAAGAACGAAGTAAAAGGAGTTATAACTGATAAGGGAGACTTATTTACTGCACGCTATATCGTATCAAATTCCGATGCTCATCATACATTTTCCAAGTTAATTGGTCGCGATAACACTCCAAAGGCGTTGCAGACTACATTATTAAACCTCAAACCTTCTTTATCCATGTTTGTTTTATATTTAGGTACAAAAAATTTGATATCTGACTTTCCTTCTCATGCGACTATTTGGTATCTTAACGATTACGACTTGGAAAAATTATATAAATATCATATTGAAGGGGCTACTAAAGATATTAAATGGTTTTTGGGATATTATAATCCTTGCGAAAAGACAATTCTTTGTTTTTTTAATGTTCCCTATATAAGCAAAGAATATTGGAAAAATAATAAACATCGACTTGCTGAATTATTGATTAAAAAGATAGACAAAGTAATACCAAACACCTCAAATTCTATTTGTTATAAAAATATAGCAACTCCAGATACTATGCTTCGTATGACATCGAATTATCAAGGGGCTGCTTATGGATGGGCTGGATCCGTCGACCAATTCTCAATCGGCGGCTTATCGCAAGCCACACCAATAAAAAATTTTTTCCTTACCAGCCATTGGACAACATCAGTACAGGGCATTCCTGGTGTGGCATATTTAGGAGGCAGTACTGCCAAGCTTATTTTGAAAAAAAAATATAAACGAAAGTAATATTATGAAAATAATGATACTCGATGGATCCAGCAAAGATGATAATATAACAAATGATGCTCGTCATCTTATCGAAAAATATTTTAGGCAAACAAACTGCGACGTTAATACTTTTATACTTCGAGATCTGCACATAGCACCGTGTCGCGGTTTTTTCGGTTGTTGGTTAAAAACTCCTGGTATTTGTATTATAAATGATGCGGGGCGGGACATTACGAAAACTGCCGCACTGAGTGATTATTGGATATTTCTTACACCAATTACATTTGGAGGATATTCGGCACAGCTTAAAAAGGCCGTAGATAGAATGGCTCCTCTTATGTTGGCTTACTTTATGAAAGTTAAAGGCGAAGTTCATCATAAGCCGCGATATGGTAAACATTATCACCTTATAGTATTTTGGTCTACTAAAAAGAATGATTTAGCAATAGAGAACGTTTTCAAGACACTCGTTCATAGAAATTCGGTTAATTTCCATTGCGAATTTGCAATA
>Ga0272441_10006813_pt1 | contig 18907 bp, 9 predicted proteins | sample SSMProp6N_FD_193582 | JGI IMG/M metagenome (GOLD analysis project Ga0272441, IMG submission 193582) | Marine sediment archaeal communities from Little Sippewissett salt marsh, Falmouth, MA, United States - SSM-Prop-6N | ecosystem: Environmental > Aquatic > Marine > Wetlands > Sediment ... | reverse complement strand
CATCCACCGCGACTGCAAGGGCGTTCTCCTGCGGTGAACCCGAAACGATGACAGGGGTCTGGGCCTGAACCATCAGGCCGCATGCCATCAGCAACAAAAGATACAGGTACTTAGAAAATACTTGTGGCTTGCCCATATTCCCTCCGAATAATAGTAAAATATGAAATGTATTCTGAATAAAGGTTTCTGTTGTCCGGATATAACGGAACCACTCCTATAAAATATAGTAGAAATGGCGACTTTGTCAATCATAACCGCCGGTGAAATATCAGCAAATTGCCCAACGGACTGAAACTCCAAATGTCTTTGGTTGACAAATTTCCGTTTTCCCCTTTATTATATATACCGGTTGTTACCGGATGGCTCTGCGTATTTTCTAAGTTTTACCCGTTCTGTGCGGTATCTGAATGTCTATATAGTACATGCTGATGTCCGCAGTCGGTACATATTGATAAACCGAGAGGATTTGCGGGGAAGTATTCACAGTAAACGAAATCAGTATAACCACTAATAGATGTTATCTTGGGAGGATACATGAATGTGATAAAAATGATAATTTATACTATCCTGGTTTTATTGCTGTACAGCGTCGGCGTGGCCGACCTGTCGGCGGCAATTTCACAGGATAGCAACAAGGCATCACCCGGGCGCGTCAAAATCGGCACAGCTCCCCTGGCCAAACTTGCCTCCGTTGAAAGGCCCATGGCCTCGTTTTTGCCTGCCGTGTCGACATCCCCTGTCAGCCTCGGCATGGATGGCAACATGGCGTCGCAGTCACCGGGGATGCAGGTTGGTTTGACAACATTTGATATCCAGCATTACGGCCGCATGAATCGCCAGGTAGATTGGCGTGGTACGCAAAACATCCATTTTTCCTGGACAGTGCAAACTGAATCTGTGTATCCCGGCAATGCCGGGACGGCATACGAAATCTGGGATGCAAATGACGGTACTTTGGAATTTACGGGACCGAGCGGCGGGTGTGACATTCATCCGCGACTCGGCCATAATATGAACTATTCGGAACATTGCGGATTGGATATAGCACCGGACGGTCGCGCCATAATTGTCAACCATCACAGCTATTCCGGAAACAGTCTGATGACAACCGTCTATCCGGATTTTCTTCCCCTTGCCTGCTTTTTCTCTCCGTATTTATCCCGGCTACCTGATAGCCTCGCGGAATACGGAACATATGAGGACTGTAATTTCGTCTGGCCCAGCATGGAATGGCATGTCTATGGCGATGATACGGTTACCCATGTCGTGGCACATGAAGCCGGAGAGCCGATCGGATCACATATGATGCATTATTTTAGGCGGGTAGGAGGACCTGAAAGCGCGACATGGGATTATCCTCCGGTGAGTATTGATACCGTCCCGGCTACTTCCGGAACCGTTGTGGCCTCGCGAGTCAGTTCGAAAGTTGCCATTGTATGGTTGGCCAACCCCGGAAACTTCCCCGGAGATCCGGAGTCCGCCGATCGCGGCCTGCAACGTCTCAACGACGTCTACGCCATGACCTCGACCGATATGGGGCTGAACTGGTCACCCAAGTTCAACATTACCCAGTGGGACTCATCGCAGTCGGGCTGGGCGGCACATGCTGACCTTTCGGCCCTGATAACGACTGATGATTACCTGCATATCATCTGGGATGCTCGCCGGACCGAGCCGGATCCCTATGGCGGATTGGGATATTATCCGCACTTCTATGGTAGTCGCCTGTTCCACTGGGATGAATTCAATAATGAAATCCGAACTGTTAAGGATGCCAACTGGGATCCGCCGTTTGAAGATGACTGGTGTCACGGTGGTGACTGGAATGAAATGAGCATTGTCAAAATGCAGTTGTCCGAATGCGATGGCAAACTCTATGCCCTGTTTGTGCAATTCAACGATATCGCCAATGGTATCACCGATGACTGCCACCAGCGGGCATTCAGTAGACATGAAGTTTCAGGTACTGCTAATGGTGAGTTATATATTTCTGTCTCTGACAATGACGGGTACAATTGGGATATTGCCAGAAACCTGACCAATTCCTACAGCTCGCATTGTGATTCGGCCCCGTCACTGGGCGGAACCCTGGAGTGCGATGCCGATATGTGGCCGTCAATGTCCCGATTTGGGATGTATGTCACCTCCGGCGACTTTACCGGTGTTCCCGTTGTTGATCCTTCGGGATCATACGCCGACAATTATTTTCTGGATGTGTTTTATGTCAATGATAAGCATCCGGGGGCCGCAACCTGCGATGCCGGCATCTGGACATCCAACCCGCTGAAATGGTTTCGGCTTCCCTGTGTCGAACCGGTTTCAAATCCCCTCCTGACCCTGACGCCAATCGCTTACGGTTACGGTCCGCCGGCCTGGACCAAGCCGGGAGTGGTTCTGGGGGTGAATGTAACGCTTGAGAATGTCGGCAACGCGCCATTGAGTTTTAGTTCAACAGATATTGTGGAGTTAACCGGCCCAGCCGGATGGCTGAACTATATGCCCACACCAACCACAATCTCACATTTGGCGCCAAACTCCATGACACTGTCGGTTGATATCAACGCCGGTGGCATCGTTACCCAAAGCGGCGTTATCTTGGATGGCATGTTGATATTTACCACCGATTCACCCACCTCGCCGGATACGCTTTTTGTGCACGCCATCGTCGTCGATAGCCTGCAAATCCCCGAATATGCTTCGATTCGAACCCAATGCAAACCGTTGTATATCAGCAATACCGGTCAGCTCGGCAATAACGGAGCATATGGTGAATCCGGCCATGACTGGGGCAATTTGCAGATGTATGACGATTGTGACATTACCGATAATGGAACCGGGGGGGATGATGATATCGCCTGCTACCTGTATGAAGCCGCCCCGTTTATTGCCAGGATAAACGCCATCGGCGACACATTGCTCGACACCTATTTCGGGATGGCCGATTGGATGCAAAATAACGGATTCCTGCCAACCGAAGGATTGACTGTCGATTCGGTCAGCTACCCCAATTATCAGTATGCCGCGACCGGACGATTTATCACACAGGATTCCGCCATCGGACTGGAGTGCGAGTATTTCGCGCCATCTGAATTCGACAGTTGCGGATTTATCATCCAGCGGTTGAAACTATATAACCTGACCGATCAGGATCTGACCGATCTATATATTGGCGAGGTTATGGATTGGGATATTCCATCGGACTCAGGTCGTGAAAACGGATCCGATTTCGATGTCAGCCGTAAGGCGATGTACATGTATGGTGCCGAATACGGACCGGATGATATTGCCAATAACGATTGTATCCTCGCCGATGAGCGATATGGCGGCCTTGCGTATTATGCCGGTGCGCGCATCCCCCACGACGATCCCGATCCGCTCGGGACCGACAGTTTTCCCAATGTGCATGGCATGTGGACTGCAATGAACGCCGACTGGCTTCAGGGCGGACGGTTCTATGAAGCCGATCTGTATGAACGCCTGGAGAGCTTTTACGGCTATGAAAGCTGGGAAGCCACCAACCCCATGATGGAGGACTCCATGTATCAGGACCTGCACATGGTTTCCGTTTTTGCCAACACCGATCTTGGAGTCGGCGACACCCTGATCTTCGTCAAAACATATGCAACCACATCAAACGGCCTGAGCGATCTGGAGGATAGCTTTGACAAAGCCCGAACCTGGATTGAAAGCAATGGCGTCTTTGCCTGGCCACCGATGGAAGAAGACTGTTGCACTGCATGGGGAGTCCCGGGTGATGTAAACAAAAGCGGTAATGTCGACATCTTGGATATTACTGCCTTGATCAGTTATTTGTACAATAATGGTCCTGATCTTACCGATGGGTGTCTGGAGTTAATGGATGCCAACGGTTCCGACGACATTGATATTGCCGATGCCGGATATCTTGTTCAGTATTTATTCATGTCGGGGCCTGAACCCGTCTGTCCCGGAACCAAGAACGGAAAGGAGGTGGCACCATGATTATGCGAAAACACCTTCTGATGGCATTGCTACTACCGGCCCTGTTGGCGATGTCGGCGGATGCCATCACCATGAAAGCGGTGGCGTCTCCGCAAATAGCCCCCAATACCGTCGAACCCGGGGTCCCGTTCACCGTTGATGTCTTCATCAACAATACCGAGGTGGAACGCTTTTCTCATTCCCTGCCGCTGGTATTTTTCAGTCCCGACAATAGTATCACCCAGATTACTCACTATGATGCCGGGGCGATGGGATCAACCGGTTCAATCGAACTGCTCAATATTTTCGATGCCACCACCTATGGAAGTAGCTTCACGGAGATCTTTGAATTTAGCTGGGATGGGAATTTGCCGGATACCGTCAATCATACCGCTCTGGCCGGTTTTAGCACCACCGGCGAGTGGAGCAATGACCTCGGCAATCAGGTTAATATCAGATTCCACATCGTGATTGACCAAACTGGCACTTTCTGTATCGATTCCGCGCATCATCCCGAACATAAATACGACTGGCTGTTTGAAGCACCTTCTCCGAGCTTCCACGGACCCTACTGCTGGTATGTCTCTAACTATTATGTCAAGGATTACGACGGTGATGGTGTTGCCGATTCGATCGACAATTGCCCCACGACGTTTAATCCGGGCCAGGAGGATGGAAACGGCGATGATATCGGCGACGCCTGCACCTTCAGCGCCGAAACTCCGGCGGGCTCCGATGTGGAAGTGGCCCTGAGCCACGAGATCATGATGTCGTTCGCCAGTGTCTCATCGCAGGGAACAACGGAAATGACACTCACCGGTGATAACCCCACCCCTCCTCCGTCGACCCTTGATCTCATGCCGATTCGGATTCCGGAGTATGTTGAAGCAACCACCACCGCAACATTTGATGATCTGATAGAGGTTTGTATTACCTATGATGATTACGGTTTGTCACCGGAGGATGAACTTGCACTGGTGTTGTTGCACTATAACGGTAGCGAATGGGAGGATATTACCACTTCGGTTGACACCAATACCAATGTTCTCTGCGGTGAAGCAACCTCACTGTCACCATTTGTACATGGGTTGCCCAACTGCTGCAAGGATTGGGGGCTTCCCGGCGATGCCGACAACAGTGGCTATGTCGATCTGCTGGATATTTTGCTGGTAATCGATTACCTGTACACCGAACCGACCGGACAACCGCATAATCCGGGCGGTTGCGATGCCCTGCTCGATGCCAACGGTGATGGGACCTGGAGCAATGAACCGATTATCAACCTGCTGGATATCCTTCAGTTGATTGCGCATGTCTATGTCCCGGATGAACAGCATTATGGCGATCCGCCCAACTGTTGCCCACCCGACTGCATGGAACAGTAGAGAAAAAGGCAAATAGTCCATTTGATGACAAGGGACGGCTTATGGCCGTCCCTTGTTTTTTTATGTTTACTGTCAGTATTTTAATACGCTTTAAAAAGATCGAACCAGGTTAACGCGAAATGTAAACTCATCAAATTCCGCGTCGGTCCTGTCGGTCCGATAGGAATTCGTTAGTATTTCTCCGGATAGCCTGGTGTTTCCGGCAAATAGATACGTCGATTTCACATTGAATTGTAACGTATTGGCATAATCGGTCCTGGTCAGGCTGATCATACCACTGTTCTGCAGTTTGTTCTGAAGAAGAAGGACACGGGTGTTTAGTGCATATGTCGTGGTTGTTCGCTGATTTCCACTCGCGGGCTTTAAAAAGTTGAGTCTGACCGAGGGAGTTATGTCAAATCCACGCGCGGCATTGATAAGCGATCTTACTCCTATGGAATGAGATGCAATCTCTGCGTTCTGTCGGGCGGGGTTGGCCTCGTCAGACTTCTGCAACGTATAATCAACCGCCGCGTTTTTCACAAGGCTATGTCGGAGTGCCAGAATCTGACTGGTTCTTATAATCCAATTGCGATAGTCAATCAATAACGAGCCACCGGCATCATTTTTCATGGTGGTCAGGTTCACCGCAAGCAGACAATTCCAGGGCCTTACGGGCCTGAGATTCGCACTTATGCCAAATCGATTGCGGTTGGTCGTGCAACTCTTCTGGTTAATCAGGTTATCTCTTGAAAGGGTGGTGTTAAACTTGATTGTGTATCGATTGCACCGGTATGCCATACTTGTGCTGATGCTTTTCCGATCATTGTGCAGGCTGGACAGTCCCAGCGAGACATAGCCGGGACCGATGTATTCATAACCCAGATCCAGCGTCATTTTCAAGAGATGCGCCGCGACTTTGGTATGAAAGGCATAATCGGCACTGCTACTTATCCGGGGAACGAATATGCTTTCGACCAGTTCCGGGATGTCATCCATATCAATTTCTGAGGATCGCCTGTCCCGCGTGATGCCACAGCCGCTTATCTCACCGGAAAAACTCACCTTCCGGTCAAAGAACACCAAATGCGAACGTAAAGAAACAACTAAGTTTTCCTGCGGCGTGACGGCATTAGGATCCATAATCGTATCCGGCATTGACGCGTCAACGATGGTGTCAACGACCATTGAGCCGGCGGCGTCCTCGAGTGACGAAACCCCGTCACGGGCGGTTAAAACCGTGAGATCGACCGATGAGCCGTCCTGTCTTCCCACCCCAATGGAACCGGCGGTGATGACCCGCTTATAACTGCGGTATTCCTGCGATGACACCGAGCGCTTGGTAATCCCGGTTAACAGCGAAAACCGTAAGTTTCCGGGATGGAGTATCACGCCACCGCCGCGAATTTTAATACCACTCAGCGTCAGGGGAGTGTAATTGTGGGTAAAATCACCCGCGTGTATCTCCCCCCATGACCATTTGGGATTGAAATCAAACTGGTTAATATCCTGCCGCGAGGAACTTCCTTCGGTGGTGAGAATAAAATTAAAATCGAGTTCAATGCTGTTGAGAATCGTGAGGGTCGGGCGAAAAAACAGCCTGGCAGTGCTTGACGGCCTGCGATTGTCGCGTCCGTCAATTGAATATAGCTCCCCAATTATTCCAATTTCCCCACTTAAACTGGTAATGTTGTCGGAACCGGCATCAGTGTCTGTATTTTGACCGGATTGATTTGACTGTCCCTGCACCGTGCTGAAAGCTAATGACACAACAAACAGGATCGCAATTACACACTGAAGAAAAAAACGTACCATCTATAATAAATACCGCCGTCTCAAAGCGTATCATTTCTCGTAATACATCTCTACTTCCGGACTGCGGGCACCCTCACGGCCAAACGTATCGACTGATGAAATGGAATAATAGTACCGCGTATTCTGGAAAACCTTGTCGTCATGATATTCCGTTACTTCTTTTGCGATATCCTTAAGTGATATCAATTGTGCCTCGGTCAGGCCTGTTCTTCTGTAAACGCGATACCCGCTCAGACCCTTCTGTAAAATTGGATCCCAGCACACGCGCAAACCGTCTGCGGTTCGATTCACCCTGATATTCCGGGGCGGTTCAAGCGGTGGCTCGAACCGGGAAACGTCAATATAATGAGACGGCGATCCCTCCAGGCCGGCGTCATTTATTGATCGGATATGATACATATATTTGGTTCCAATGATGGCAGTACTGTCAATAAACATACCCGTATAACGATCCACCGGTCTGGCCGTTAACCGTTCCCATTGCAGGCTGTCCCGCGAGACAGCGCGATAGACATGATACCCGGCAACAAGGTTATCGTCTTTCGGCGTCCACAACAGGCGAATGAAATTTATATCCTGATATCCATAAAAGGACAGGGGTGGCTCCGGGCCTTCGGTGGCTTCGGGCGATGCGATAACCATCTCGGAATAACTACTGGCCAAATCGGAGTAATTGATGGCTTGCACATAGTAAAAATACCGGCCGCGCGGCGAAAGATACGGATCGGTGTCCAGGAAAAACGTGGTATCACCCGGAAGCAGGGGCGACACCTGCGCCAGTTCGCCATTGAGATAATCGGCGCGGTAGACATAGTATCCCCGCACATCCTCTTCGGGATTGGCCGCCCAGTGAATATATATCCCCGCCGGGCGGCTCTCCGCCGCTACTTCCTGGGGTGCAATGGGAGCATTGACGTTCTTATATATGGAAACAGCGCGAGCGGATAAATGCGACTCATTACCGGTCGGATCAACAGCGGATACCCGATAGTAGTACTTGTCAACCAGTGAAACACTGCGGTCCTCATAGTAGCCCGCATTGCGTGGCAATATGGTCTCGTTGATTTTAACATAATGGCTGTCGGGATCGAGACTTCGATACATATTGTAGCCGGATACGTCATCGTCCTCCAGAAGGTCCCAGGTGATCCTTATTCCCATATCCGATGGCAACGCCATGACATTCTGCGGAGTATTCGGCGCCACAACATCCTTTACAAAAACATACAATAACGAATCCTTGGGGCTTTCATTACCGGCATAGTCGGTGGAAACAACGGCATAATAATACGCCCGACCGGTGCGCACGGTTGAATCAACAAAATCCATTACCGGCTCTTCATCGGGTTGCTGAGATACGAAGGCAATCGGGCTGTAATTGACCCGGAGTAACCCGCCTTCCGGTTCGTTGGTGCGATAAACCGAATATGTGAATGCCATGCTGTCGTCGGGGTTTGGCTTCCATTTCAGGGTAACAAGCTCATTTCCCGGTTCGGCGGTGACATCTATCGGCCCCGCCAGGTCGAACGGAGCAACGCCGCCGGTGGCCTCGATTGTTCGTGATGGATCCGACTCGCCGCCGTATTGATTTATTCTGGTGGCATGATATTCATAGGTCGTGCCGTCGACAACATTGGAATCGACAACCAGGAGCCCCATAACCACGCGAAAACTTCGGCTGAACATGGCGAGGGCAAATACCGACGAATCATTAACCTCGATTTTTTTCCACAATTCCTCCGCGGATGATAAACCGATCAGTCTCTCAAAACCGTCAATTGGCCCACCGTGCAGTATTTCCAGTTCTTCCAGCGAACCGATACGGGATATGGGTCTTCTGTTCATCAGCACGAAATCACCGGCGCCTTGTTCCCGTTTGTACAAATTATACCCGACATATCCACCCGTGGCATCGGCTTTGTCGGGATGAAGAATCTGACCCTGAATGATTAAATATATGCCATCCGGACCCGCGAACGGAAAGACCCCAAACTCATCCGGTTCCGGTTCCTGTCCCTGGCAATTACCCGTGACTGGATACATTAGTACGACTGCAATGATGGTCACCAGTATTATGATGGAAAATGTCGATTTCATATTTCTTGAGGATATTTTCCGCATGTATGACAACCTCTGCATTATATGTCCGCTTTGACAGCGACACCGGTGGTACTGTTATAGTCTATATAAAGCTGCATGGTGGCGCAGGCCTTGGCACCGGTGGGCACACAGAAGATCCACCAGCATTTCCAGCAGATGCTCCAGCAACCGCCCCTGCGGCATGAACCGAGAATGGCTTCCAGTCGTATCCCGGCATGCGCCGCCGCCCCCCATTCCGAACCGGTTTTATATATTTTGGCGCCAATTGCAATATCACCACGGACGGTTATCAGATCAATTTCGAATATGCCCAGGTCAAGGCCGATCCAGGCATGGGCACCACCCGCCATTTCGATCTCGCCGGCGAAATCCCCCGACCACCCGATATACAGCATGGCGTGACGATTAAAATAAACCCCCCATCTGATAATGTACCAATCCGCATTCAGCTTGAAATCGCTGTTCAATTCCAGGTAGAAACCGCTCAGGATCTCCGTCTTGCCGTCATGCGACCATTCCCAGTTGTTGGCCACCGCGATGACGCCATCGGCCTTAAAGAATTCGAGGAAATTGATATCGCCGTGCCCATATATGTACCAGTACTCTCCAAACTGCACGCCGAAGTCAAGATACGCGGTCAGTTTGATGGCATCGGCATCATAGCCGAATTGTATTGATCCAATGACCCGTTCTTCCGGAATATTTATTTCGAGGTAAGCCCTGCCGATAGCATATTTACCGATTAATTCGACATCGGCATTGCCGATGATAACTACACCTTTCGGGGTCAGACTTACTTCAACATCGATATCCAGCGACACGCCTTTTTCCGCCCGAGGCGGAGCGATCACACCGCCCAGGAGGATCTTCCAGGTTTCGCCTTTGCGTTCCAGACCGCCCTTTGCCTGGACCAGTTCCACCGGCCCCATGGGAATCCGCGTACCGCTGATAATTTTGACCTTCCAGTCCGTACTACCCCCGTAACGGAATTCGGCCCCCGCCGAGAATACCGGCTTGACATTTATCGTCCCGCCCCCTGAGAAAACATCGTCGGCATAACCGATAAACAGCTCGACATGAGCCGGACCGGCATAAAGCTCCGCGGAAATCTCATCGAATTCCACCGCCCCGGTATGATAGAATCGTAAATCGGAGGCCTGCAGGCTCAGCCCCTTCACCGCGCCGAAATTGACCCCCGCAGTGATACCGATAAACTGCCCCTTACTTTCATGTTTGCCGAATTCGAGGGCCCCGAGCTGGAGGGTTACAATTTTGGCAAAGGTCTTGGATTGATTGAAGGCGATTTTACCGGTGAATTCGTTCTTCTCGGTGTATTTGAGATTTTGTAATAGTACCGGTTTATCAAGTTTGGTCAGTTTGAGATTACCGGAAAAGGCAAAGAACATGACATTTTCTTTTTGCTCATCCTCCCAGTTTTCAGTACCAAACTCCAATTTTTCAATCTGGAATTGCTGACCGCATACTTTGATCGTCCCATTCTTCTCATCAGCGGTCACCGTCAGGCTACGAAATTCACCCTGGTTCGAGATACAAAGATTCTCAAAGCCGAATTCACGATTTTCAAGCGCGGTCAGAACAATGGCACCCTTGGCCCGAAAGCCTTTTGCTTCATCCCAGGTCATGGAGCTGTCGACTACGGTAAAGACACCGAATGGTATTTTAACCGGCGGATCGGTTTTTACGGTAATGGCCTTCAGTGCAATTCTTCCGTCTTTTTTCTCGATCAGCAATTCATCTAAAGTGAATTTGAGTTTTTCGCCCAGGGCCAGCGACCCGCTGAAGTGAAATCCCGCAGTATCGACGTGAGTTTTTGTATAATCGACACTGACGGTCATGCCTTTCAATTTCAGTTGAATTTCGGTATCGGTCGCCGTAATACCATAGCGCGACAGCCTGAGATTTTTGCCGCCCGCCCAGAAGGAAGGCGCCATTTTCTTGGGGATGGTGATCGGTATGCAATCGGATTCAGGGAATACCATTGAAAGAAAATCACCAAATTCGATATTGCCGGTAATGCGCCCGGCCTGCACGGAGTCCACCCACTCCAGCAACAGGCCGCCATCGTAAACCATTTTGGCGTCGAATCCAAAGACATTCACATCAAAACTGGATGACGTGAGAACGATCGTATCCTTGATCGGCTTGTAAGTGGAATCGACGATTACATCTTCAAACCGCAAGGTCGCCCCGTCGGTGCGGGTTTTGACCCCGAAACAGGGGGGAATATACATAATTTCGCCGGAGATCTTTTTCTGTCCATCCGACAGGTCGGAAATTGATTCGGGCACTATCGCAAATCCAAACAATGAATCGATCGGCGATGGATCCAGATGGATCATGACCCAGTCGCGGTACGAGCCGGATGCCGGTGTGGTTACTGTAGCGGTACCTTTCTGAAAGCCGGATATTATGGCACTAAGCGTGACTTCCTGATTGCAAGGAACATTTCGTAACAGGAACGAGCCGAGACTGTCGGTCTCGCAATGAACCTGGGGGTTGCCTTCAATACTTACCTTAACCTTTGGTATGCCCGTTTTGTCTTCACTGTTTAGGACATGACCCCGAATTCGCGATGCCGGGGTCAGTTCAACTCGCTTCGGTTCTGTATTAAGCCCCTCAAGAATATCTATTATAGTTTCGACCCTTGTATAATCTTCGTCGTAATCGGGAGGCGGTGAAACTTTTAACACTCTAGCGTTGCCGACCGGGGCGTTTTCAAGCCAGACCTCCCCGAGGGCATCGGTCGTATCCGGCGGCCTGTCACCCAGCGTCACTAAAATACCTTCAAGTTTCTTTTCGGGATCACTCTTGTCTGTGACAATCACCTTGCGACGGCTGACCTGTCTTTCGAGATAAACGGTGAGTTCCAGGGTGCTGTCTTTTTGAATCAGGATGGTGGTGTCCAAATCGGCATAGTTAATAGCGGTACATCTCAAACTGACATTACCCGCGTCTATTTTGTCAATATATATCCGCCCGTTTTCAGTGGATCCCTTCAATACGCCTTTAATATGGACGTCCGCATTATCTACAACTTCGGTGGTATCGGCGGCATTCAGGACAGTAAGATCCAGATTGCCTTTAGCGACCTCCAGGATTTCATCGCGCGTTTCATTGTAGCCGGCATATACGTAAAACGGCTCCGTGATTTTTGTGACGCAACCGCTTTTGATAATCCGCAATTGATAATATCCGGTGTCGATGTCATTTATGGTATAATTGCCTCCTCCTCCCGTGGGTGACGACCGCTCCGTGTTGTAAAATTCGCCATCCGTTCCACTCGAGCTGTTATCGTAGCGATCATGAATAAGTTGAAGCAGATCCAGAAGATTACTGACCCCATCGCCATTAACATCCGGTGATTCCATGGCCTCAAGTAAACTATTGTCTTCATATAGATAATCCAGAAGATCATATATTTCCGTATTGGAGACTCGACCGAGCAGTTCAACCCGCGCACCGTTAATGCCATTTAATGAATTATCGGTTATCTGCCCGGTAATAAGACCTTTCGCGGGCGTGAGTTTAAAGTTAACCGAGATTGTATCACCGTGATTAAACAGCCAGGCGGTCTTTCGTTTAGGAACGTAGGATGACGACCCTGTATGAATTTCATATTTATCTGCTTCATTTTTCATAAAATCATTAATAGGTACATATTCGAAAATGTATGTTCCACCCGATTGCGTTTTCATTTTAGCGAGCGAGGAATCCCGATTTGAGACATGATAAAGGGAGACTATTACATTCTCCTCCGGTGTAACCGCTTTGCCGTCTTTGCCGGTCACGGTGCCCTTGATCGTGCCGGTTTTGGCTTTTAGCCGATGCTCACCGGTCTCAATAGTCGTGCCGCCATCCTCAGCGGTTAAAGAGTCTTCATCTGATTGGTACTCCAAATACTTATCGTCGTTAATTTTGATATAGAATTTGGGGTGGGCGATTCTGTGTATTATGCGATAGCCTAACCACCAAAGATCATACGTTGCCATCTTGTCCAGGTAATCAATACTTTCAAAAGTAAAGGCGCCGGCACTGTCAGTGTAATCGGTACTTACCTCAATACCTTGGTTCCATTCCGCATGGCGTGCTAAACCCAATGGGTCCAACGGGGAATAATCATTTGGTACATATGTGGGTTGCTGCATATAAAGAGCGACCTTGATGCCAGCGACATCTTTATGTTTCCCCATGACTATGGTCGATACATTTCCGGCAATATTGCAAGCTTTGGATCTGACATACAAAGTCCGGTTGTCAACATCCTCCGTTTGCATGGGTAATGTATCGCATACCGGGTAATATCGCGATGCATCGGGCGATGCCCTTAGGACAAATTTTTGATCTTTTGCCGCCTGAGTGAATTTGAAGTAGCCATCCGCATCGGTTGATTCGGTCAATTGTTTTCTTGAGTTTTCGACCCAGCTTCCATCGCTTCGACGATCCATCGCGGTATACGTAACCGGGATATTTGGCATCGTTTGCCCGGATAAAATGTCCTTAACCGTTCCGGCCAGAAGCAAATCTCCCGGGGGAGCATACTTCAGTGCAACATTCACATCACCGGTAATATCGCTGGTCTTTTCCCGGCTGATAATTTCTTTCGATATATAGTCTTTCGCCGAGACTTTAATTTTAAAATACGCGCTGTCATCGACCGAGGTAAATTCATATCGACCGTCATCACCGGTATTGGTAATTGCAGAATCGCCCTTTTCAGTCCAGGTGGTATCCGAACCCGAAACCTGCATATCAAGAGCATAGTATATGACCCGGGCCGGGTATATGTCTTCCCCGGTTTCCGCATCGGTGATTTGGCCGCCGACCGATGGCGGGATATATGGATTACTAACATGAAAAGCACAGATGTTGCTGAATCCGTTATTGGTCGCGGGCGGCATTCCTCTGGAATCAAGAACCTGCACCTGCCATGCGTAGATTTTACCATACTCAAGCCTGGGAGCATCCATGGGATACTGGAGATTACTGCTTAATAAGCGGTAGATTATATAAATCGTTTCATTTGCGGCCATGGCCTGTGATGCCACCTGGCCGTCAAAAACCTCCACGATACGAAAAACATAATGAACCGGAAATGTCGGCGGCGAAACAATCGGTGTCCACTGAAACATGGGATAGATGTCATATACTTCATCACCGTCGCACGGGAAATTCAGCATCGGCGGATCACTGTAGACGATTATAAATATTGCACACACTTCTTCGTGTAGCAAACCCCCATATTCATCCTCAAGCCTGATACAGGCCGTATATTCACCTTCGGGAATGCGGCCGGTGCGAACCGCAATATCCTCGATACTTCTGTCATAATCGATGGATCCCCAGTCGACCAGGTCGGGATTGGCAATATCCCGAATCGAACCCGGAGGGAATTCGAATATGTCACTGGATGCACTGGCAATCTGGCCGGTTCCGGATCGGTCAAGGGTTAACCGGATTCGCACCCGCGCCGTTGAATCGGCCAAATTCTCGATAGACGCCTGCGCGATGGATGGATTTGCCTCCCAGTCACTGATATAAGGAGAGGGGTACGGATCGACAATAAAGACGACATTCCAGTCCTGGGCAAAACAAAATGAAGGTGCGCCTACAGAGAGTAGCGCAAAAATAAGAACTATAAAAACAAATCTCTTACTGCTGAACACAAAGACCACACTTGATATAAGTGTTATGATAATAGAAATTAACTTAACTGGGATTGAATGTCAATGAATAATATGCACAATGCCTACAAAATAGACCATCATAGGCCACTATGCGGCGCCGGAATATTATTCAGACAACTCCGATTGCGGACATTGAAATAGAAACATGAATTTACAGGACAACTGCCTCTTTATCATTCGGATTGGCCACGGCACAATACCTATTTGTATGCCCGGATATTGTCTATGATTAGGCTGAATGGTCCTTCCTCTTTATCACTTATGAGAAATCCCAACTGCCTTATATCCTTTGCCTCGAGAGATCTGGCATCTTCAATTATTTTGCCGCGAAATGTGGGAAGAAATTGCTTAAATGGTAATTCTATCTCAGTCCACTTACCGGGAATCGTATTAAATGCCTGTTTGAAAGCGACTCCATCAAAATTGCGATCCGTACGTAGCCTGAATTGATAAGTCCTTCCATCCCCCTTAATCCTGATTCTTATCCCTTGGTATTCATCGAGTCCATAATTGTCCGGAATCGATCTGATCGACGAAAAACCACCATTGTTTTCTAATGAAATTGATCCGGAAAATACGAGACTGCAATCTTTCCCTGCCGAGGCTTCTCCCCTGGATCGTCCCCCCATCACATTGTCATTTATTTCCTGCCATTGCTCAACATCGGATTTCTTGCAAAAATCAAAAATAGTGCGAATCTTGTCAACTTCTGACGACATGTTTCTCTCCCCGGCTAAAATTGACTCTCCAGCATAACTGAAAGATAAAACTAAACCACCTATCAGTAAAAACCTTTTCATATCGTTCCTCCAATACAAACAATCTAAAACTAAAAGGGTTCTCGATCCGAATATCGAGAACCCTCTGTGTAAGTCACGTATTTCCCTTCTTAATTCGGGAATTACGGCAGGAGAACTCCGTCAATCATATGAATGACACCGTTGCGGGCCATAATGTCGACAACAACAACGTTGGCATCATTAACCATCACTCCGCCGTTGACCGTAATATCAACGGTGCCACCGTTAGCCATCGTGGCTTCGGTCAAATTGACAACATCCGCGGAGGTTACTTTACCCGCAACAACGTGGTAAAGAAGAATGTTGGAAAGCGCCTCGGGATCGGCAACTAATGCCTCAAGCGTCCCTTCCGGAAGCGCGTCAAAAGCGGCATCGGTCGGGCCAAAAATCGTGAACGGGCCGCCAGATTTTACCGTCTGCTTCAGTCCCGCCGCCTTGATCGCAACACCGAGAGTCCGCAAGCCCGAAAGACGGGCAACAGTATAAAGATTGAGCCGCTTGGTCAACCACTGCAAACGACCGTTTTGAATCATGTAGGCAATCCATCCGCCGCCATAATAATTGCCGGCCGCCTTGATTGCATCAAATTGAGAAGATTTGTCGGAACTCGGGATTACAACGGCATCAATCACATGAATTATGCCGTTGGTTGTTTCGATATCCTTTATCGTTATATTGGCATTATCAACCATTACCCCGCCTTCAGTAACAGTCACGGTCAATTCTGAACCGTTTAGGGTAGGAATGGTTGCCTCTTTAACTACATCACCTGATGTATACTCGCCAACCGTAACGTGGTAGGTCAAAATGGCCGTCAGGGCATCGATGTCCAGAAGAAGAGCTTCAACAGTACCGTCCGGCAGGGCGTCAAAAGCAGCATCGGTCGGGGCAAATACGGTCAGCGGACCCTCACCCTTTAAAGCATCTACCAGATCAGCCGCTTCGGCAGCAGCCAACAACGTTGTGAAATTACCATTCGCGGCGGCTGTCTCAACAATGTCCAAAGTAGGCTCATCGTTACTGCTGGTCATCGGATTATTATCATTATCTGAACAACCAACTACAAATAGTGTCATCATGGCCAGAGCGCCTACGATAATCGAGTGTTTCTTGAGTTTCAACATCTTTCATTCTCCTGATTTGATTTTAATTGTCTTGGTTCGAAATTTCATGTCAAATAGCTTTAATTCGTTTGCCAATAGCTTTGGCCGTCTTCAAAAACCTCCATCCGGCAAGTGTCGCTTGGTTCTGTCGTCCTGCCGTGACCGTTGTTTCTGTATATATTCGTTATGTCCTCCTTTATTTTTGTCTAAGTTTATTTTCAATTTCAATTACTATAACCACATTTGTTACGACTTTGTTCCGCTTTTGTTTATTTTGTTGAAAATTGTCGTATTTTTCACTTCCGAAAGCCACAACTCATTGTATGTCTTAATAATAGACCAAGGGTGCTTTGTGTTGACCTGGTTTATTTTCTTGTTTTTGCGGAACAGAAAGCTTATCTTGCTCATTATATATTGTACAATTTAGTAACAATGGAGCTGTAAAATGGAACACGGACAGCCAATCAGAGTGGTGGCAAAAAGAACCGGAATGTCGCCTCATCTAATAAGGATGTGGGAAAGGCGATATGAGGCCGTAAGGCCCAGACGTACCAATACCGGTCGCCGACTCTATACTGAAGATGAGATTAGCCGTCTGATTCTTATGCGTCGAGCGACAAAAGAAGGTCAGGCTATTAGCCAAATTGCCAAACTGTCTCTGGATCAACTCCGCGAATTAATTCCTGGAAGAGAGAAAGAAACCGAAACGGCAATGACAAATAATATGAATATCAGCATTGAACAACATCTAAATCTAGGTCTGCAGGCCATCAGAAATCTGGACGCCGTTGGATTGGAAACACAGTTGTTACGGGCTTCGGTCAATCTCGGCCCATCGGTATTTATAGAAAAACTCCTGCAACCGCTACTGGAACAAACCGGTGAAATGTGGGCTGATGGGCGCATTAAAGTCGCTCATGAGCATCTGGCCTCAGCGGTTATCAGATCCCTACTGGGATCTATTCATACATCCGACGGGCCTGACAGCAAATCACCATTGTTGATTAGCACGACTCCGCAAGGACAGCTTCATGAATTCGGTGCCCTTATGGCTCTTGTTTCGGCCGCCATGATTGGCTGGAATACATTATATCTTGGCCCCAATCTCCCTGCTGAAGATATTGCAAAGGCCGCCATTGATCGTAACGCTCAGGCAATAGCACTAAGTATTGTCTATCCGGCCAATGATCCATATCTGACAGTCGAATTGCAGAATATTTATAGTCTGACAAATGGAGACATTCCAATTCTGATTGGAGGTCGTTCAGCCAAATCGTACGGAAAGATTGTATCTCAGATCAAGGCAATAGTCGTAACCGACTTTGAAGACATGAAAAGCAAACTTGAAATAATGCGAACGACAATGGCAACTTAAGCTTTGCGAAAGTACCTGAATGATAAGACTGCTTGGATTCATAATAATTTTCTTTTCGGCGGCGCTTGTCCTCGGGAGCGATATTTCCACGGGAGTTGTAAAAGGAGAAATTACCGATGCCGCCACTGGTGAAATGCTTCCGGCCGCAACCATAAGTCTGGTTGGGACAAAATTGGGAGCGATTGCCGATGAAGAGGGAAAATTCACCATCAACAAGGTCCCGTCAGGAATATATTCAATTCGGGTGACATTAATTGGCTACCGGGAAAAAGCTTTATCGGACATTGTTGTCAGCCCTGCTCGTCCCGCCGATATTAAAACGGAATTGTATCAAGCAACAATCAACCTGAACAGATCAACGGTCGTTACATCCGCTTTCTTCAATAAATCAAACGATTCATATACCAGTTCTCAATCAGTGTCCAATGAAGAAATCCGGAGATTACCGGGATCATTTGAAGATGTGATCAGGACCACTTCAAACCTGCCCGGCGTGGCCCAGGTTCAGGCGGGACGTAATGATTTGATTGTTCGCGGCGGTGCCCCAACGGAAAATTTGTACGTAATAGACAATATTGAGGTCACGAATATAAATCACTTTGGAACCCAGGGGTCAAGCGGAGGACCGCTATGTTATGTCAATCTGGATTTTGTCGATAATATCGAATTCTTTACTGGTGGATTC
>Ga0272441_10006812_pt1 | contig 18908 bp, 19 predicted proteins | sample SSMProp6N_FD_193582 | JGI IMG/M metagenome (GOLD analysis project Ga0272441, IMG submission 193582) | Marine sediment archaeal communities from Little Sippewissett salt marsh, Falmouth, MA, United States - SSM-Prop-6N | ecosystem: Environmental > Aquatic > Marine > Wetlands > Sediment ... | reverse complement strand
GGGCTGCTGGTTTCAAATAAGGGTCTGCGGGTTTCGCCTGATCAATATAAAGCGACCTTTGCCGAACGCCAGGTGCGCCATGCAACGGCCAAGCAGTCCGTAATCCGCGGACGCGGATCCTTTATGGTCGGGGCCCTGGCGCGTCTGCACATCAAGTACGACAAGCTTCAGAATGAAACAAAAACCCTGGCCCGGGAAGCGGGATGGGCGCTTCCCGACGACAATCCGTTTCACAACATATCGGCCCAGGCACTTGAAATATTCGACGGAATCCAGCGCTGTATTTATCTGCTGGAGGCCTTTCCGTTTCGGGACAAAGCACGCGAACCCGTCAAAATTACCGCCGGACAAGGCCGTGCCCTGACGGAAGCCCCGCGCGGGCTGCTGTACCATGAGTATGCCATCGACGGCAGGGGAATCGTCACGGCGGCCGATATCGTCACTCCCACCTCGCAGAATTTTCTCAACATGGAAAACGATCTGAAAAAACTGGTTGCAGAGAACAGGGACCGGGACACTGCTGCGCTGCGCCTGCTGTGCGAAAAACTCGTGCGGGCCTATGACCCCTGTTTTTCATGCTCGGTGCATTGATCCACCGGCGCTGCAGCCATCTGGGGATGCTCAGTCCCGCAAGAGAATTACTGAAAAATTATCATTCGGTCTGATAAAAAACAGCATATTGACAGGCGTGTTTCGCGGAAGCGCCAACCTGTGCGGGCGAACGTCAGCACTTTTTACCGGTTCCCTCAGCAAGCAGGAGATAACTACTAACCGTCCGCATCGTAACCGCTGTGCATTACAACCCTTTCACAAAAAACCGTAGTCCCTGATGAATGCTTTCTGATCATTTCCGCCGCGGCATTGGCTGCCGTACCGTTTCCGATAATAACATGCTGTGACATCCGATCCTCCTTCTATTTGCTTTTCCAGAGTCCGTGCTGATTGCAGTAGGCCTGCGCGAAAGCCACCAGTGAATCGGTTGTAAAAGTCGCTTCCGGAGCATCTCCGGGCTTTAAAAATTTTGTATAAACCTCGTCATTTTCAGTGTGCAGGCATATCCATTCGATGTAATGATCGTTCTCCATCGGATGGGGAGTGCTGCCGACCTGCACGTCGACCCTGCAGCCGTCGACATTGACCACCGGTACATGTTTTTCCAGGGCTGCATCGACCGTGTTTACTTCCAGCAGCACCATGTCCTGATCACAGCACACCAGTGCCCCCTTTCCCCCATGCATACAAACCACAAGATTTCCACAAAGTTCACATTTATAAATTTCGCCTCTTTCAGCCATAATTCCTCCTTTATTTGATTAACGTATTCATGTTTACTTTTATTCATCCCGCCACGGTTGTGTTCGTAATACGTTCAAAAGCCGGTTCACAACCTTGCGGATATCACGTTTCCAGTACCAGCACCGATTCCTCACCGCTTCCTTCGATAAACAGCCCGGCGGGTGCTTTCTGTCTGAACGCTTCCCAGCGATGGTCTGTCTCAATTTCCTGCAGCACCTGCTTCAGGGCCACCAGCCCTTCAAAATCGGCGATCCAGTATATTCTTTCCGCTGCACTGAAACGCCCGGTAAATACCCGGAACTTTGCTTGAGGCATAATTTCTGCTGCCAAAAGTGCCGCCTGCTGGGCATATTTCAGGGCTTCGAACTTCTTGTTTTGAACGTACTTCCGGGATCTCATAAAACGAATCATAAAATACCCCCTGTGTTTTATCCTGCCTTTTTTGTTCAAGTGCGCGCTCGGGCCGCACCCGTTTTCAGGTTTCGGTAAGCCTTCAATCGTACAGATTTTTCAGCAAATCTCTCAAAATACCCGGGTCATAAGGCTGGTCAACCAGGGGCGGCCGCTCCGGTGATGACAATTGAGCGCTGGAAATCGGTGTGTCCTTCTGAAAAAACACGCCGATGGGAATGCGTTTACCCCATTCCCGAGCCCGTTCCAGGGCAAGTGATGCATCCAGGGAATCATGGTTTGCCTCGGCCAAATCATATACCCGGTCGTTGTACCAGTCGTAGGTATTGTCATGATTAAACGACACACATACCTGGAGAACGTCTACCAGGCTGAACCCCCGGTGACGAACAGCTTTCTGAACGAGCTGGCACAGGTGCTCTCTGTAGCCGACATAGCCCCGGGCAACAAATCCTGCATTCAGCGCAATGGCAATGGCCAGGGGATTAAAACTGTCCACACTGACTCCCTGCGGCTGCGCCTTGGTTATCATACCCGTGTCCGAGGTCGGCGAGGCCTGTCCTTTGGTTAAACCGTACACTTTATTGTTATGGACCAGGACCGTCAGATCCATGTTCCGTCGGATAGCATTAATAAAGTGGTTACCGCCTTCTCCATAGCAATCACCGTCACCGGTACTGACCAGGACCGTCAGATCACGGTTGGCCATTTTTGCGCCCGCGGCGACGGGCAAAGCCCGGCCGTGAAGTCCATGGAACAGGTTGCATTTGAGAAAGTGCGGTGTCTTGGCCGCCTGGCCGATACCGGCCACAAAAAGAACCTTGTGTGGCGGAATACCGAGCTCAACCAGTGCGTCCTTCAACGCATTAAGGATTCCGAAGTTGCCGCAACCCGGGCACCACTCGTTCTCTTTATCGGAGTCGTATATGTTTCGTTTCATGGCTGTTACCCAATAAGTTGTTTTACTTGCATAATAATTTCATCCGTAAAAAATGGACGGCCGTCATACTTCAGCACATGCCCGTCCACCGGGATCCCGGTCTCCTGTCGAAGCAATCGCGCAAACTGTCCGGTGCTGTTCTGTTCCACACAGATGATCTGTTGACCACGTCCCAGCAGGGCTTCCGCTTTCAAGGCAGGAAACGGCCAGATATCAATAAAATGGACGTGCCCGCTATCAATGCCTTCTGCATTAAGCAGAGTACAGGCCTCCTGCAGGACTCCTTTCGTCGATCCCCAGCCAACAAGCACTAACGGCGCTGAAGGGTTTCTGGTGCAGGGTGTACGGACCTCATCAATCATGCTGTCGCTTTTTCGGGCACGCTTGTCGACCATTTCGACACGCCCCTCGGCAGACTCACTCATATGACCGTCCGGACTGTGTTCGTCACCACTTACCCTGACCAGGCTCTGGCCCCGGCAGGGAAGCCGGCGCGATGAAATGCCCGATATACTGTTTTCATAACGGCAATAGTCGTATCCCGATTCCGCCTCCGGATCCGTTTCCAGGTACCGCTCGATTCGGTCGGCAACCGCAAAGCGCTCTTCCACGATGCCAAGAGAATCATTAAAAAGCTGATCGACAAGAATAATGGCCGGCACCTGGTATTGCTCCGAAAGCGTCAGCGCCCGGGAGATGCATTCATAACCTTCCTCAAAAGAACCCGGCGCAAACACAAATCGCGGGAAATCATCCTGGGCGGCATGTATCGTGAACAGCAAATCTCCCTGTGCTGTCCGGGTCGGCAGTCCGGTTGCTGGTCCCGGACGCTGGGCATTAATGATCACGATGGGTGTCTCAGATATACCGGCCAATCCCAGGGCCTCGGTCATCAGACAAAAGCCGCCGCCGGAAGTGGCCGTAACCGAGCGAACCCCGGCATGTGATGCACCAATAATCATGTTTACGGCAGCGATCTCATCCTCCGCCTGCTCTACCATCAGTGGAAAGCGGTTCTGCAGGGACGCCAGATAGATCATAATCCCCGTAGCGGGAGACATGGGATAGAAGGCCGCGAACCGACAATCGCCGGCAAGCGCGCCGAGAGCCAGGACCTGTGCACCATTCATAAGCGCCCCGGCAGTGGGCTCGCAGTTCCTGGACTTAAGCCGATAGGAAAAATCTGTTTTTTCTACTGCTGCATAACCGAGTGCGGCAGCGTCCCGGTTGCTTTTTAAAGCTTCCGTCTTTTCCGAAAACCGATCTGACAGCACCCGGTCAAGCAGCTCAGGTGCAATTCCCAGTATGCCGAGCACGGCACCGGCCGCTACCGAATTGGCCGTAATACGATCACCGGCCTGCGCGGCAAGTTTATCAAACGGAACAGTGATGAAAGCATCATTGTCAGTGCTTTCTTCCGAATTTAAAATGACACGGGCGTCTGCCGCGAGTTGTTCGCGGTGCTGTTCGATCGTAGCTCTGTTGAGCGCGACCAGCAGCTGCACCCGCTGCCTGGGCGCACATACCTGCCGGCTGCTCACGCGCATCTGAAAAAAACTGTGGCCGCCCCGAATCCGGGATTCAAAATCATTTATACCGTAGCAGTATAATCCAGCCTGTTTGACCGCTGCTGCCAGCAATTCTCCCACAGTTTGAATGCCCTGACCGGCCGCACCACCCACCGTGACTGTTATGTCCACATCCATTTATATGTTCCCTTTCTCTGCTCGGCTGCTCCTAAAAGAAAACCCCATTCACCGACGATATCAATGCCGGGTCATTTTTTATCCGTCTGAACTTCAAGCAGTCATTGAATCGCTGCAACAATCGATAGGACCATCTTCCCGGCACCAAAATTTCGCAAAATGGAGATAGCGCATGTGGATCTGGCTTTAGCCGCCAAAAACATTAATCAAATTCTGCTGCATCATCGCTTTCATGGAGGTTCTCTCCTTTCCGGTTTTTTTGGTTATTCTTCCACAATAATTGCGTCCACCGGACACGCTTCGGCGGCAGACAGGCAACTCTCCTGCAGATCTTCCGGCACTACCTCGATTCTGGCCACAGCCAGGTCCTCAGGCATCACAAAAAGCTCGGGGCATTCATCCACACACGTGCCACAACCAACACACTCGTCCGCATCAATGCTTACCTTCATATTATTCTCCTTTCATGAGATGTGGTATTCTTTTTTTGACACAGTGAAGACCGTTTACCACGGCATTTCCACTCCGTCGTAACGATAAAATTTTGCGGTTTCCTGCAGGGTAAATTGGGCAATCAGGTTCCGCATGCCCGCCACGCTTTCCGCCGGCATCAGAGAAGTTCCTTCACCGCCCATCCGGGTATAAACCCATCCGGGATGCAGGAGCAGCAGACCGATGCCCTGCTCCTGCAGCTCGCGGGCGATCCCTTCCATAGCGGCGTTCAGGGCCGCCTTGCTGGAACGATAGTAATAATCGCCCGGTTCACTGATGTCGGCGATACTGGCCATGTGAGTTCTGACAACAGCGGCCAGGCGCTTGCCGCCATGCATAAGGTGCTCGGTAAAAGCTTCCACGAACCGCACCGGCCCCAGGCTGTTTACCCGGAAAGTATATTCCCAGTCATCATACCTGATCCGGCCCAGTCCGATCTGAGCATATTTCTCCAAGTAGACACCCGCATTGCTCACCAGCAGATCAATCGGCTCTTTGCGCAGTTCAACCGCAACGGCATTGATCTCGTCCGGCCGGCTTACATCCAACCGGTGAAGACTTATCCCATTGTATTTTTCAGCCAGCGCCTGCAGTTCCCGGGCCTCGCAGGGCTGGCGGCAGGTTGCGAAAACCCTCCAGCCATCCCCGGCATACTGCCGGACCCACTCCAGGCCCAGCCCTCGGTTGCTTCCGGTAATCAGTGTGCTCGGCATTTCAGTCTCCTTTGCCCAATAGCCTTGAGCCTTTCGTTTATCGATTCAGAAACGCCATGATGTGTTTTGGCGCGGAATATTTTTTGCGTTTTGTTACCCCAGATTTGTTTACCGGTTACATGTATTTCTGCACAAAAGATGCCAAAGGCTCTTTTAGTTCTCCCGTTTCCGTCGGGTCTCCGAATGTTATCCCGCGGAGACCGTTCAGAAACAGCCACAGAGCCTTCAACCGCTTGCCCTTGTCCCCCGCGGCCGGGTATAAGAACAAATCTGCCGTGTTCTTCTGTTATTTACCGGAGGCCAAAATACTTTTCACCTGTAAACAGAATGAACATTGCTGCTAACGACTGTAAACAGGCATTACACCCGTATCTGCAGACCGGCGTTCATTAACAGAGAGATGGCTCAGCAATGACCGCCTGCTGCTTATTAAAAACTTGAGAGCAACTCTCCGGCATCATTATTGCAAAATAATGTCGTAAATAACCACTAGGCTTGCGGAATCATCGTGGCAACCCAGGAAACCGTGTTCAGAAAGGAGTCACCCATGTTTTTCGAAACCATACGATCCGAGGGACTGGCCCACCTGTCGTATATCATCGGCCAAGAGGGCAGCGCAGCGGTTATTGATCCCCGCAGGGACTGCGACATCTATATCGAGATTGCACGGCGTAACGGTGCGGAGATCACCCATATTTTTGAAACGCACCGCAATGAAGATTACGTTATTGGGTCCTCGCAGCTTGCGGCCCAGACCGGCGCCCGTATATATCACGGGTCACGTATGGATTTCGGCTATGGCAATGATGTTCATACCGGAGATGAGTTCAATATTGGTAACCTGGTATTGCGTGTACTGGAAACACCGGGCCATACCTATGAAAGTATCTCCATCGCTGTTATTGACACGGCCTTCGGTGCGTCACCGGTCGCTGTTTTTACCGGCGATGCCCTCTTCATCGGTGATGTGGGTCGGACCGATTTCTTCCCCGACAAAAGGCTTGAAACCGCTGAACTTCTCTATGAGAGTATATTCAGGACGCTGCTGCCCCTCGGTGACCACGTGCTGCTCTACCCGGCGCACGGATCCGGCTCCGTATGCGGCAGCGGCATGGCCGAACGCGAGTTCTCCACCCTCGGCTACGAACGCCTCTATAATCCCGTTCTGCAGTTGGATCGCAAAGCGTTTGTTCAGAAAAAAGCGACCGAACAGCATTATATCGCACCCTATTTTAAAAAAATGGAACAGCACAACCAGCAGGGAGCACCGGTGCTGCAAGCGCTTCCCTCACCCCGGCCCTGCACGGCTGATAATTTTGCGCGCGCCATTGACCTGAACGATTTACAGATACTGGACACCCGCAGTCCCGAGGCCATTGCCGGTGCCTGCATCAGCGGCAGCATCACCATACCGCAGGATATGGTCCCGGCCTTTGCCGGCTGGTTTCTCAGCTATGACCGACCGATTGGCCTGATTGTCAACCACTACGAACAGGTACAGCCCACTGTACGCGATCTTATCCGCCTGGGATACGATAACATCCCCGTTTACCTGCATCAGGAAATGCATGCCTGGGAGACCAGCGGCCGTTTGTATGACCGCATTCCGGCTGTGCACATCGAAGCCCTCAAGCAGATGATCGCTACACAAGAGCGCTTTACGCTGCTGGATGTCCGCAGCCGGGAGGAGTTCGCTGCCGGACACCTGCCAAACGCGCTGAATGTCTATGTCGGCGAACTGCCGGACAATCTCGACCGTATTCCGCGCGACATCCCTGTGGTTACCTTCTGCGGAAGTGGCAAACGGGCCATCATCGCCGCCGCAATACTTAAAAACAACGGTTTTGATCAGGTTTCAGACTGCCTGGGATCCATGCTGGCCTGCAAAGCCTCGGGTTGTTCCGTAGAAACGTAAATCCGGTCTTCTGATATTTTATTACGGGAAAGGAGTAAACACCATGTCCAGCAACAGCGCCGCTAACTTAACGCTCTGCAGGAGGGCTGCAGTCCTCCTGCTTGCCGTATTGCTCCTGTGCTGCACCACGGTATATGCCGAACAGAACGTACCGGAATCCACAACCGTGGTTGCTTCACTGGCAGCAGACGACAGCAGCCGAAATGGATCCGGCATCTTCGGGGCTGAAAGATGGTCCCCCTATATGTGCGGCATGGGTATCGGTATACTCTGCTGGCTGATTTTTCTGCTGGCTGACAGGCCACTGGGAATATCCACGGCATATGCCAAGACTGCTGGCATGTTGGAAAAACGCTATCGCCCCAGGCAGGTGGAACAGAAGGCTTATTATCAAAAGTTTCCGCCTGAGATCGACTGGGAGTGTTTCCTGGTCATCGGGGTCATTGTGGGAGCATTTCTGTCGGCACAGCTCAGTGACTCTTTCCAAACAGACTTTCTGCCTGAAACCTGGATCACCCATGCCGGCAGCACCCTACTGCTGCGCTGGATAACGGCCTTTGCCGGCGGAATTATCATGGGTATCGGGGCCCGCTGGGCCGGCGGCTGCACAAGCGGTCACGGAATCAGCGGCACCCTTCAGCTTGCTGTCAGCAGCTGGGTGGTTGTGACGGCCATGTTTGCGGGAGGGATCATCACCGCTTTTGCAATCATGTAATTGATACAGACAGGACAAGGTTATTCATAATGCTCAAAAAAATACATACTCACAAACGATTCCAGTTGTTACTGGCGACAATTGCCGGTGTGATTTTCGGATTTCTGCTGCAAAAGGGCGGTGTGACAGAATACGATGTCATTATGGGTCAGCTGTTGTTGCTGGATTTCACGGTTATCAAGGTTATGCTGAGCGCCGTTGTCACCGGCATGATCGGGATTTACAGCATGAAAGCGCTTGGGCTGCTAAACCTCCACACCAAACCGGGATCATTCGGCGCATCGGTGCCGGGGGGGCTGATCTTCGGTACGGGATTTGCGCTGCTGGGATACTGCCCGGGCACCATTGCCGGTGCCGTCGGCCAGGGATCACTGGATGCGCTGCTGGCCGGCATCCCCGGAATCATCATCGGCTGCGGCCTGTATGCATCGATATATCCGTGGCTTGCCAAGCACATCCTCAACCGGGGGACTTTCGGTAAAAAAACGATTCCGGAGCTGCTGAGGGTAAATCCCTGGGTGGTTATTTTGCCACTCTGCAGCATGTTCCTGGTTTTGTTTTATTTCATCGAAGCGGCCGGATGGTAACCATAGATTTTCCCTATTCACATCAGGAAAATGATGAAAAAACGCGTTAAAATTTCCTCCGACACGCTTTACCTTGAACTCTTCACCCTGATCCGGAAAAAACTCTGGCTGCAAATTTTAATCGGTTTCCTGCTGGGGGCCGGGTGCGGCATCCTGCTCAATCCGGGAAACGGCCTGGCAGCAGCTGAAACTTCAAATATCATCGTTTCCTGGCTGGCGATTCCCGGTCATATCTTTTTAAGCCTGATCCAGATGATCATTATTCCGCTCATCTTCTCCTCGATTATTGTGGGGCTGGTTTCAAACAGCAATAAGCCCGGCGCCGGAAAGACCGGGTTATGGATCGGAATTTATTTTCTCTGCTCCACAGCGATTGCCATTACCTGGGGTATTTTCCTTGCCGAAAAAATAAATCCGGGCGGCTATATTGATCCGAATGCCGTCAATCGGAAGGTCACCGCTGAAACCCGGATAAAAATGAACACCGACGATTCCCAACCTTCGGAAACCGGGATCTCAATGGGCAGCTTTCCGGATAAAATTATCGCGATCATCCCCGAGAACCCTTTCGAATCCATGGTTAACGGCAGCATGTTCCAGGTGGTTATCTTTTCTCTGATCATCGGCGTTGCCCTTGGCAGCCTGAAACAGGAACATGCCGGGCCTTTGCACAATCTGCTGCAGGCAACCCAGAAAGTGTGCATGCGTGTCATATCCGGCGTTATGTATATCGCGCCTTTCGCCGTTTTCGGCCTGATTGCCAAATCTCTGGCACAATCCGGAAAAGCGGTTATCGTGGGGCTGGGGGGATATGTCGGGACGGTTTTACTGGGACTGCTGGGACTGACGGTTTTATATGGATGTGTGCTTATTGTCCTCGCCCGCCGCAATCCCTTCAGCGTGCTGAATCAATGCAAAGAGCTGCTCCTGCTCGCCTTTTCAACTTCAAGCTCTGCAGCGGTCATGCCCCTGTCCATCAAAACCGCCAATGACCAGCTGAAAATTGATCCGGCCAAGTCACAGCTGGTTATTCCGATCGGTGCAACAATCAATATGGACGGCACAGCCCTGTACCAGGGCGTGGCGACTGTTTTTCTGGCCCAGGCCTACGGATTACAGCTCGACATCCATCAACTTGTCATCGTCGTATTAACCGCGATTTCGGCTTCCATCGGGACCCCGGGCACACCGGGGGTCGGAATTGTCATATTGTCGGTCATCCTGAAAGACATCGGTGTTCCTCCCGCCGGCATCGCCTTGATTATTGGGGTTGATCGATTTCTGGATATGACCCGGACAGCCGTCAACGTCATGGGCGATATAACCGCGACCGCCGTGATGGACCGCTGGCGATAACTGATTGCTGATCGGGAACATCCGGCAATGCCCTTAGCGCCGGCGGCGGTTGTATACCGCTTTCAGCCCGAGAATACCGGCATAGATAGCCAGCAGCAGGAAAGAATAAAGCAGGATTTCAGAAAGATCCAGTCTGACGGCTGATTCCCCCAGGCCGATGAAAGGGATGCTCAGCGCCAGGTTTACCGGCCAACCGATAGTCATGAAGGCACGGAAAGAAATACCGCTCAGCGCCAGGAGAAAGTTTTTGAGCGTATAGGACAGTCCCGGTACGGCCATGAAGATAAAGGCGGCCGTGTACCCCTTTTGGCCATTGAAGTTCGGTATTTGATAACGCGTGTTTCGCAACAGCGCCTCAATATGACGGCGCACCAGCGTATGGGTCAACAGATAGATAATGGGAAGGTGCAGCGCAAAAATCACGGCCGTCAGCACAAGTCCACGGACCAGGCCGAACTGCAGACCGACCAGAAACAGGAACAGCGATATGGGAAAACCCGCTATCGGCAGAAGCGCCATCAACACTAAAAACAGCACCGGTCCCACCCCCCCGGAAAGCAGAAAGCGGGATAATGCATCCTGATACGCCAGGGTAAAATAAACTGCGGCGACCGTAATGGCCACGCCCAGTACCAAACCGGCAAAACCCTTCGTTTTGACTGTTTTCATGATACTGCCACATGCTTGTTATCAAGCGAACCCTCATCCATCCCCTGCGCGGCAATCGTGCTTTCGGATTTCTGAGCCATAAAACGCAACATCGCCTGCCGAAGCTCCGCGGCTCTGCAGACGGGACCGCAGCAGTCATTTATATCCTCCGGCAGCAGTAGAAATCCTCTGGTTTCTTGCCTGCCCGGTCCACCATGCGAACCGCATTCCCTCGAGAAGGTCAGCGGGCGGGAATCGGAACGCCAGCCGGAAATGATAAAATCACCTGCATCCTGATGGCGGCAGAGGGCTTCCAGATCACGGGCGACCGCTATCGGGTAAGGATGATCCTTTCCGAGCAACTGACCGGCCGCGGAAGATATTTCCCGGCAACCCTCGATATCACAGACATAAACCAGATTGTCCAGCAAAAAAAACACAAGCGGAATATTTGCCTCCCGGACCAATCGAGAGGCATATCTTTTTTTCTGCCTGTCGCTCAGCACCACGGGCAGATACACATGCCCCAGCGGTCCCAGAGCCGCAACCTGTATGTTTTCTAAAATGTCGAACTTTGCATTTTTAGGCCGGCGACACTGTAACAGTTGCTGCCGGCTGCGTTCATACAGACTCGCGTGCGTGCCGATTTGAAAAGTTTCAGGAAAACCGGTTGAGGCCAATGGACCGGAGCCAAATACCGTGCGTATGGCTTCCGAGACCGGTCGAGCGAATCGACGTTCATAGCTCAACGTTTCTTCCTGCCCATGATCTGAAAAAATCACCACCCGATAATCCCGACGTCGGGATTTCCGCGCACTGCGGTAAATATCGCGAATGGTGCGATCAATGCCCTTCAGGGTCCAGTGAGCAAAGGCCGAGGACGGGCCGCGCCGGTGTGCATGTTCATCATAACCGAGAAAATTGGCATGGATGATTTTGACACCGCGGTCGACATCCATTTTGACATGAAAGCGCACCAGTTCCCGTAAAACAATACAGGCGCCGACCCGCATGGGAATGAACTTCAACTCTTTCAAAATATTGTGGCGGCCAATGACACCAAAAACAAAATCATAAAGGGCCAGGCAGGCTTCGATCAGGGCAAAAGCAAAAACATTCAGGAATTTTCCGCCGTGAAGCACCAGCACCGTCAGCAGCCGGAGCGGATGTACCGTGCGCAACAGCGAAGGAATGTCAAGCGTCTGAGCACAATATCGCGCCTCTTCAGCACCACCGGCATATATATTGGCATAGGACGTGCCCCCCGCCAGCAAGCCGTTACGGTCGCTCGAAAGCCGCTTATCAATTTGACGGGCCGAATCCGGGTCATACATAATAAACCGGGTACGGTTCTCACGCCGGACAAACGCAAAGGCCGGAACAGCCGTCCGAACACCATAATACAGCTCCGCCTGGAAAGCAGGCGTTGTAGAAGGCACGCCGGAATACCAGGGCTGAAGTTCAACCCGGCGCCGGCGTACCAGATGCGCCAGAAAGGGCAGACATCCCTTGTCCATGGCACGCTGAAACTGACTGCAGGCCAAACCGTCTATCTGCAGGAGTACCAGACCGGGCTGCCGGCCGGGACCGGCACGCTGAGGTCGTTTGAGGATACCGGCCGACCACGCACTTCGACTGAAAAAACAACGCAGCATTTTGATCCAGCGGTTCACCCGGCGCATTAGCCCGCCTTTCCGTGACTGTTCCCGTTGACTGTTCTGGCAATAGCGGCCGCTTTTTCAGACAGCAGGTCCCATTCGGCACTGATGGCGCCAAGCAGCGTATCCCAGGGAATGAGGGTTTCGTTGTTTTTTCCGGCATCATCCCGACACTCTTGACAGACTTCCTCATACAGTTTTTCAAGTCGTTTGGCACACGCATCACGGGAAAAGTGCCATGCGGTTTTTACAGCCTGTTTCTTCCAGCGCTTCCGATCATCCGTGCAGGAAGCCGCCCTGTCCATCGCCGCAGCAAATTCCCGCACATCAGCTTCACCGGAAAGCAGAAGGCCGTTGACATTGTTTTGAACCACTTCGCGGGCGCCCGGAGCATCCAGCGCGATAACCGGCAACCCGGCGGCCATCGCCTCGGTCAGCACCATTCCCTGAGTTTCGGATTTCGACGCGAACACAAAAAAATCCATGGCTTTGTACCCGTCCTGAAGCGCACGCCCGGTCAGTTTCCCCGGCAGGACCAGCCGATCAGCCACATTGTTTTTATTAAACATGCGAACAATTTCTTCTTCAGCAGGGCCGCTACCGGCAACCAGAAACCGTCTTTGGGGCGCTTTTTTGACAAAAAGCAGGGCCGCCGCAGCAAGGTATTTAAGATTCTTTTCCGGGGCCAGCCGCCCGAGATGTCCCGCAACAACTGCGTTTCGGGCAATGCCCTGCGCTGTACGGAACCGGTTGCCGCGGCCGTATTTAAAAAACGGGACATCCACGCCGGTAGGCATTGCCGTTACCGGTGAAGCTACGCCGCGCGCGTCCAGCAAACGTGCGGTGCTCTCGCTCGGCGCAATCACCCGGTCACAAAGATTTGCATACTCGGTGGCCAGGCCGACAGCAAACTGCTGCATGGCAGGGGAGTCCAGCGGTACGTAATGGGTATACTGTTCATACATCGTGTGATGGGTAAAGACCAGCGGCAACCGCCGCTGGCGCGCCTGCCGCAGGGCACTGTCCCCCATCAGAAAGGGGTGATGGCTGTGGATAATGTCGGGAGCAAAAGCGTCGATCCGGTCATCAACATTAAAGGGAAGCGGAAGACGGACGGAAAAGTCGCTACCGTTAAAATTCTGGATGGCCGGCACCCGCACGATGTCCGGATCCGCTTGATCAATCTTTTCACTGCCGGAGAACTCCGGACACACAATAAGAACGCTGTGACCTCTTTGGCGAAGGTCTTCGGTAAAAGCCGCGACCGAGCGGGCCACACCTCCCACGTGCGGCAGGTAGGTATTGGTAAACATGCATATTTTCATTTGCCGTTCACTTTTGTTTTTATTTTTTTATTGGCTTTTTCCCTGAGGCCACGGCTCCGCTAGCGGTTCTTTCCCGCTGCCGCTCCGCAGCACGGCTCTGTTGAATGCCCCGGGAGCATTACGTTTAAAGGAAGCCCAATCATCTTTTCACCCGGCCCCGCAGCTTTTTCAGCGGCAGCGTGTTTATAACATCCTCCGGCCTAAGCCAGCCCCGGCGCGCCTGCCCGATACCAAATCGCATATGGTCCAGATCTTCCATACAGTGGGCATCGGTCGAAATGACTATTTGAACACCGGCTTCTTTAGCCGCCCGGCAATACACATCGGTCAGATCCAGCCGGTCGGGCTGCGCATTCAGTTCGAGCATACACCCGAACCGGGCTGCGGCAGCAATAATACGATCCATATCCACCGCGTAGGGCGCACGCTTGTTGATCAGCCTGCCGCTCGGATGGGCAACAACATTTACATTCGGATTTTTCATTGCCCTGATTATCCGGTCCGTTTGTTTTTCCCGGGGAAGATCGAAATGAGAGTGGACGGCACATAGTGTGAGATCAAGCTTCTCAAGAATACGGTCGGGAAGATCAAGGGTTCCATCCTTGAGAATATCAACCTCAATTCCCTTCAACAGCACGACATCACTGTTTTGGTTCAAACGGTCAATCCTGCGAATATGTTTTTCTAAGCCATGCGCATCCAGCCCATGGGCAATCTTAACACGCCTGGAGTGCTCTGTGACGGCCAGATATTCATAGCCGCGCTTCCGTGCGGCCGCAGCCATTTTCTCAAGGTCGTGGAGACCGTCCGTAGCCGTTGTGTGAATGTGCAGATCTCCCCGGATGTTCTCCAGCCTTATCAGTTCCGGCAGACAATTGTTTTGCGCGGCAGAGATCTCCCCGCGGTCCTCTCTTAACTCAGGCGCTATAAAGGGCATTCCGAGAGCTTCGTAAACATCGTGTTCGGTCCGGCCCGCGATTCGTTTTTTCCCTTTAAAAACACCGTATTCGTTGATCCTGAGTTTTTGCTCAACGGCCAGTTTCCGCAGGGCAATATTGTGGGCCTTCGAACCGGTCAGGTAGAGCATTGCCGCTCCCCGGCTCTCCGGCGGAACAAAACGGACATCCACCTGCAGCCCCGAACGCAACACAACCGACGAACGTGTTTTCCCTTTGGAGAGGACCCGGGAAACATCTTCGTACGCAGTAAAGTGTTCCATAACCGGCCCGGCTTTCTCACCGGTCAGCAGAATATCAATATCGCCTGCTGTTGCTTTTTGTCTGCGATAGCTTCCGGCAACATCAACCGACATGATTTCCGGATTATTCTGAAGGTATTGCAGCAGTGCACTTACCGGCTGTTCCACATCTTTAAGTTTGTGTCGAACGCCTTGGCGGGCATGATATGCCAGGCCCTGAAGAATCTGTTTTTCAGTTTTTTCACCAAACCCTTCAAGCTGCCTTAACCTGCCCTGTTTTGCGGCCGTTTCGAGGTCTTTTAACGAACGGAGATCCATCTCGGTATACAGCTGATGAACGCGTTTCGGGCCCAGTCCTTTTATTTTCATCATCTCACTCAAATCTCCCGGTGTCTTCCGCTGCAGTCGTTCAAGCTGGCGAAGTTTTCCGGTCGTGACAATCTCGGTAATTTTGCCGGCCAGATCGTCGCCGATACCCGGCAACCGGGTAATCTTCGCCCCGTTTTTCACCAGGTCACCGATGTTCTGCGTCAGGTTGTCCACTGTCCGGGCAGCCATACGATAGGCGCGTACGCGGAAGGGATTCTCCCCCCGAATATCGAGCAGATCCGCTACCCGACGGAACAGGGCGGAAACATCGCTGTTATGCACCAGCATAAAACCCCTTTCTTCGACTACGGCCCTTTTGCGCCCAAAACCCTTCACGGAGCGTGGACATCACCGAACCGTGTCGTAATTTATTTTTCGCGGCGCTTGGCAAAACGCAGACAGAACGTACTGTATTCTGATTGAAATGCAAACCCGATACCAACTGCCGAAAAAAGTGCTTTTATGACAACAGCAGGCAACCGAAAGGATCATTTACCCGGGTCTCCGTCCAACTGAACGTTAATCCCTACCGGTTTTAGCAGTGAATCGCCCGCTGTCGCTGTGATGCTCTTTTACAATTTCCAGCCTGTCTGTATAGCTTTTTTACAGTTTCATCTTCCGGCAATGGATATCTCCTTGCCCGGATTCGTACAGTTCGGCCATACCGCAGGACATTTTATGGCAAATCCGCCGTGTTGTTCATTCTTGGCACAATGGTTGCCGAATTCTATTTTAAATCCGCTGGTCCATGAAGGGATTTCCGGCCAAGATATAACAGAAAGATTTATTCGTTTACCCTTATGCGCTTCAGGATTATGACATATAATGTCCACAGCTGCATCGGTCTGGACGGCAGATGCAGCCCGCTGCGTATCGCCAAAACAATTGCCCGCTTTGCGCCCGACATTGTGGCCCTTCAGGAACTGGATTTGGGACGGATCCGCACACGGGGCCATGATCAGCCGCGCATGATCGCAAAGCACCTGCGCATGTTTCATCATTACCATCCGGCCATTCAGGTGGAAGAGGAGCTTTACGGCGACGCCATTCTGAGCCGGTATCCACTCCGGGTTCGTCGGGCGGATTTGCTGAGGATCCCCACCGCCGTAAAGCAAAAAGAGCCCCGTGGCGCACTATGGGTAACGGCGGCTTTGCCCGGACTTGACATCCAGGTCATCAACACCCATCTGGGTCTCGGGAAAAAAGAGCGATTCTATCAGGCTCAGGCTCTGGCAGGAACCGGCTGGCTCGGGCATCCCGACTGTTGCGGTCCGAGAATTTTGTGCGGGGACTTCAACACCATACCGGGATCCCGCCCCTTTGATCAGCTCTCGCAGCATCTGCACACCATACATAACAAGAACAAGCTGCGCGACCGCTGGCCCGGAGGAACATGGCCGAGTTTTTTTCCTCTGGCGCGCATTGATCACATTCTTGTCTCATCACACTTCCGCGTTCTGTCCGCAGGTGTGCCCATGGATCGAAGGACCATCGTTGCTTCGGATCATCTTCCGCTGGTAGCCGACCTGGATATCAAAATCCGTGGGAGTAATAAACAAAAGAATTATCAGCCGAACTGTTCCCGCAGCATTTTCAGAAACTGCGTTTCGGTTTCATCAATGAAATTCAAAGTTTCATCCAACTGCTTTATTGCATAGCCCTTCTCTGAAAGAAAGCGGTAAACGTATTTCACTGTAGCCGGATACCGGACATACATATGCGGTTTTGTTACAACCTTTCGCATCACAAAGTCCATGAAAAATTCGGCAAGATAGTCTGGAGGTACATATTCCAGAGTCACCACATCTTCATGCAGATATCGATACACAAAGTCCAGAAACAGCTCAATGTTGCTTGACAGGTCACAGGCCAGTTCATCATCAAGCCCTTTTCCTGTAAGCCATTTCCCGTATTGCTCCCGGCACTTCTGCTCCATGTCCATGCAGAACTTTTCATAGTCGGAATAATCGACTCGGTCTGCTATATTGCGGTCCATTTGACGTATCATGTCTATCAGTTTGCTGTCATCATCGTCAGGCGGCAGCAACTCATCCGACAAACCGTTTGCGTCATAGTCAAACCGGGGAATGATATGGCTGACTTCTTTTCGGATGAAGGAATAGCGGGTAAATTCCGGCTGGATATCCTGGGGGAGCAAATGGTTCTTCCGCTCAACCATCCTATTGAGAAACGCCTGCACATCCTTTTTATCCATCCTGAACGTAGAGATCAGCTGCCGACTGATATCCGCTGTCAGCTTATCATCATGCGTGCCCTCTTCAAGCATATTGGTGTAGTTCCAAATCTGCATCACCAGATTCATGGCGGCACTCAACCCGTCTGTGTTTCCCTCTTCCACAAGGTCCATCACCGGCTGACCGTACTCCATGACTGCCTGCGTTGTAGTAACGGCACGGAAGCCCTCAGGTACGTCTATATCGGCAACAGCAGGCATCTCTACGGGATTAAACGATGAACGAGTCCGGGAAGTGACCGACTGGTTTTCCCGCTGCTTCCTGACGGCCAGTTTCAGTCTGGAACGCTGCTTGTCTTTTTTGGTCTTCTTGCCTTTCGCCACTACTTTACCTCCTGTAAATGCTTCTTGCCCTGCAGCATGGTAATCCACTTCTCAGCACTTTTCCCGCGGTTGGTGGTTTCAATGGTCACTTTGCCGGTTTTATCGAATGTGACATAGGTTTTCATCATCCTGCCGCTGACATGTAACCGGTAACCGGGGTCGGACCAAGTCAACCATCCGTAACGCCTTAATAAACATACCCAAAATGGTCGTTTTTTTTGCTTAGAAAGCCCTTTTTAGTATCAAAAACAGTGCTGTAAGGATTTTTCATTTCATTCTTTAACACATAAATGGCATGTTTCACCACATCGTCGACACTCCATGTGTCAGGAGATCGTCGACACATTGTATAATCTCTGATTAGAAAGGAGAATATACAATGGTAAAAAAAACAGTTAAATTACGAAGAAGAAATTCAGCTTCGCAAACTCTGCGTTCAGTTAAAAGAAGAAGGTAAAAATGTCACCCAAATACACAAAGAACTTAACCGAACCAGAGATTGGGTTTACAAATGGCTCAAGAGAGCCCAAACGGGGAATCCTGAATGGTTTCTTGATATTTCAAGAGCTCCCCATAGACAGCCATGCAAAATTGGCAAAGAACTAGAAAATACAATTGTAAAAAGCAGAATCAAACTATCAAAACGCGATACACCGCAAACACAATATGCCTTCTGTGGTGCCATTGCCATTCATCAAGAACTTGACAGTTTGGGTTATCAAAACAAACCAGCCCTCTCGACAATTAATCGAGTTCTAAAAAGAAACGGGCTTATTACAAAGAACGATAAAAAGACCAAGAAAGGACCCTCTAAGCAATATTATCCAGAAATAAAAGCCCGATATCCTGGATATCTGCATCAGCTTGATTTAGTAACGAACAAGAATCGCACGTCATGTTAATCCGGTTACCAAGTTTGTTGTGCGTACAAATAAACAGCGATGATGGCAAAAAATAAGAATGGCTGGCAACAAAGTGCAGGGTCGTCCTGTGAAATCAAA
>Ga0272441_10006811_pt1 | contig 18909 bp, 11 predicted proteins | sample SSMProp6N_FD_193582 | JGI IMG/M metagenome (GOLD analysis project Ga0272441, IMG submission 193582) | Marine sediment archaeal communities from Little Sippewissett salt marsh, Falmouth, MA, United States - SSM-Prop-6N | ecosystem: Environmental > Aquatic > Marine > Wetlands > Sediment ... | reverse complement strand
AGTTTGACGCTTATCATTCCCCCTTGAAGGTTATGACCGTTCCGGCCATCTTCATCGTGTATCAATTTATCCCCCCTTTCATAGTGAATTTTCAGGCACTAAATACTCGGCCATCTTTTCAGAAAAACACCATCAGATTACGTTCAATACACCTGATACGGAAACAGACTATCTTGCACCATGCGCGGTACATATAATGTGCATTTATAAATATCGCGCTCGGGATGCGACGACAATTCCCTGACGGGTACGGTTATATAGGGGCAAAAAACGAAAAAACGGATCGGGATGGCGCATAAGGTAAGGATCAAAAGATTTTGTCGGGTAAATCAATGTAAACGGATAATGCAATCAGTGAAAACTGGATGGCAGGTAACTGCGGACGCATCAGAATAAATCCATATCTGACAGGTAAGTGAAGGGGATCACACAGGGGGGAAGGTGAAGAGGATATGCGGAACGTTGCCGTCGAGCAAGGTCTCGGAATCTCAGCATGGAAACGCCGGCACATAACTGTGTCCTCGTAACCGCCTGCAACAAGCCTACGCAGCCTCGGCAAGGTATGAACGCGACATAAAAAAATGCACATCGCCCCAGAGTCCGCCATTATCTGAAAGGTTTTCCACGACAATGGCAATGCTTTCATAACACTGAACGAGCACAGGGCGAAAAAACCGGCATCAGGCCAACACCGTCTCATCCCACGAGCTATATCTTATCTTCGGTTTTCAAAGAGCTTTCATTACTGACTTGGTAAGAAGTTCAACCGCTGCGTGTCACGGTCTCCCCGCTATTGGTGCGTAGACACAAGTGCAACTTATTCTTCACTCTACGTCACAATACACGCACATTGCACGTCTTGAATTTGAACTGCTTACACAACCTGTTGAGATTTGGCTTTTACGGCCTTGTCGTCCATTGTCACCTTCACCGCGAACACCCACGATGCCTGTGTTATGGAACCTCTAGACCCGGATATGACACTATCCGGAGATCACACTGCGTTTCACAGCTTATTTGCCTGTCGTGAAATAATCGGAAAGTCGAAGATTGAGCACGAAGATGACCGAGCGTATACTGAAGTCGCGTACCACAATTACGCCTGATTTATACGAGGCTTCGCTTTCGGTTTAATGCCTGGCCGCACTGAGAGACAGTTTCACATAGTACTGTAGTTGATTACAATATCTACCCTCGTTCTGTCAATGATAAAATTATCACTTGACGCGAAGAGCGGCATCGGGGGCTGAACCCGAGCCATGTCTGCCTGCATGGCGAGACATACTTTTATGTCCGCAGGCTCTTCCAAAAAAAAGCCCGGGGCCAGCCCGGGCTTTTTTGTTTAATAGTATTGACGTCGGCTTATTTGCCGTTCTGGAAATCGTCATCCCAATCGTAACCCCACAGGACACTGTTTGAAGGTGTCTTGTAGTCCCTGCGATCGTCGTAAGAAGGATATTTCCTGGATTCGCCTTCTCTGGCCACGAAGTTGACGGGGAATTTCGGCGGCAGCATGCCGTGCCCATACGCCTCTTTTTCCAGCCACTCGCGATCATCCGGATGGGCGATTGAAATCAAGGATGCAGCCCTCTCATAACCGTTGAGACCTCTGAGGTTCACCATACCATATTCGGTACAGATGTAGTTCGACAACTGTGCCGGCACATCGACGGATGATCCTTCAGGGAGGAACGGAACGATTCTCGAGGTTCCATGTTTGCTTCTCGACGTCATGGACGCAACACCCCTACCACCCTTTGACTGGGCACAGAAACTGACAAACTGGAAATAACCGCCCGAGCTGGAAATCGGCCGCTTCTCATAGAAGCCGGTGCTCTGCTGCCCGAGGAGGTCCACCGCGACGCAGTTGTCAATGGCGATCATGTTGTCAACTCTGGTAAGGACATTGTAGTTGTTGGTGTAATCGATATCGTATACGGCCAGATTCTGATTACGGTGAATCGAATCATAGTACCACTGTTTATCGACGGGGAATGCAAATGTCCATACGCTCTTGCCTCTGTCGAGACTCTTGTATCTATTGGTTACCTGACCTGATTCGATCAGATTGAGGAGACCGAAATTGAGCATTTCCGTATGTATACCGAGATCCTTCAGACCCGCGTCCGCCATCGCAGTCACACAGGCGGAGGGAAGAGAGCCGATTCCGAGCTGTACAACGTCTCTGTCTTTCATGATGGACAGAACGTTTTCTGCAATCTTGGCTTCTTCCGGTGTGGGTTTGATGGCCTTCTCATTCATCTGCGGCCATGCCCATTTGTCGGTATCCACTTCTACCCAGTATTCGACATCGTCGATATTGATGGTATTGAACCGCCCACCTTCGGCCCAGGGATAATCGTCGCGGACTTCTACGACGAGGTTCCTGGCGGTCTGGCGGAAAATATTGCAGTTATTGACTCCGTACGACCAGTTGAAGAAACCGTGCTCGTCGGGTGCCGTTGCGGCATTGAACCACCAGTCGATACCACGTTTATCCTTCACTCTGTTGGCAAAGCGATAATGGTGCCACCACATACCCATGGTCCAACCCCACTGAGCCCAGCTTGTTACACCGTTTACATCCCTTGCCTTGCGGTTCCAGGGGAAAAAGAAATACTCGTGGAAACAGTGATATTGCTGTTTGGGATCAACTTCCTGAAATTCAGGATGCGGATAAAACATCGCGTAGTTCCAGAATTCGATGTTGTTCAGGTCACCAGGACCAGGGCCCAATCTCTGAGACAGTTCGTACAACAAAACAGTTGAATCGCCGCCTACGCTTCCTTCATTGACCCAGTCTCCCGGTTTGATCATGTCGATGATCTGCTGAGGTGTCCTTTTCTTGTCACGGATTTTCTGTTGAATAGGTGTTGTCATGTAATCCCTCCTTAATACATAACTGATTATTCATATCTTTCTCGATTCTCCCTGGAAAAACCAGAAATTTACTTCTCTTTGCTCCCAACAACTCCCTACTACTTAATAAATCACCACCCTCCTTTCTTATTTTATTCTTCTTACATGTATATTATAGCATCAAGTACTATAAACACCCACATTTTAAAAGTTATTATGCGCTCTGTTTATTAATGTCAAGGAAAATTTAGAATGCCGGATTAAGATGGAGCACACATCTTTGAAATTGAACACAATATATTGTGGGTGTTTTTTTTCACACACATCTTGTAGTGTTTTTTCTTTACAAACAGCGTTTCTTTTACTATAGTCATCACATAATTGTGTGCGGGTGAATGGGCAAACAGAGGTTTCTTTCAACACTCGCAAAAAGGCACCGGAGGCCCCATATTCGATGAAATTAAAACGACTGGAAATTCTTGGTTTCAAATCGTTCAAAGATAAAACGCGTTTCGATTTTTCGGAAGGTATCAGCGGTATTATCGGGCCCAACGGATGCGGCAAGAGCAATGTTGTCGACGCCATTCGCTGGGTCATGGGCGAACAGCGGGTCAAAGCGCTCCGGGGCAAAAAGATGGACGACGTTATTTTTAACGGAAGTGCGGATGCCGCTCCCATCAGTATGGCCGAAGTCTCGATCACGCTCGAAAAGAACGGCCGGAGTTTTCCCGGTCAGTATGAAGAACATTCAGAGGTCTCCATATCACGGCGGATATTCCGCAACGGTGACACCGAATACTATATCAATAAAACACCATGCCGACTCCTCGATGTGAAGGAGTTCTTCATGGATACGGGTGTCGGGGCCCGAACCTACTCCATCGTGGAACAGGAAAGCATTTCGAAGCTCGTTGAGGCCAAACCGGACGATATCCGCGAATTTGTCGAAGAAGCCGCCGGTATCAAAAAGTACAAGAGCAGGCGCGAATCCGCCGCCCGCAAGATGGAGTCGACCAAACAGAATATCGAGCGCCTGAAGGACATCACCGGCGAAGTCAAAACGCAGATGAATTCCACCTCGCGTCAGGCAAAGCGGGCGGAACGGTATCGAGCCCTTAAGAAATCAGTCAAGGAAACCGAACTTGCCCTTTCCCTGCAGGCATATCTCGACCTGACGGACCGGTTGGAATCGCGCACCAGCGTGCGTACGGAACTCAACGACACCCTGATCGCCGCCCAGACGGAAGTTAAAACCCTGGAGTCTGTCACGGAAGAGATCAAACTGGATCTTGCAGAGGCGGAACGTACTATCGCACAACTGCAGGAACAGTTTTACGGTTCGAGAAACGAAATAAGTATCAATGAACAGAAGATTGGTTTCTTCACGAAAAAAATCGCCGACATAAAAGATCGTACTGCCAAAAACCTACAGTCAATCGACCTTCTGCACGAACGGCGAAACACGGTCCAGCACGAGATAGAAAATTCGGACCGCCTCATCGCCGAATCGGAACAAAAAATCGCTGAAGTAAAGGAGACAATCCGGACCAGTGAAGAAGCCGTCAATCAGCTGAAAACCGCCGAGAAGACCGTTGCGGACAAGTTGGAAGCAGAGAAATCACGTTATTTTTCTATTGCCGCTGAACAGGCACGGTTGAAAAATATGCTGCAGTCGCTCACCAAAGGTGTCGACGACCTCAAGAAAAAAGCCGAACGGGAAACGAGGGAACTGCGCGAGAATACCGATAAGCTTTCTACCGTACAGCATAATCTGGCCAACGTGCGAGTGGCCTTGGAATCAGACACGCACGCGGGTGCCACCTTGAAGGAAACAGAAGGAATCGTCAAACGCAACATCGATGAAGCCCGGTTGACCTTAGAGGAACTCGATCAGAAAATTGCCGAAACCAGGGAAGAAATAAGCATCAAGTCTTCACGGCTCGCGTCACTCCGTGAATTTCAGGAAGGATACGAGTGGTGTAACGACGGGACCAAGTCAATCCTGGAAGCCCGCAAAGGCGGCATCCACGGCGACGGCATCTACGGCCTGGTGGCGGATCACATAAGCGCCCCCCGGGAATACGAAGCTGCCGTCGAGGCAGTACTCGGCGATAAGCTTCAATACGTTGTCGTCGAAAGTCAGGAACACGGCATCGAGGCCATCGAGTACCTGAAGAAATCTTCTTCGGGAAGAAGCAATTTTGTGCCGCTCCAGGCACGAGGCATCTCGAGCGGAAATCAGTCCTTCGATCATCTCACCGGCGTGGTGAAGCTGAACGATTTCGTGCAGGTGAAGGAAGAATTCAAGGATATCGTCGAGTCTCTCTTGGGAGACGTCCTGCTGATTCCCGATCTTCATACGGGCATGGGGCTCTGGCGTCGTAATGGGTTCTGCGGCACCTTTGTCACCCCCGATGGCGACATGATAAGCCCCCATGGTACTCTTACCGGCGGTAGCAGAATCAACAGCACGAACAGCTTGTTGCGCAATAAAAGAGAGGTCTCCGAACTGGAACACGATCTCGACTACCTGACGACCCTGCGGGAGACAGACACCAGCCGCAGATACGAGGTCAGTACCCGCATTGATGAACTGACCGACGAACTTGAGGAAATACGCACCGAGATGCATCAATCGGAACTCGCCATCAACGGCAGGAATAAAGATGTCGAACGTCTGGAAACCGAAATCAAATGGTTTGAGCAGAGAATAAACGTACTTTCTTTCAATAAGGAAAGCATTGAAGCCGAACAGAGCGACGCACATGCAAAAATAGCCGGCACTGAGCAGGACCTGGCCGTATACGCACGAGAGGAACAGGAAAGAAGCAGCGCCCTCGCGGCACTCGAAGAAAAATGGCGTGGGATCCGCACAGATCTGGAAGCACGCGAGAAGACCTTGACGGACAGGAAAATTCTTATCACCTCTCTCGACGAGAAGCGTACCGCAAGCATCAGTGCCCGGGCACGCCTTGTGAGTACCATCACGGACATCAGCCGCGAAATCGAAACCAACACCCGTGACTCGGAAACGGCAGAGGCGGAAGTCTTGGAACTTACCGGTAATATCAAGGCCGCGACGACGCAACTTGAGACCCTTTATACACAGCATGAAGCCGCGGAACAAAAACTTGCCAATGCACGAGATCTGCATGGTGAAAAGGAAAATGTGCTCCGTGCGAAAGAAATCGAGATCAGGGAGGCCAAAACGAATCTCGACACCTTGGTGAAACAGCTCAACAAACTTGACATGGAAATTCGGGAACTGTCCGTTCACAGGGACACATTGAAAAAGGGTGTGGCAGAGAAATTTTATGTCGATCTCATGACTCAACTGCCCGATTTTCAGAAGCTGGCGGAGGACGAAGTAAAAACCCTGCGATCCCGCCTCAACGACGATCGGAAAAGAATAGAGTATTTCGGAGAAGTTAATCTCCTGGCCCTCAGAGAACATGAAGAATTGAAGGAACGCCACGACTTTCTTTCAGGCCAGATCGACGACCTGAATGCCTCTCTCGATACCCTGCAGAAAACGATCAACAGGATGAACAGGATATCGAAAAAACGATTTGCAGATACGTTTGAAGCGATAGACCAAAGCTTCCAGGAAGTCTTTCCACGACTTTTTCCGGGCGGCAAGGGCAGACTTATGCTCACCGACGAATCGGACATGATGAGCACCGGCGTCGATATCGACATTACCATTCCCGGGAAAAAACGCCAGAGTATCTCGCTCCTGTCGGGCGGGGAAAAGGCCCTGTCAGCCGTTGCCCTGATATTTGCAATCCTTGCATATAAACCATCACCGTTTCTGATTCTGGATGAGGTCGACGCGGCCCTTGATGATACGAATGTCACCCTCTTCAAAAATCTGCTGAAGGAAATATCCGGAAACTCACAGATTATTTTTGTGACCCACAACAAGCGCACCATGGAAGCGGCCGATAGCCTGTTCGGTATCACGATGGAGAAAAAGGGTATCACGTCCACCGTTGCAGTGAGCCTGAACTGATGTCGGCATCGGCAATCGGCACCCCACGGCGTCATGGTGGCATGCGCACAGCATAAGAATATTGTCCGCACAGCACCTTTGCAATACTCACCGACCCGCACTGCCCGAATACTCTCTTTACATCTCACGGCAAAAAATGTACAACAACGCAAAAAAATTCGGATGCCATCTATGAAAAATAATAACGGCAATGAAAACGGCAAAGAAGCCCCCAAAAACAACGAGGGGTTCTTCCGCAGGTTGAAAGACGGGTTGTCGAAAACCAGGAAGGGACTCGTAAAAAATGTCGATGAAATGATCTTCGGCGAGAAGGTAATCTCGCGCGACCTTTTCGAAGATCTGGAGGAAATACTGATCACGGCCGACCTCGGCCCTGCCTTTACGTTCGATCTCGTCGAAGAAATGAAAGACAAGGCCAAGCGTAAGGAACTCACCGATGCCGAGACCCTGAAACAGGTCATGAAAAACCACATGATCGATATCCTCGGACAGAGTGACACTCCCCTTGAAATTCCCCGGAATGGGCTTTATACTATCATGGTCGTCGGCGTGAACGGTACGGGCAAGACCACGACGATCGGTAAAATAGCCTCACAGCTCACCAAAAAGGGAATTTCGACGATGCTCGTCGCGGCAGACACCTTCAGGGCTGCTGCTATTGAGCAGCTCGAAGTATGGAGCCAGCGGGTGCACGTACCGCTGATCAAACAGAAGATGGGGGCAGATCCCTCCGCCGTCGTGTTCGACGCCATTCATGCGGCCAAGTCACGGCAGACGGAAGCAGTTATCATCGATACGGCAGGGAGACTCCACACCCAGGTCAATCTCATGGAGGAACTCAAAAAAATCAAACGTATCATGGGACGGGAGCTGGAGGGAGCACCGCATGAAACCCTGCTGGTGGTCGATGCCACGACAGGACAGAATGCCGTCTCACAGGCAAAGATGTTTAACGAGGGCATCGACATTACGGGAATCGTGCTGACAAAGCTGGACGGCACCGCCAAGGGCGGCATCGTAATTAGAATTGCCAAGGAACTTGATATTCCCATACGCTACATCGGAATCGGCGAAGGCATAGACGACCTCAGAGTGTTCAACAGCGAAGATTTTGTCAACGCACTGTTCGAACCCACGGAGTAACCAATGCCATGGGAAAAATATTTGCTATCGGCGATGTGCATGGCTGCCTCGTCAAGCTCATGACCATGATGGAGCGTCTTAAGGTCGATAGCGACACCGACACCTTGGTGTTCGTTGGCGATTATATCGACAGGGGACCTGACTCCAGAGGAGTCGTTGATTTTATCCTCCATCTCAGGAGTGCCCTGCACCACGTCGTGTGCCTCTTGGGTAATCACGAGCAGATGTTGCTGAACTACTACCTCCTCGGCCGGGATCGCGAACTTTACTTCCTGAACGGAGGTCTTGCAACCATCAGATCCTACGGACGTGTCGAGACCCCTGAGGGATTAAAGGTAGATATTCCGGATGAGCATCTTGCATTCTTCCGCTCCCTCGTGCCGTATTACGAAACGGACGATTACATTTTCGTGCATGCCGGCTTGAGACCCGGGATACCCCTTGACGCCCAGACTCTCGACGACCTTCTCTGGATACGATACGATTTTATACACAGCCGTCAGGATTTCGAGAAGATTGTTGTTTTCGGACACACCCCCCTCTTGAAACCGCTTATCGAACACAATAAAATAGGCATAGATACGGGTGCATGCTACGGCAGGCAGCTCACATGCATCGTACTGCCGGAAATGAAAGTGATACAGGTCTGATATGAAAATCCTCGAGTGCATTCCCAATTTCAGCGAAGGGACGAATCACAAAATCGTAACCGGTATTGTAGATGCCCTGCGCACGGTGCCGGATGTGCGCATCCTCGACTTCAGCATGGATAAAGATCACAACCGCAGCGTGATTACATTTATCGGCCCGCCGGACGCCGTGGAACGGGGCGCGGCCATCGCCTGCGACAAAGCCTTGAAGCTCATCGACATGCGTGATCATGCCGGGGTACATCCCCGCAATGGGGCCGTGGATGTCGTGCCATTTGTCCCGATCCGCGATATGACAATGGACGAGGCCGTCCGCACCGCCCACAGGTTCGGGCATGCCTTTGCCATCCGAAATGATATCCCCGTCTATTTTTACGGTGAGGCGGCTCTCAGTCCCACACGCATTACCCTCCCCTTTGTCAGGAAAGGCGGCTACGAATCCCTCAGGAAGAAGATCGGCGATCCGGAATGGATTCCCGATGCCGGGCCCATCGTGTTCAACCCGAAAAGCGGAGCAACGGCCGTCGGGGCACGTCACCCCCTCATCGCCTTCAACATCAACCTGAAGACGGACAACCTCGCGATCGCCCGGGATATTGCCAGAGCAATCCGCCAGTCGAGCGGAGGCCTGGCGCATGTCCAGGCCCTGGGCCTTGCGCTCTCGAGCAGGAACATCGTGCAGGTCTCTATGAACCTGACCAACTATCGAGAGACATCCATCCGTAAAGTCTTTGATACGGTCTCTGAACTGGCCGACACTTACGGCGTCGAGGTCCTGGAATCGGAACTGATCGGGTGCCTTCCCGAGGACGCCATGAATGGCATCACGCCGGAGTACTGCAAATTGTGCGATTTCTGCGATGACCGCATCATAGAAACCCACTGCCGGCAGTAAGGCGGCAGGGTGAAGAGAATCGTTGTCGACGACGCGCCGATCAGAGCAGAAAGGACAACGTGCAACTGACGATCAAATGCCCCCACATCACTGATCAGGCATAGCTTTCGACACCTTGATCCGGCCTTCAAATCCTATTGACACCCACTATAAATAATGGTAGAAATGCCACCTTCGCACGAATGTACATAACACCCCCGTAGCTCAGTCGGATAGAGCACCGGATTCCTAATCCGGGTGTCGCGCGTTCGAATCGCGCCGGGGGTACCAGAGATAATAAAGGGTTACGGAGTGTATTCCGTAACCCTTTTGCGTATGTGATGTCCTGTTTTCCCCTGTCGGTGAAGACCGATCTTTCCCTGATGATCGTACATATACCACACACAGTCAACAACGTGAACAGACATGGCCCTGAACAAAATGCGCCGCAGAAGTATTTATTGTTTCACTCCGGGGTAATATGTTATTGTTCGAGGTGTTTTTACTATGATCCTGTACGGTCACATTACGTTTACCCACAGCATTCAAGAGGAATATTGCCATGAGGATACACCGAAAGGTCCTTTTCACTGTGTTGCTGCTGCTATGTGCGTGGTTGAGTCTGCCGGGAGAGACCCGATCGGAACAGGTCTACCTGCCCGTGACCCTGGATTATCAGTTTCTCCGATCCCTCATTATCCAGACGGCCTACAGCGGTCCCGGGGGCACCGCAAAAGTGTTCAATGTCGACAACGGCTGCCAGGAGATAACCCTGACGGACCCCACTTATACGGCACGCGGCTCGCATATACACTTTGAAACGAAAATCATCGCCCGGGCCGGCATATATACGGATACAGCCTGCACCAACCCCATAGAGTGGGAAGGATTTTTGAAGGTCACGCAGAAGCCGAAGCTCTCGAAGACCGGCTGGACGCTCTCATTCGACATCATCGATTCGGTGCTCGTCGACACGCACCACAAGAAGACGGATCCGCCGCCGGTGATCAAGGAGCTCATCGATACCTGGGCGTACGGCTACATTGCCCACATGTCCGTCAACCTGATGCCTCCGGTGGCGAAGATCAAGGTCCTCATGCGGGAGTTGTTTCCGCCGGATTTGTGTTTCCTGGCCGAAAAGATGATCCGCAGCATGACGCCGGGGCATGTCACGGCCGAACCCGATGCCCTGCGATTTTACATCGCCCTCGATACGAACGCTATTCACAAAGAGAACGAAGACATAAGGAACACTCTCGCTGCCATGAAGGAGGAGGAACTCACCGAGGACACATGGCGTGCTTGGGATGCGTTTCTCGTCTATATAATCGATGTGATCATTCGGGAACCGCTCTCTGATGACGACCGGCAGGTTCTCCTGGATACGTTACTGGATGCGCGATATTCGTTTTTGACCGCGTTGTCGGAGGGAACGTTCACAAAAGATTTTGTGCGTCACGAATTTACGACAGCATGGGAACAACTGGCTCCCGTGTTCAGGAACAACCTGGGAGACACGCCCTCACCCGACCTGATGAGTTATCTCGCCTTTATTACGGCGGCCGACGCCCTGACTGCCCTTGATCAGATCATGGCCGATCTGGGCCTCGAACTCAACAAGAGGAGCCTTGTGTTCCTGGCACGGCTTCTCAGCCGGGGCACCCCGATAAATCTTGATTACACGCACGAGGTTGACGACACCCTGCAGCATATTCTCAAGTTTACTCCGTCCGGGGATGACGGGTCAGCCCCCTTACCTCTGCCGGGTTCGTCGCGGTTCGACTGCGTCCCTGCATTCGCGTCCACACTTGCCTTTCTTCTACCTGCCACTGCCTGGGCGGTAGAGGAATCGGAAGAAAATGACCCTGAAGATTGGATTTTAAAAAAGTCCGACATGGACACCTATGCGGAGAAAATAAGGAAACTTCTGACTACCATATCCCGTACGGCAATAGAACACAGCTCCATGCCGACACAGTACCACGAGTTTTACCGCACAATCGTACTCGCCACGGCATGGCAGGAGAGCTGTCTTCGCCAGTTCCAGGTCAACAACGGGGAAGTCCTGTACCTTCGATCCTACAATGATACCTCTGTGGGGCTTATGCAGATAAACGAAATCGTCTGGCGGGGTTTTTACGACCCCCACCAGTTACGGTGGGACATCGCTTATAATGCCGCTGCCGGGTGCCGGATTCTGGATCTGTACCTGTGCAGGTACACATTACGGCGAATGAAGAAAATGAACATGGAAGACCAGATTGATAAAGACACTGTTGCCCGCCTCGTGTACGCAATGTATAATGGGGGACCGGGACAGTTTTACAAGTTCCTCAAACGCCAGCGAAAAGAGCGATATTACCTGAGCGACAAGCTTTTCTGGGATAAATATATATGGGTCCGGGACGGTGAATGGCACAATCTGAGAAAGTGCCTTATTGGAGGATAAGAAAACCATAAGGCTCTTGAAAAATGGGGGAACGGAAGACATGGATATGCGAAAGGCAGGAGTCGTTGTCGTATTCACGGTACTGTTGCAGGGTGCGTGTTTATTCTCGGCGCACCTGACTGAAAGCACATCAATACCGCTATCGGATGCAAAAAAAACGCAGATCCTTGCATCGTACCTGCACGCGCCGATTGCTTTTGAAGAGAATCGGGGACAGTGCGACCCGGCCGTTAGGTTCGTTGCACGATCACCCGGGTTTCGTATGTGCATCATGCCCGATGAAATAGCCTTCATGCTGCGTCCATCCCATCACGTATCGGACATGCCGAACGCTTCAATTCCTCCTGTGGTCCGCATGTACTTCAAGGGTGCCATCCCTGGAACCGGATTTGCCGGAATGGATCGGCTTCCCGGATGTGCACACTACTTTATCGGTAATAACCCGGCACAATGGCACACGAACGTTCCCCGATATGCCCGTGTCGGATATCACGACGTCTATCCCGGCATCGACCTCATTATGTATGGCACACGAAAACGCCTGGAATACGATTTCATCGTGAAACCGGGGGGCGATCCCGGGAAAATCATGCTTTCATTTGCGGGTCAGGACAGTGTCACAATAGAAAAAGACGGCGGCCTTGCCCTCAGGACTGCGACGGGAACAATCGTGCAGCATCCACCCCACGTGTACCAGATGCATCACGGCTCCAAACGATCCATCCGGGGCCGGTATGTGATCCGGGGCAAAAATTCTTTCGGGTTCGAGGTGGCGGCCTATGATCCCACGATGCCACTCGTGATCGATCCGCAACTGACCTATTCCTCCTATCTGGGCGGCAATAACCTGGAAAGCGGCAACGATATCGCCGTCGATAACGACGGAAATATCTACGTTACGGGAACGACACTCTCAGCCGATTTTCCCACAGAAAATGCCATACAGGGGTCAAAAGGAACTGCTGAAGACGTCTTTGTGAGCAAGTTAGATGCCGACGGCTTTCTACTTCTGTATTCCACCTATATCGGCGGAGACAGCATCGATGAGGCATTCGGTATATGCGTCGACGATGACGACAATGCCTATATTACCGGCAGAACCGTATCGGACAATTTTCCCACTGCAATATTCCCCACTGCGGCAGCCGTGTACCAGGACTCACGGAAGGGGGATTATGATGCCTTTGTGACCCGGATTGATGCAACGGGTACCTTCCTTTCGTATTCCACATATCTCGGCGGCAGTGCATACGATGAAGGCACGGCCCTGGATGTAGATGCGGACGGCAGGGTCTTTGTCACGGGATCTACGGTGTCGAACGACTTCCCTACCGTCGGAAGCCCGGCGCAGGCAGCATGGGGCGGAGGGAATGATGCCTTTGTTGCCAAGGTAGACGCGGCGGGGGCGTCCCTGGTGTACTCGACGTTCCTGGGCGGCAGTGCGAACGATTTCGGGCAGGATATCGCCATCGATGCGTCAGGCAACGCCTACATTACGGGCAATACCTTTTCGGGAGACTTCCCGACGTCCGTCGCAGCCTACCAGCAGGTTCTCAAGGGCGGCAGTGATGTGTTCATTACCAAATTGAATGCGGCGGGGTCGTCACGCACTTACTCCACCTACCTCGGGGGCACGTTTGACGATTACGGACAGGGAATCGCGGTGGATCCGGACGGCAGGGCCTGTGTCACCGGCTATACCCTCTCCATCGATGATTTTCCGACCTCGGCCACTGCATTCAGTAAAAAGTCAGCCGGGGGCCGGGATGCCTTTGTAACAAAATTGAATGCCTCCGGCACTGTGCCGCTGCTTCTTTCCACCTATCTGGGCGGTGCAGGCGACGACGAAGCCTACGACATCATACTGGACGACGACCGGAATATCTACATTACGGGCAGCACGCTGTCGGCAGATTTTCCACTGCAGAATCCGACACAGACCCTCATCAGGGGTGCATCGGATGCCTTCATTTCCGTCTTCGATGATACCGGTGTCGTGCTCGGCTTTTCCTCGTACCTGGGAGGAACCTTGGAGGATGCCGCCCTCGGTATTACACTGGATTCATCAAAAAATGCGTATGTCACGGGCAGGACTCTTTCGACAGACTTCCCCATTACAGGCACCCCCTACCAAGTCAATTCAGGCGGCAATCAGGATGTCTTTATCGTGAAATATCGGACAGAGGACACCGGCGGCAGCACCCCGCCGCCCGATTCCGGCGGCGGAAGCTGTTTTATCGGAACCGTTTTCCCGGAGGGTATCTTTTAATCACGGGCACCCTGCCGGCACAGGCATGCAAATAGTCCATGCCGGCATGCGCACTGCGATTGATCACATGCCCGTAAGCTATCGTGCCGGATACGTCTTCTATTTGACATTCATCATGAACACTTCGGCTTCATCACCTTCTGCCAAAGGCCCGAACAGGAGGGACGCCGGGTCACCCTGTATCCTGACAAAATAAGACGAATTCACATCAAGCTGGTTGTGCACGGCCCACGCGGTATAATCCTTCTCACCGATATTGAGTTTCATGCCCTGTAAGGGATATTCGAGCAGTGCCTTCTCGGGCAGCGTACCTCTGGGTCCTACACCGTGGGCGTCTATCGCACCGTCGCACACCCCCAGTAATACCCCTTTCCAGGACTCTTCAACCGGCCCCACCTCGAACCACACGCCCAGTCTCGGCATAGCGTGAATATCGAGACGATAATCGACGGGAACCTGCCGGGCAGGAATGTTTGCCTTGGCAACAATTTTGGCCCCTAGGGAAGGATTGTCAAATGCGAGCACCTCGGCTCCCTGCAGCGGTGTCGGCAATGATTCAATCGATGGTACAGGCCCATCATGAAGCAGTATGATCGGGAATCCATGCCCCCGTACCGCCTGTACGGATACGGCAAGCAATGAAAGACCATAGCGCATTGACGTTGAGGCAAGAGTGGTTTCCGATGAAATGATCACCCACACGGCAACGTCATCCTTAATAAGTTCAGTCCTTGGTCCCAGCCAGCCCAGGTTCTCCAGATCGTCGAGCCAGAAATGCCCGCTTGCCTCCAGTGCATAGGTTTTCGCTGTTTCCATCAGTGTCTGAACCTTCTTATCGTCCCCATCCAACGATGTGATCCAGAGCTTCTTCATAACCAAATCCTTTCAATAAATTAACACTAATCCTTTCACCCCAGATTGATTTTTTCCGCATCAATCTTAACTTTCTTTTCTGCTATCAGGCTTGATCGCTTAGCTTTGAGCAAGAGAGACTTCTCCGCAATACACTTTATCCGACCGGCGGACACATGCTCCGAATCTTCAATCTGCCTGCAAGAACTCCTTATCCTCTGTACTAACCTGCCTACAACATTCGTTACGGTTTCCGCAACAATTTTAATTGATTTTATGTGTCCTTTTACGATACAGCCCAGAAATGTAAAATTGCGGATGGCCACCTCACCCCGCACAGAACGGAGAGAAAGGTCATGCGATGCAAGATCAATTCTCTTCCCGGTAAGCCCCACCCTGTGGGCCCCGATATGAAAATCACCGTCTTTCACCGTCAGGATCGTATCACCGTCGAAAACCACCTCCGCAGGGGTTTCCGGAATTCGCTCCAACACGGAGAGAATATAACATTTTCCCGAGTCGTTCGTGGTGATGAGGACCTCATCAAAGACGACCGGCTCGATCAGACAGCTGAATGATTTGACTGCCTTCCGAAGCCCGTCGGCTGTCTCCACCCAGAAATATTCCCCTGCCTGCATTTTCACCGACCCGTGCAGCAGATAAAAAGAATCACCCATCTGACAGCAAATTGATTTTCCCATGGTTCTCCCTCATGCGGGATGTCATATCACCCGCCAATCATGACCTTTGTCTGGCTTGGGGCAAGTTGATTGCCCACAGGGCAATTGGCATTGTTTCCGTTGTGGGCACTCTGACAGCCCAGATACACGGCGGGATTGCCCTCAATTTTTACCTTGGTACTGAATGAAGTAAATTTAACCGGTCCTTTGATCATGCCCGATATAATCCCCCCGGCAGATCCGGCCTCGTCCCCCATACTCTGGGGAATCTCGGTTTTTTTGGTCAACGCTTCCTTCATGCAGATCTTGACAACCTTCGAAACCGTGTTGCCCCTGGCCTGATTACACATGCCCATGTTGGGAAACGGTGTGGGAATGGGACCGACGGGACCGGGGACGTTACACACATCCGGCATCCCCATCAATTGCCCCCCCTCTTTTGTTGATGCAAACATGCTACACCCTCTCTCTATCTATTAATTTTGTTCTAATACTGCGGTTGCCACTCCTCCGCTTCGGCCAGATCCGGATCTGTCCCATGGGCGTCGGCCCTGGTGGAACCCCGCCAGATCGTGTTTTTCTCGTGCACGCGATGCAGCTTTGCCCCCGCCAGAGCAGCCCTGTTAAAATCGGCAAATTCAAGATCGGCATAAGATAAATCGGCGTAAGTGAATGTGGCCCGGACAAATTTCGTACTCCGGCACACGGCCTGTGATACCATGCAGGCAGTAAGATCACTGTGTGAAAAATCGGCCAGAGTCAGGTCACTCCCTTCAAAAAACGATTCCTGTAACAATGCGTGCCGACAGGTGACGGCGTTCATCTCCGCCCGTGTAAAATCGGCGGCACGGGCCCTTACATAATCGAGATTCGCCTTTGTCAGCACCGCACCGGTAAAATTGGCCTGTGTCAGGTCGGCCTGCGAAAAATCCGCTGTCGTGCAATTGCTTCCGTGTAAATCGGCATTCCGCATGACGCACTTTGCAAGATCCTGCTCCCTCAAATCAGCACCGCTGAAATCAGTTTTGATAAATGAGGCCCCGGAAAGCCTGCTACCCGTAAAATCAATCCCGGTGCAATCGGCCTCGGTGAAATCGGCCCCGGCGAAATCACAGTCGGTTATCCTCGATGTACCAAGTTCCAACCGGGTTAAATTGGCACGTGAAAAACTTGACGCCGTCAGCATTGCCTCCGTAAGATCGGCCCAAGCCAGATCGGCTCTTGTCAGAACACAATTTCTGAACGTACTGCCGGAAAGTCTGGCCTCTACGAAACGTGCCTCTTTAAATACAATCCCATCGAACACCGCACCGGACAGGTCTTCACCGGACAGGTCCATACGGGAGCAGTTTTCCGATCGAATTGTCTCTCCCCGTTGAATCAGCGCAATCAATTCTTCTCTTTTCATTTGGGCACCCATCCGGCAAGTTTGGTCCTCTTCAGATTTGCATCCTTAAAACTGGCTTTGACCACCTTCGCTTTTAAAAATTCAACCTCGAAGAGATTAGAACCCTTCAGATCGGTACGGACGAGCGTCGCCTTGGTCATATCTCCCCGGAAAAGGTTGATGGATGTCATGTTGGCATCAGTCAGATTAGCACTGCTGAATTTGGCCTTTCTTGCCACGGTACGATAGAAATCGGTACCCAGGAGATTACATCCTGAGAAATCCGCCATCGTGAGGGTGGCATAACGGAAGATTGACGAGGTGAGATCGGCTCCTCCCCAGTTTGCCTCGGAAAGATCCGTGTTTTGAAAATTCGTCCGTTCGAGACATGTGGTCTCGTCTGCGCGGCTTTGTCGTAAGTCAGCATCCCGGAATGTCACATAGTGACCCGTGGCCCCATCGAATGTGGCTGCGTGCGCGAGTGCTTCCGAAAACCCGGTATTCTGCATGACGGCTTCTGAAAAATCTGCGCTGGAAACATCAGCCTCATGAAAGTCCGCCTCCGTAAGATCGGCTGCATTGAATTCGGCCCACCTGGCGGATGCGTGACGGAAGTGCGCCCCCTTAAGCCGGGATTCCTCAAAGAGTGCATAATCGAGCCGCGTCTCAATAAAGCTCGCCCCATCAAATGCGCTCCCGGTCAGATCCGCTCCCTCAAGATCGGCATGCGACATATCCGCGTCGCGGCCAGAGGCGGCATTGAGTATGCAGCCGGTCATCTGAGATGATCGAAAATACGCTCTATCCAGGACTGCGCCTGTCATGACCGCCTTGGACAGGTCAGCTCCGGCCAGGTTGGTCCGGGTAAAATTGACGTTTTCCAAGAGGGCTCGCTGCATGTCGATACCATTCAAATCGAGACCGGACAGATCAAGGCCCGACAGATCCTTCCCCGCAAAGTCTCTGCCCGCCGCGTACCATTCGACAACCTTTTCCCGGGTGAACACCTCTTCCAGTTCCGGCGCGACCGGTTCTTGTACGTCTGCCGCTGCCGCTTTTTCTTTTTCACGTGCCGCGTCTTGTGTTTCTTCCTCTTCGAGCAGCGCCGCCAATTTCTTCTCCGCCTCTTCGTGTCCCGTTTCCAGCTCCAGGAGGTACTGTTCCGTTTCGGGATCACTGATCCCCGCCTTCCGCATACTTTCGATAAACTCTTTCGCAGAGGGAGGTTCCGCCTGACCTTTGTGTGTCGGTAATTCCACACGCACATTCGGATCAAATCCGAGTTTTGTGAGCATTTTACCCAGTTCAGTCTCTCCCTGGGCAAGATCTTTCTCGAGTTGGCTAAGCGAGAGTTCTGCCGGCAGTGCCGGAGGTTCCTCCACGGGCACACCCGTCATGACCGGCAGCTCCTTCATAAGCTGCGCAAGATCGATGCCTTTGTCTTTCAGTTCATTCATCAGGGCCTGTTCCGAGGCAGTGATCTCGTCTTCCAGTTTCCTGATCATCGCCTCGATTTCAGGATCGCTCTCCTGTTCCGGCACCCTCGGCTGCTCCGGTTGGTCCCGTGCTTCCGTTACCGCCTCTTCCGTCGGTTCGAGACGCCCGGGTTTCTCCATTTCTTCCTGATACAGCAGCTGCCGGTAATATTCGACTGGTTTTTCCTCGTCGGCGTTCATTTCGTGACCGATCACAATAGCGGAGATATCCGTGGCATCTTCATCTGTTACCGCTTTG
>Ga0272441_10006810_pt1 | contig 18910 bp, 14 predicted proteins | sample SSMProp6N_FD_193582 | JGI IMG/M metagenome (GOLD analysis project Ga0272441, IMG submission 193582) | Marine sediment archaeal communities from Little Sippewissett salt marsh, Falmouth, MA, United States - SSM-Prop-6N | ecosystem: Environmental > Aquatic > Marine > Wetlands > Sediment ... | reverse complement strand
TATATCCATAAATGATAGCTCACCAAGGCTTTTACCACCTAATTTGAAATATAATGCCTCCTTCTTAAGCCTTGTACCATTACATTCAGGGCAGGTTTTATAATATATATAGTTATTCTTTGGCCTGCTGGTTTCACGGTTGCCATTTATTGCTTCCTGGTTTCCTATATAGTTAATCACTCCCTCGAACGTAAGAAAATAATTTGATGTAAGTCCCAGCGGTGTGTTTGAAAGTTTTAAGACCTCATCCGAACCGTACAGAATGGTATTCATTGCTTCGTCCGGTATGTTTCCAATCGGTGTGTCAAGAGTATACCCATATTTATCGGCTATCGCTTCCAGTTGCCAGAATATCCACATATTACGATATTTACCCAGGGGTTCGATACCTCCATTTCTGATACTCAGGCTATCATCAGGGATTATCTTTTTTACATCCACTTCACTTACCTCTCCCAGTCCGTTACATTTCGGGCATGCGCCCTGAGGTGAGTTAAAAGAGAATGTGTGTGGAGCGGGTTCATTATAGGATATGCCGGTTGTTGGGCACATTAAATGACGGCTAAAGTAGACAGGCTCTTCCCTGTCGGCATCAAGAACCATCATAACTCCATCTCCCTGGTCCAGTGAAAAAATTACCGCATCTCTGAGCCGGCGTTCATTCACCTTTGAGGGTACAAATTTATCAACTACTATCTCAATATAATGGGTCTTATATCTGTCAAGCTTTAATCCCGGTTCCAGTTCTTTTATAAGTCCATTTATCCGAACGTTAAGAAATCCCTTTCTCCTGAGTTGCTCGAACAGTTCCTTATAATGTCCCTTACGCCCTTTGACAATGGGAGCCAGGAAATAGAGTCTCTTATCATTATGCTTTTCTTTTACCAGTTGGATTATCTGATCATCAGTATATTTTACCATCTTCTCACCTGTGGCATATGAATATGCATTAGCAGTCCTGGCATACAGCAGTCTCAGATAATCATATATTTCAGTAATAGTGCCTACTGTTGATCTGGGATTCTTATTTGTCGACTTCTGTTCAATGGATATCACCGGACTGAGCCCTGTTATCTTATCCACATCAGGTCTTTCCATGCCCCCCAGGAACTGTCTGGCATATGCAGAAAATGTTTCGAGATATCTACGCTGTCCTTCAGCATAGATAGTATCAAAGGCGAGTGATGATTTTCCGCTTCCACTAAGACCGGTGATCACCACAAGCTTATCCCTGGGTATTTTAACATCAATATTCTTGAGATTATGTACCCTGGCTCCTTTTACATGTACCCTTTCTTCGTATATATTGTCTACCTCTTTCACTTTTATTCGTATGCATTTGTCCTTGCACCATCCACAGGTACCTTTATCTGGTATGATTCACCCGAACTTATATTCAGGTATGGTTGTCTCAACCAGGGATTTAATGCTTTAAGAATCTTATAATTTGTTCCATAATCAGCAGCGAATTCTGCAAAGCTGCTCACGGTTGTGTCAATACTTACAGTGATATATTCCAGGGGCGGATAAAGGTGCTCTTCAGGTATTTCAAATCCATAGGCCTCAGGGTTACTGAAGATTGTCTTAAATGCAAGTATTCTGAAAAGATATCTCGATGTCTCTTCCGGCAGGAGAAGATCATAATAATTATCCTGTTCCTGTATATCTATCAGGTTATCGACTCCTTTCGATCCCCTGTTATAAGATGCTGCCACCATAGTCCAGTTACCGTATTTCTCATATGACTTCAGAAAATACCTGCAGGCTGCCTCAGTTGACTTTTCAAGGTGGTAACGTTCATCTATTTCATCATTGATCTCCAGCCCATATTCATTTGCAGTTGACTTCATGAATTGCCAGAAGCCAGTTGCACCAACTGGTGAAATGGTATTTGCCAGACTACTTTCGGCCACTGCCAGGTACTTAAAATCATCAGGGATATTATATTCCTTGAGAATTTGTTCGATAACCGGGAAATAACGATGTGACCTTTTAATCAGTAACATGGTTGATGAATGAAAATAAGCATTTGTATTAAGTTCCCTGTCGAGGCTTTCCCTTGTATCAAAATTTTCCATTGGCACTCTTTCTCCTGCGAAATATAATGAGTCAGGGGTTTCAAATGATATTACACGCTGTATTTCCTGCTGAAATGACTGTTCGCTCATATCCTGTCCGGAATTAGAATCCTGGATCAGACCAATTATTATAAATAACAAAGCAGCAGCTCCTATTCCTGCAAGAGTTTTCAGTATTATCTTTCTCCCCATAATATTAATGCTTTATAATCAATTAATTACTATATACTTCCTGTAATGAATATCTGTGTTATAGCTGGCATGTGGCCATTATATTAACAGATATGCAAAGTTAATGTTTTTGCATTCACATCATTAACCAGGATATGATTTAGGAAATGTTTTTCAGAATTTGAAATGCATCCCGGAGAATAATCCAAAAGTATAAGGATTGCCTGAACCAAGATCACCTCCTGTATTAAGGTAATATCTTACCTGTGGTTCAAGATTAAGTGAGAATCTTTCACTTAGTTCATATTGCATGCTCATCCCTAAAGAGCTTGAGAGCAGCAGATGATCAATTCCTTCTGTTGATCCTATCAGCACTTTTGATCCGGACTCGCTCATAGCCCAGGTCTGGTTTCCTATGAGGAAATTATATGACATACCTCCGAGAATATTGAAATCCAGCTTCCTGTCTATCAATTTATACCTGACAATCAGAGGTATTTCCAGGTATTCAAAGTTTTGTCTCAGCTGTTCACCAAACGGTATGAGATTAGATTTTACGGGATCGAAGTTATCGATCGAGTAATAACCGTTTACCCTGTTCCCTGCCACATCAGAAAGGTAGATATCAGAGTTTACCGAACTTATTGTCCCGGAACTGGTTGTAACACCGAAGAGTGTACCACTTTTTGTACTTGCAAAAGGCTCAAATCCTGAATACGAAGTAACGCCTGTTACTTCCCGTCCAAGTGATGAATAATACAGGCCTGTCTGGATACTAAGTCTGCTTGTCATGCTGTAACTAACACTGAAACCGCCTGTATAGGATAAAACGGCTCTTTCATTATCATCTATCTGACTAAGAGCTTCGTTTGCTGTTTTCAGGTTCGTTGAGAGATATGTAGGTGAAACCATGGCTCCCAGCTCCCATCTTTTATTTTTTCTTACTTCTTCAAGAGGTTCAACCGGTTTGATTCCCGAGGCCAATATATCCCTGGAAGTGCTCATGCCATTTACTTCAACTGGTATTTCGGAATACCTGAGTGGATTATCATATCTCATTATATTATCATCGACTTCTTCATAAGTCAGCTTAACTGACTGATTGTTGATAATGCGGTCAGGTACTATAACGATATCGGATGCAACAGGTGGTATCTCAGTACTGGCCAGGCTAATCAGGTTATTGTCAGCTTCCTGCACTGTCACAGGTTTATTAACTGCTATTTGTAAGTAGGATGGGTCAAAAAGTGTGGTGATATTATTAGTTACAGTAGCTAGGGCCGGCTCCTGAGTTGGATTAAGTACTGTAGCATTATAAAAGTATGCCATTGTACCGAGTGAGGTAAGGAGAGCGATACCTGCAGCCATTTTAAAGAACAAACCCTTATTCTTTCTTTTCCTTAAAACAGGCTCAATATCTTCCCATAATGATTCCGGTGGGAGTACTTCCAAACTGTTGAGTCCATCCCTGAATAATACATCAATATGCGAATCTCTCTTAACCATTCATCCTTTTCTTTATTCCAAGATATATTTCAACTTTCTTTTGAAGAATAGCCCTTGCCCTTGAAAGATTTGATTTTGAAGTGCCCGCAGAAATATTAAGCATCGCTGCAATTTCCTTATGTGAATATCCTTCAAGTGCATACAGGTTAAACACCATTCTGTATTTAGGTGGTAATGCCATAATAAAGTTCAGCAGGTCTTCAGATTCCATCCCTGAAATATCGTTTGTTTCAAGTTCAGGCAGGGTATCATTACTATAACCCAGGTCATCCACCTTATTAAGATAATACCTGTTACGGTGTTTCTCCAGAGCCGTATTAACGACGATACGTCTCATCCAGCCTTCAAAAGAACCATCTCCATTGAAAGTGTGCAGGCTGGTAAAGATCTTTATGAAGCTCTCCTGAAGCACATCTCTGGCTTCGTCGTGTGAACCTGAATACTGCAGGCTCACTCCATAAAGCTTTGCAGAGTATCTCCGGTAAAGTAGCTCCTGGTCACGTTTATTACCTGCCAGGCAACCTCTGAGTATTTTCCGCAGTTCTGGCAATTTGATTCCTTTTAGAATATAAATATAGAAATATTTTACCAGACTGGAAAAATGTACCTGCTACACTTCCACCAAAGATTAGATGAAAAACTGACTGTATTGGTTGCGTTGACTAATCATGGTTTGAACAGTTTGACCTCAAACATTCAAACGATCAAACAATCAAACTTCTATCTTTTGTCTTTCGCCTTTAGTCTTTTGTCTTTACAGGTGTATTACCTCATCATATGCTGCTGCTGCTGCCTCCATTATTGCTTCTGACATGGTGGGATGAGGATGGACCGATTTGATTATTTCATGTCCGGTTGTTTCCAGCTTCCTTGCAACAACTATCTCGGCAATCATTTCGGTTACTCCGGCACCTATCATATGGGCACCCAGTAATTCCCCGTACTTTGCATCAAAGATAAGTTTTACAAAGCCTTCTCTTGCACCTTCTGCAGAGGCCTTACCGCTTGCTGTGAATGGAAATTTACCAGTTTTTACATCATAGCCCATTTCTTTTGCCTTTTCCTCAGTATATCCAACCGAAGCCACTTCGGGAGATGTATAGGTACATGCCGGTATATTATTATAATCAAGTGGTTCAACTTCCATTCCTGCAATTTTTTCCACACATAATATACCTTCGGCTGAGGCCACATGTGCAAGTGCCGGACCATGTACTATATCACCAATTGCATATATACCATTGACATTGGTCCGGTAATAATCATCAACAATAATTTTACCCTTTTCTGTTTTAACTCCCACTTCCTCAAGTCCGATGCCTGAAGTATTGGCTGTTACACCAACGGCTGACAGCACAATATCTGCCTCTATCTCCTCCATTCCTTTCTTTGTTTTGACACTTACCTTACACTTATCACCTTCGGCATCAACGGTCTCCACGCTTGAGGACGTTAGCACTTTCATCCCTGCCTTTTTAAATGAGCGTTCCAGCTGTCTCGAAACTTCATTATCTTCGTTAGGTACCACGGCCGGAAGGAATTCCACCAGAGTCACCTTTGTTCCTATTGAATTATAAAAGTGGGCAAACTCGCTACCTATTGCTCCGGAACCTATTACCAGCATAGATTCAGGCTTTTGCTTCAATGTCATTGCTTCACGGTAGCCAATGACTTTTTTCCCATCTATTTTTACTTTTGGCAGCTCACTGGCTCTTGCTCCTGTTGCCAGTATAATATGGTCAGCATTCAATTCCTTTTTTTCCTCATCAGTATCCACTTCAACAATTCCTTTTTCCTTCAATCTTCCCAATCCTTTTATCACTTCAATCTTATTCTTTTTAAAAAGATACTGTACCCCCTTGCTCATTCCATCTGCAACTGAACGGCTCCTTTCGACCATCTGCCCCAGATCAGCACTTACCTCACCATCCACACTGATCCCATAATCGGCTGCATGTTTGACGTAATCATACACCTTTGCACTTTTAAGCAATGATTTTGTGGGTATACACCCCCAGTTAAGGCATACACCCCCGGGTTCCGCCTTTTCAATCACTGCCACTTTCATTTCAAGCTGAGCAGCTCTTATCGCTGCCACATAACCTCCAGGCCCGGAGCCTATTACAATTAAATCGTATTTCATGATATTAATGTTTCTTGTTTCTCGTTTCTTGTTTCGGATTTTGTCTTTCAGGCGCAATACCTTGCGCCTCTGTTCCCTTCAGACGCGTTAACAGCGCGTCTCTACTTTTTCTTTTTGCCTTATTACTTTTTCCTTCCTCCCCTCTGTCTGGCTCCTCGCTTAATTTGCCCACCGGGCAAATTATATACGCTCGGCCCTCTTGTTACTCTTTCCTTTTGTCTTTTGTCTTTTGTCTTTTGTCTTTGTCATAACTATCCTGCTGATCACCCATAGAAGCACCAGTGTAAATATTATAGTAGCTCCCGTAGGAATATTAAGGTACCATGATGCAGCCAGTCCGGCAAGCATACCAACAAAACCTGCTATAATAGAAACAATGATAACCTTACTGAAATTATTTGTATATAATAATGCTATATTCGGTGGTATAGTCAGTAAGGATAGTACCAGCACCACTCCTGCAATACGTATATTCAAAACAATAACCAGCGATACCAGTACTATGAGAAGATACTTAAAAAGGTCAACCCTGGAAGAAAAAGTCCTGGCATAACCTTCATCAAAAGCAACATACATAATAAAGCGATAGTATCTGGCAAAGTAAAACAGAAGGACTACCGACAGTATAATAAGTGCAATTAAGTCACCAGTGCTAACAGTAAGGATGCTTCCGAACAGGTAACTCATCAGGTCAGGGGTATAGCCCGGGGTAAGATAAATAAAGATTATACCCACGGCCATACCGAAAGCCCAGAGGAAGCCAATAGCAGAGTCTTCACTTACTTTCTGCCTTGATGCGAGGTACTGTATGCCCAGGCCTGAAGCAACACCGAAGCAGGCAGCACCCAGGACTGGACTAATTCCTGTGAAATATGCTATCCCTATTCCTCCAAAACTTGAATGTGTAATACCACCTGAGAGGAAAACCATCTTCTTTGAGACTATATAAGAACCTGCGATGCCCGCAGTAATGCTGCCAAATATTACTGCAAGAAAACTTTTAAACAAAAAATTATAGTCAAAGAAGGCTTCAAACATTATTAATGGGTTTTTAATACGGTATGTGGCACATCTCCGTGGGCAATCAACTGAATAGGACAATCGTATGCTTTCAACTGTTCGGTGGTAATCCGACCTGAATCATGGAAATGCAATTTGCGGTTCACACAGGCAAAGCTCTTAACAAAAGCTGATATCGTACCCACATCATGGGAAACCATCATTAGTGTAACTGTTTTGTTCAGCTCCTTCAGTTTATCATAGAAACCCTGCTCAAAGCTCGTATCCACATAATTACCCGGTTCATCAAGTAATAGTAATTTAGGTGAACCAATCAGGGCTCTGCACAGGTACACCCTCTGCAACTCACCACCGGAGAGATTATTTAATGATTTATTACGCAAATGGTATATGCCAAGTTCTTTAAGTACAATATCTGCTTTAATTCTATCCTCCCTGTTCATCCTTGCATTATGACCCTTTATTATCATCAATCCTGATAATACCACATCCCTGACTGAAACAGGAAAATTATTATCCCCCTCAGCTATCTGTGGCAGATAACCTATCATGTTGCGTCTTATTTTATCAATGTTAAACACTATTTCTCCACTTACGGGCTTAATTAGACCAAGTATTACTTTTAAGAGAGTGGTCTTCCCCCCTCCATTGGGCCCGATTACACCGATAAAATCACTCTCCTTGATTTTAAGATTAACATCCTCCAGAACGGGATCACCGTTGTAAGATGCATTTACCCCTTTCAGTTCTATTAGTGTGGTCATAATAATTCAAATATACTGTTATCTTGTAATGTTCTCAGCTATCTCTTTTACCGACATGACCCAGTTATCACTCAGTGGATTAATAACAACAGTCTCTGCTCCGATCTCGTCGCCGATGAGCCTGGCATTTTTCGTGTCAAATTCACGCTGAACAAATATCGTCTTCAGGTTTTCTTCTCTCCCCCTGTCTATTAGATTCTTCAGCTCCGACGGCGATGGTTCCTTACCTTCAGTTTCAACAGGTATCTGCTCTAAACCATAATCAATGGCAAGGTAAGTTAAAGAAGGATGAAATATCATAAATGATTTGGTAACTGAATCATTCAATAAAGATTTGATATATGAATCTGTATCCATGATTATACTATCGATCTTCAGGTAATTTGTGACATAGGTCTCTTTCCTATCGGGGTCATTTTTCACCAGGAAGTCTTTGATATCCCTGGCAATTATTCTGGCACGTACCGGTGACAGCCAGAAATGAGGATCAACACCTGTATAATGTGTAATATCATTATGCCTGTGACTTTCAGTTGCTATCAGGTCCTGTGAATCTGCGAGCCTTAAAACTTCAGCCTCCTCATTTAACCCCAGCATGCGCTCAATCCAGGCCGTCTCAAATCCCAGATATCCGTTTATTATAACCAGATCCGAATTGCTTATGCCTCTTATTACTGCCGGAGGAGGTTCATAAGTCGCCGGGCTTGCCCCCGGTGGAACAATTACATTAATTGAATAATTATCACCTGCGATTCCCGAAGTAAAAAACCTGAAAGGCTCTATGCTTACTGTTATTACCTTTTGATCCCGGTCGCCACCCTGACGGCTGCAACCTGTAAAAATTAAAACAAAAAGAACAGGGATCATAATGCGTTTCATCACTATAGCTTTAAAAAGCAAATTTAATATATAACAATACAATCATCCAAGTGTTGTAAATGAATATTGGATAAATTACATTTGATAATTCAATTTTCAGACGTTATGATCAAAATAAGTGCTGCCGGGGAAGTTCTGTCCTCTTTACTCGAGAGTGACAATGATTGTGTATTATTTTTGCATAATACAAAAGATGAAGAAACAGCCAGGCAGATAATGACTAAAGGCTTCCAGTTTGAAGAGCAGCTGACTTACTCAACCGACCAGATCAATCCTACAGACTCTATCGAAATTAACTACTTCTTTGTTGAAAGAAAAGAATATGGCAGATACACGGTTATTATTGAGATAGACAAAGAGCTGTATAAAAAATATAATCACCTGATTGAAGAATCAGATTTTCATTTTGAAGAACTACTAACAGTTACAATGCCCGTTTTAAGCGATAATGATGAGTATATTTATACACTCTCCCACCACTACATAAAAGGATACCTCGATAATTTTACCGGCATATTTATCGAGAACAGTGATTTTAATCCTGCATATGAACCGCCTGTCTATATGGAGAACTACGAACGCCACAGGGGAAGAGATGAGAGATGAGCTAAAGCAGGGAGCAGGGAAAGTAAGTGAAGTTCCCTGAATCAGGCTTGAATGCCTGCCTTGTGGCAGACAGGTTTGAGCGTTTGAGAGTTTGCAATGCCAGACTTTATAAACTGTATAAACTTTATCAACCCTATCAACCTACCTTAGCCTTACCATGTCTGCCGAAGACAGGCGTGGATTTGAATTCCACGCCATCGAAGATGGATCAACTTTCTAAAATGTTAATTATTCTTAAATCAAAAATTAGGAGCCGTAACGAAAACCATCTTTGAAATATACTTATTAAATTGCCATCCAAATGATACAAACCATATTACTATGAAAATAATCATTAAATTCTTTTTGCTCTCATCAATAGTGTTTTTTGCCAGGGAAGACATTCTGTGCAGCCAGGCAAAATATCATAGCCCCGGTGAAATAAATTCAATTCTCAGCGGATTGAATAAAACCTATCCGGCGCTAACCACGTTTGAGACTATAGGTAAAACCAACTCAGGGGAAGAGATAAACGTCCTCACCATAGGAACCGGAGAAAGCGGTATGAAACCAGGGATAGCCATAGTAGGCGGCATCGACGGAAAATATATTGCAGGCAGGGAAATAGCCCTGGGTTTTGCTGAAACACTCCTGGAAAATTCCAGTAATGATGAGGTTAAACAACTTATCAGTAAGGTAAGCTTTTACATCATCCCGGATGCCAGCCCGGATGCCAGTTCAGGATTCTTCTCGGATCCCAGGCATGAAAGATTAGTAAATACTAATCCAACGGATAACGACCGGGATTTTAAAACTGATGAAGATCCATTTGAAGATCTTAATGGTGACGGATTGATAACCATGATAAGGATCAGCGATCCTACCGGCGATTATATTACTGATCCCAAAGATGAGCGCCTGATGAAAAAAGCAGATATTTCAAAAGGTGAATCAGGTATCTGGCTGGTTTATACAGAAGGTATTGATAACGATAAAGACGGTATTTTCAATGAAGACGGTCATGGTGGAGTGAGTTTCAATAATAATTTCAGTTTTGAATACGAGGAATTCGGTAAGAATGCAGGTATCAATGCTGTATCAGAAAAAGAGACAAGAGCGGTAGCAGATTTCCTGTATGACCATTTTAATATATTCGCTGTCTTTTCTTTTGGTCCCCAGGACAATCTGGGCCAGGCATTTAAGCCAGGGAGACAAGCACAGGCTCAGCCTCAGGAACAAACACAGGCCAGCCAACAACAGAGGAGAAGAAGATCACAAAAAGTGACTAACATTTTTCCTGAAGACAGTGAATATAACTCATTGCTATCTGAAAAATATCTTGAACACACAGGTTACAAAGGCTCTCCGGGTTTCACACGTGAACCCGGCAATTTCATGGAATGGGCTTATTATCATTACGGCAGATACAGTTATTCAACCCCGGGCTGGTGGACACAAACTGAGAAAGACATGTCACCCGAAGCATCATTCCTGAAATACGCCGCTGAGAATATTAGTGAAGAAATATTCATCAACTGGCAGGAGATTGACCATCCTGATTTTCCAGGTAAGAAAGTTGAAGTCGGAGGGTTGAAACCATTTGCCATGTATAACCCCCCTGAAGATAAGCTCGGGGAAGTCATTGAATCAAATTACCTTTTTCTTGTGGACGCAGCTAAATTACATCCTGAACTTGAACTGCTTGACCTTAAAACTGAAAAGCTTGATAAAGACCTGTTCCGGGTAACAGTTAAGCTTCATAATAAGGGAGTATTCGCTACTACCAGCCAGATGGGTGACCAGGTAAAATGGATGAAAAAATTGAAGGTGGAATTGAAATCAGAATCTGATTTTAATCTTGTGAGTGGAAAGAAAATTATCCTTGCCGACAGGTTGAGAGGGGATGAATCAAGGGAATACAGTTGGCTTATTATGGGTAGTGGAGATTTTAACATATCAGCCGGTGCCGTTAATTGTGGCATGGATGAGATAAGTTTCACACTCAGGTAAAAAACAGAAAAATTATCAATCATGTATACAATAAAAAGTGCAATAATAATCATAGTATCACTCCTGCTTACGCTGCCATTGAAGGCGCAGGAGGACGAAAGATTTTTTAAGGCTGCAGGTACACCTGTCAATCCCAGGGTTCAGGTTACATGGAACAAGTATTATACTTATTCAGGTATAAAAGACCTGTGTGAAAAACTGGCAGCAGCATACCCCGACCTGGTTAAAATGGAATCAGCCGGTAAATCATACGAAGGACGTGACCTGATAACCTTGATAATCACAAACCATAAAAACCAGGCCCCCGATCACAAACCAGGATATTATATTGACGGTAATATCCATTCTAACGAGATACAGGGAACCGAGATGGCCCTTTATGCAGCATGGTACCTGGCAGAGATGTATGATGAGAATGATTTTATCAGGGAACTGCTCGATGATAAGGTTTTTTATATTATTCCAACTATAAACCCGGACGCGAGAGAAAACTATATGCACGAGCCCAATACGGCCAGCTCACCACGATCAGGCATGGCCCCGAGGGATGATGATCGCGATGGACTGATTGATGAGGATGGCTTCGATGATATTAATAATGATGGTGTGATATCGATGATGCGCCGTAAGGATCCCTACGGACAATATAAGATTGATCCGGCTGATCCACGGCAGATGATTAGAGTGGAAGAGGGAGAAAAAGGAGAATACGAGATGCTCGGATATGAAGGTATCGACAATGATGGAGATGGTAATGTAAATGAAGACAGGCAGGGATCCTATGACCCAAACCGCGACTGGGGATATAACTGGGAACCCGACTACGTGCAGAGAGGTGCTGACAAATACCCGTTCAGCTTCCCGGAAAATAAGGCAGTAAGGGATTTCGGCATTAAACACAGGAATATTGCAGGTGCACAGACATATCATAATTCCGGTGGCATGATATTAAGAGGGCCTTCAATAGAAGGTGGAGGTTCAGAAGTCTATTCCAGGGAAGATGAGAGAGTGATCAACTCAATAGGGGAAATGGGAGAGCAAATAATTCCCGGATACAGATTCCTGACAATCTGGAGAGATTTGTATACGGTATATGGAGGCGAGGTAGACTGGTGGTATGGTTTCATGGGAACATTTGTCTATTCCAATGAACTATGGACCAGCCACCTTATGTTCCACGACGACAGTCGGGATAGCTATAAATTTGACAAAATGCTACTTTTTGAAGATGCATTTATTCCATGGGAAGAATATGATCACCCCGTATACGGCAAAGTTGAGATAGGTGGATTTGATAAAAATTTCGGAAGGAACCACCCGGGCTTCCTTCTGGAAGCAGATGCTCATCGAAATACTGCCTTTTGCTTCTATCATGCTTATCAAACCCCAAAACTTGAAGTAAGGGATATTAAGGTTGAGAAACTTCAGGGATCATTGAATAAGGTCACGGCGACTATCGCCAACCTCAGGATGATGCCCACCCATTCAGGCCAGAATATCAGGTACAAAATTGACCCACCAGACTATATCTACCTTGATGGTGGAGAAGTGGTGGCAGGTATGATCGTTCTTGATGAGGACAATAATATATGTGAGGAGCAGGTGCATAACCCGCAGCGGATAGAAGTTGAAAACATCCCCGGCAACAGCGAAGTAACGGTGAGGTGGATAGTTAAGGGAGGAAATAAATTCACCGTGCGTGTTGAAAGCATAAAAGGCGGGTATACGTCTGGCACTAATTAAAAGTTGAAGCGTTGAATCGTGTAACTGATGAATTGGGATTGGAATTCCAATCCGGGTCGAAAGTTACAACTCTTCCTGGCTGGTCAGGAACTATCTCATGGAACACGGAACCAGGAACATGGAACACGGATTTCTTAAAAAGGCTCCTTTTCAGGAGCCTTTAAAAACGAGTCAGGTAAAAAGTATATAATTAATAGCTCCTTAATGAGAGCCTGAAGTTGCCTGTTGCATTACTGGCTGTTACCTGGAATCCCCAATCACCTGTCTTGGTCCCGTTCTCTTCATCAATAGTGAATGTTTTAGACCAGTTCACAGAGCCATATTCATCAATAAGCACCTCTGTATATGTCTTTCCTGATGGCATGGTGATCTTAATCCGTATCTCGCCTTCCTTGCACATACCGTTCACATTAATTGATGCTCGCTTGGTATCTTTTTCAATCTCAAACTCGAATTCTTTGGTGAAGCTTGCTTCTTTCACATTCTTTGTGTACTGCAGACTGCTGGAAGACTGTGACCCACCAAGAAAATATATATTATCAAGGTCAGTCCCGGTTGATACCATCACCTGGTTAGGTAAAGTCCAGGCTTCAGTATATGCCTCACGCGCATCCCTTACAGCGCGTTCAATATCATCCTGGCGGATTCTGATCCTTTCCCTTTCCTCACGGGCTATTCGTTTTTCTTCTTCTATCTTCTTCTGCATCATCATTTCCTGCTTTTTCTTTTCCTCCTCTTCCTTGGTCTGTGCAAATGTCTCTACACTACCAAAGGCCAGCAAAAAGGAGATGAACATTAATATGGTAACCTTTCTTTTCATGATATATTTTTTTTAATATTATTCACATTTCAAATGTAAGCACAAAGTGCTGCAGATTTTGTTAACAGCGGGTTAAAGTAGGGTTAAAGGCTTCTGAACTGTTGTTTAATTACTTAAATTTGATCCTGTATTAAGGACATGACCATGCAGAAATTTAAGAATCTAGTACCTGTATTTGTTGCACTGACGATATTTATACTGGGGCAAATATATATTGTCAGGCAGGTATGGATGCAGAAAGACGAGGTATTTTCTTTAAGATACGGTTCGGTATCGAAGGAAGCTATAGAGACATTTGCTGCTTATGATTCATATTATGGATTTAAGGAAGCATATTACTTACTGGATAATTTAGCACTGTTGTATATTCAGAAAAGCAGGGCTCTGCTGAATACTGAAGATTCTGCAATATTTGCCAGAGATATAAGGGAGAACTTCACGAAATATCTGACTGAAGACCAGCGTTTATCGGAATATCTCAGCAAATATTTTGATAAACTCGGTCTTGAAAAAAAAATCAAACCTTTAATATATGTAAATTATATTGACCTGATAGATATACAGGAGAATATCAGGGTGTACAAGGCACCATTGAGTGAACTTAAAAAACAACAGTCGAACACAAGTATCCTGGTATATACATTCAACAGTGAGGAAAACAATTTTAAAATATCATTTGACTATTATATAGATGTTGCCAACAAAGAAAAAATAATACTTCGTGAGATAAGTCTGATACTCATCCTGAGTATCCTGAGTTTCATAATAATAAGTGCCATATACATTGCTACCATGAAGAGTTACCTGGAAGAAAAACGTCTTTCCAGCCTCAAAACCGATTTTATAAATAATATGACTCATGAACTTAAGACTCCTCTTTCAACAATTACGGTAGCAGGAAAAACACTTAAGCATGATAGTGTGATTGGTGACAAAAAGAAGATAATTGAGACTGCAAACCTGATAGGCAAGCAATCATTGCACCTGAATGAGCTTATCAATCTTATCCTCGAAATAAGCATGTGGGAGAGAACCCAATTCCAGGTTGAAAGAAAGAATGTAAACATAGAAGAACTAATTAAGGATATAAGCGATAATTTCAAAAATGGTTGTGGCAGTGAATGTAATTTCACCGAAGAATACAAGCTGAATGGTGCAATAGCAGACGTTGACATTCTTTATTTCACAACAATGATTAATAATCTGCTTAACAATGCTGTAAAATATTCAAAAAATACTCCTGAAGTCCGACTGGAAGCACATACAGAGAATGGGGATATCATTATTAAAGTTATCGATAATGGAATTGGCATAAGCCGGAGTGAGCAGAAAAATATTTTCGACAAATTTTACCGTGTCAGCACTGGTAATATTCATCAGTCAAAAGGCCTTGGGCTGGGCCTTTACTATGTGAAAAAAATTGCTGAAGCACATGATGGATCTGTCGGGGTAAGCAGCAAAAAGGGTAAAGGAAGCGTCTTTATAGTAAGTATACCGAAAACCATATAACCAGAGCCATGAAAGTTTTAATAGCAGAAGATGATATTGACTTCGGTAATATACTAAGTCAGTACGTCTCTATAAGCGGATTTGAGGTAACTCTCAGCCGCGACGGTAAAGAAGCCTGGGCCAGTTTTTTACATGAAAAACCAGATATTTGTGTTCTAGATGTTATGATGCCTGAAATGGACGGTTTCTCACTGGCAGAGAAAATCAGGCAGGATGATCCGGATATGCCGTTTGTGTTCCTTACGGCAAAGACTCTTAAGGAAGATATTATTAAAGGTCTCAAACTGGGTGCCGATGATTATATAACAAAACCATTTGACCCTGAAGTGCTCATACTGAGGTTAAACAATATCCTGAAAAGGGTATATTCAACAATCAATGATGAATATACCATATCTTCCACAACATTGAAATTTAACACCCTCGAGCTACAGTGCAAAGGGAAAAAAGAGAAATTAACTCTTAAAGAAGCACAACTATTAAGGTATCTGATGGCCAATAAGGATAACATATTGCGCCGCGATGATATACTAAATGAAGTATGGGGAGAGGATGATTATTTCCTTGGCCGCAGCATGGATGTCTTTATAAGCAGGCTGAGGAAATACCTTGCTCCTGATCCCGGACTGGAATTAAGAACTATAAGAGGAACAGGTTTCATACTTGAAGAAACGAAACAGGAAGTTAACAATTAACTTTCATTTCAAAAGTTCGTAACCCAGGTCATAATTTTTGTTGACTGCGGGAATGCCTTCTTTCATCCATCTTGGCATAGGCTCTCCCTTGATATAATGGGCAAAGAACTGTGCCAGGCGGATCTGGAAATCTTTCTTATTCTTAAGATTCTGCGGCCAGTGTGGTTCACCTGTATAGTTAAGCATCCATACCGGTTTCTGCAATCTCCTGAGTGCTATAAAGTATTCGATTCCCTGATACCATGGCACATGCCCGTCCTGATCATTATGCATAATAAGGATTGGGGTGTTTACCTTATCCATGGTAAACAAAGGTGAATTCTCAATATACCTCATAGGTACCTCCCAAATACTGCCCCCTATCCTGCTCTGGGTATGTTCATACTGGAACGACCTGTTAAGACCTGTCCACCACCTTATCCCTCCGTAAGCACTGAACATGTTTACTACAGGAGCACCTGACTCAATAGCGGCAAACATATCTGTACGTGTTGCCAGATAAGCTACCTGGTAACCTCCCCAGCTATGCCCCTGGGCTCCTATTCTATCAGCATCAATAAATCCTTCATCAACAAGGGCTGTTACACCCGGCATCACACAGTTATAGGCACTCTCACCCGGGTAACCGTCCTTGTAGTAAACATCAGGATTGAATATAATATAGCCATTACTGGTATAGTAATGATAATCGATGGTCGATCTGTGCAACTCCGGTATCCTGTGATCAAATAGTCCGCTTGATGACTTCTCATAAAAGTTGACTATCATCGGATATTTCTTTGCAGGATCAAAGTTCTCGGGCTTGTATAGCAATCCTTCAAGCTTTCTTCCATCGAGGGATGTCCATTCGTAAAGTTCGGCTGTTCCCCATAAGAAATTATCCTGCTGTGGGTTAGCATTGCTTATCTTTTTACTGCTCCGGAATTTAAGATCAGTAATCATTAGATCAGGGAAAATATTAAAGGTTTCCTTTGAGTATAAAATTGTCTCAGCATTATCAGCTTTCAGCGGTCGCGAAAGCTCATATTCACCTCCTGTTAAAAACACAGGTTCTGATGCTGTTTTCAAACCCCACCTGTAATATCCTGACTCACGAGTCTTTTCATTATTTCCGGAAAGAAATTGTAATTCCTTATCATCAATAAAATCCTCTTCCCTGTCGAAATGAATAAGCCTGTAAGTTATTTTTTCTTTACGCCCATTAACTGTCATGTTTACAGGATTATAACGAGCCCCGGGATCCACCTTCCATATATCATACCTGTCGTATATAAGCACTGCTGCATCCTCTTCAAGCCATCCTGCAGAGCCGTAGGGATATGCATAGTTAGGCACATCATTTAGTTCGTTTTCTGCCCTGATGCTACCTGGGTCAGTAATTCTGTATTCTTTACCTGATTTTATATCATAGGTATAATATGAATAGTCAGGGTAATTGAACCACACAATATACTTTCCTGCCGGGGAAGCCTGGACACTCGCTCTTATATCTTTTTTAATTAACTCCCTTTCTCCGGTAGTAAGGTTCAGCACATATATATCATAATGCTGGGGGCTCCCTTCCCACATTGACTGCAATTCGTAAGGTTTATTGGATAGCAGCAACACGTAATCAGAATCTCCATTATCCATCAAACTTGATTCAGATATATCTTCTGTCTCAATCTGAACGATTCTTTTTCTGTCAATGTCGTAGGATGCCAGGTATGTCCTTTTCAGTTGTCGATCCTTATTAATAACCTGTACCGTATGAAGTTCACCCTCGCTCCCATGCCATATGTCAACATCGGGATATTCATCATCAAGTATTGTACTGTCTCGTTCGGGTCGTACGGGGGCAGTACCAAAAAACACCCTGGTGCCACCATCAGATAATGATATCCTGCCGTTTTCACTTATTTCCCAGTTTTCTAAAAAATCTATATTATCATTATTAACTATTTCCATAGCATCACCGCCTGACCACAGGTATAGTGAATAATCTGAATTATTTCCATCAGTTTCTGCAGACAGAAAAGCCAGCATGGTACCATCCTTTGCCAGCGTGATCTGCTTGAACCTCCTCTCCCCTCCTGTCACTGCAATAAGTTCTTCCTTCAGTATATCATAAAGATAAATCCCTGCACCGAATTCTTTATCGTCGCCTGTTGAACAAAAGACCACTACTTCTGACTTTTCTGCAAAAATGTACTCAGTGACAAAAGGCCATGTTTTTATATCACCTGTCTCAAGGTTCTTGAGGTAAAGCATAAAACCATTCTTCCCCGATTCTTCTTTGGCTTTTCCCTCTTCATCTTTGTTTTCTTTCTTCTCCTCAACTTTTTCTTCTTCTTCCGGTTCAAGCTGGTAAGCAATATAAGCTGACCATTCTTCGGGTATCTTATAATTTTTGAAGTCTTTAATGGAATCAATTATGCCCGTGCCTATATTGTATATGCCAAGTACATCGCCCGGCATATCTTCTTCCTTTGTTTTTTTAAGTTTCAGTTCTCTTAACTTCTCATAAGCTGTCTCCAGTGTGAATAGCATAAAACCTGAATCATCTGTGATTTTTATATCTGTACCACATACTGATTCGAATTTTTTCTCACCATTCTTATTATAAAGGTATATTTTTGAATCACCTCTCCATGGTTCTGTTTTATAGGCAATCCAGTTACCATCGGCTGAAATAACTCTTTCAGTTATCCTGTTCCACGATTCTATATCATCATGGTTAAGCGGCTTTTTCTGTGCTGCTGTATTGGATACTGTAAGTACGAATAAAAAAATCAGTGAATATGGATAAAGCTTTTTCATGGTATGATGTTGTTTGTTCAAGGTTCGAGTTGGATAATATCTGACGAAGGTAATATTTATAACTGGAATAATGAGTCCACTCCGAAAAGTCTCACCCGGAGGGTGAAAATAATAATAGCCACAGTCACACCTGTGGGGAAGGCATAACAAAAACCAATCTCACCCCGGAGGCGGGTGAATAATTTTGG
>Ga0272441_10006808_pt1 | contig 18915 bp, 16 predicted proteins | sample SSMProp6N_FD_193582 | JGI IMG/M metagenome (GOLD analysis project Ga0272441, IMG submission 193582) | Marine sediment archaeal communities from Little Sippewissett salt marsh, Falmouth, MA, United States - SSM-Prop-6N | ecosystem: Environmental > Aquatic > Marine > Wetlands > Sediment ... | reverse complement strand
CTGGATTTGCGCCCGGACTTTGCCAGAGTTGTTCGGGATGGAAAATCTGAGAAAGTATCACCCCGGAACGTTGAAGCAGGTGAGTATATCGAGATCCGGGCAGGGGAGAGTATTCCTTTGGATGGTCTCATAGTCAGAGGTGAATCATTCGTCGATACATCAGCCCTGACAGGTGAATCGGTTTTGGAAAAGGTAGATCAGGGTGATGAAGTACTTTCAGGATCCATAAATGGAGATGGACTGCTGATACTTGAAGTAAAGCATGACCTCGCTTCATCAGCTGTTACAAAGATAATCTCTCTTGTACAGCAGGCAGCGGAAAAGAAGGCGAGGCCCGAGAGTTTTATAACGAAGTTCGCACGCTATTATACCCCTATTGTTGTTTTTCTCGCTTTATTGGTAAGCATTGGTCCGCCTCTATTTCTGGGGGCAGCCCTGGAATTGTGGATATATCGGGCCCTTGTGCTTCTGGTAATATCGTGTCCCTGTGCGCTCGTAGTTTCAATCCCTCTCAGTTATTTCGCAGGAGTTGGAAAGGCGGCAAAAGAGGGGATTCTGGTGAAGGGGGCTGAATACCTGGACCGTTTGCAGGAAGTAAAAACAGCCGCTTTTGATAAGACCGGTACCCTGACTCGCGGTGAATTTACCGTACGGGAAATTGTACCGGCAGAAGGCGCATCCCGGAAGGACCTGCTGCTCTATGCAGCGGCGGCGGAGGAGAAATCGAATCATCCCATCTCAACTTCGATAAAAAAGGCGTTCGCCGCCGATTCAGCTTTCAGCCTTTCGAAGCAGTTCAGTAATATGGAAGAGTTCAAAGAGGTGAGGGGACGGGGAGTTCTATGCCGCTGGCAGGGCAGGGTAATAGCCGCGGGTAATGAAGAGCTGATGGAGGAAACAGGTGTTCCGACGGGAGACGCTGCTGTGGAAGGAACCACAGTACATGTTGCCGTTGATGGAAGGTATGTCGGTCATCTTGTAATCGGAGATAGAATCAGAGATGAAACGAAAGAAGTTATGGAAGAACTCCGGTCTATGGGAATACACCGTCAGATCATGCTGACAGGAGACGGATATCACGCTGCAGCATACACGGCCAGAGAAGCGGGTATTCACGAGTTTTACAGTGAATTGAAACCGGAGGATAAGGTGGACAGGATATTCGAACTTAAGAAAGCACAGAATAAATCACCGGTACTTTTCCTCGGTGACGGTATCAATGATGCCCCCGTTCTGGCCGGCTCTGATATCGGTGTGGCTATGGGCGGTATTGGATCGGACGCTGCCCTGGAAGCTGCGGATATGGTGCTGATGAGGGATGATTTATCGTCCCTGCCGAAGGCGATCAGGCTCAGTAAAAGGACCAGACGGATTGTATTTCAGAATATTATTCTTGCACTATCGGTGAAAATCGCAGTGGCGGGATTCGGAATCATCGGATTAGCCACGATGTGGGCTGCGGTTTTTGCTGATGTCGGTGTCACACTTATCGCAGTAGCCAATTCGTTAAGAATCCTTAAAAACGAAGAAAAGAAAATCAGACGATAAGTTCGATCTGAAGGTTATAGTATGCTCCGATAAATCCTGCTGCCGACCAGGCCTGATATTTCTTGCCCATAGGGCGGCCGGTCTTTCCATGGACCCATTCATTGAACTCCCAGTCACCCTCTATTCCCTGCTGATTCACCTTTGCCAGCCGGTAAAGTTCCTGCTGCGCGAGGTCCCTCAGGCCGAGACGATTTATGAACATCACCCAGTAGGCACCGATAAAAGGCCATACTCCGCCGTTGTGATAATGGTCCGGGAGGTTCAGAAGATTCACGGTGTAATACGTTCTCCAATGAGGATCTCCCGAGAGAACCGGCGGATAGAGATTGACGACAGGAGCCGGCTCATTTACACCGACACCCCACATGAAATGGAAGGCCGTTTTCGCATGCTCCATGCTAAGCACATTGAACAATACCGCCAGAATGTTTCCGTACACATCACAGCGCCAGTCGAAATTGAAGGGTGTTATCTCAGCAAGGAGGTACTGAGTATCGCCGAGGGTGTACTGCTGTTCCGCGAAGCTTCGTGTCTGCTCGCTATGGAGGGAAGGCCAGAATTTTCTGTTGATGGTCTCCTTGATATTCTGGGCCAGCCGAAGACGGTAACCAGCCAGATTGAAATCACCAGTCAGTTCAGCCAATCGCCCATGCGTGAGGTTGGCATAGTACCAGAGAACTTCATCATAGAGCACGTTGTAACTTCTGCCGAAGAGGTCCATCCAATCACCCGCTTCGGGTATTTCAAGAAGAGAATCATAATTACTGTCCTGCGCTTCGAGCCAGTTCATGATCTTTTCGATTTCATCTGCCCATTCCCGCAAATATGTATAGTCTCTTGTCTGACGGATATAGTGATAAAACGCGATGACAAGCCATAATCCGCTGTCGATGGAGGCGATTTCTCCGACACCGGAATAATCCGGAGTGGAAGTATCGATCCGAACATTGCTCGGCACCTGTCCTCGGAGGGATGTGTGTTCCAGCAGGGTATCAAGAGTTGCTTTCTGGCATTGACGGATATCAGAATCTTCCACGGAAAGTGAGTTGATGACGGTGATGGATCCATCCCTGGCCCAGATACTCCGGTAGTTTTCATCAGTTGTATTGAAAGTGTTGTCGGTCAGGCTGCAGGCGGAAAACCCGAGGGGTGTGATATTCTTTCGTAGTGCATCGATAGCTTTACGGTAGGAAGTCTGTATCAGTTCGATCTGCTCGGTTGTCAAAGCTTTAAAGGCATCAGACCTGACGACATTATGCAGTTTGGGATCAAAATTTTTATGGCTTAAGGTTTCGGAACTTATATCGGCAATTTCATCGATTACGCCGAAATGAAGCAGGCCCTCGAGGACCCCGTCGGCAAAGGGCTTTGTGGCTGTGAAAGTCGGTTTTTCGATGGTTTCCAGAAGCAATTCAGGCTGGGCGTTTTCGACAATGATACCCCGTATATTTTTAATCTGGAACATCGAATTATCATTTCCGGTGTCCCCGGCGACCAGGGTTTCTTCTACTCCGATTTCCAGCCGGTTCATCAGCCAATGGAGGGCGTTGCCCTTATTGGCATAGAGCGGGAGGATGTCCAGATCCCGGCTGGAGGAATAGATAACGTTGACCGAAAGCCCCTCATTCTCCAGCTTCTGCCGGATATCGTCGATTTTCTCCGGCGGTGAATCATATACATACCAGCTCGATTTGAACCTGTTTTGATATTTTTTCGGCTGCTCATCAATATCGGGAAAATTCCGCATCACCTTCTGTACTTTTTCCCTGTCCCAGCCGGTATTGAGGGTGTCGGAAAATATTTTTATATATTCCCTTTTGCGGAAATCATAGATAATGGTCCCTACACCGCAGATGAGGTAATCCGGATCGGGAAGATAGCTGGATTTGATCAGCTCCAGAGTATGGGGCAGAAGCCGTCCGGAGTTGTAGACCAGAATGGGTATATGTTTATCCCGGCTGTTTCCACGCAGCTGCTCCCAGGTATGATGAAAAGCGAGGGTCGCGTCAGGTTTACCAATCAGTGTTCCGTCAAGGTCCGATGAGAATAGTTTAATACTTCCCTTCATAAAATTATCTGCCTTCTTATTCACAGCGGTACTATAAATGATCCTTCGGGCGGATATCCGATAAACGGACCACATCCGTCAGGTTTTCAACATCATTCAGCAGTTTTTGAGCAATCCCCGTCCAGGTGAACCTTGCCCGGGCTCTCTGCGCAGCTTTTTGCGCCATCCGGTGGTGTAGAGAACGGTATTTCAGGGCCTTGTACATACTGATTCCCAATTCCTCGCGATCGAAAGGATCGGCAAAAAGGGCATGGATTCCATAATCCAGAACCCGGCAAAGTCCGCCGTGAATGGTAACGATACAGGGTGTGCCGCTGGCCATCGCTTCGATGGCAGTCATGCCGAAAGGTTCATATCTGCTCGAAAGAACAAACAGATCGGCAGCTCTATAATAGTCAGGCAGCTCTTCGTCAGAAATGAATCCGATAAACGTGACCTTGTCCATTATTCCCCGGGATATGGCAGTTTCTTTTAATCTTTGAAATAGTGCTTCTTCTGCTTCGCTGCGGTCGTCATGTCCGATGGCAAGGACCAAAGAGGCCTGCTTGAAACGATCAGCTACCATGGAAAAACTATCCACCAGGAGGTCAAGCCCTTTGTTTTCCGCTAATCGGGAAACAGCGAATATCGTGGGCCCCTGGTATCCTAATTGTGTTCGAATAGCCTGACGTGAAGATTCGCCGACAGGAAAAAAACGGTTATCGTCATAGCCCGGCGGAATCATGCGAATATCCGTCTGAGGGATATCATAATCACTCTCAATTTTGTCCACCTGGATGGGAGTGGTAGCGATTAAAAGGTCGCAGGATCGATAAATTTGTGTTTCATATTTGATACGGTTTGTGAAATTATATTTCTCATCGAAAGAATCGGAATCCTGCGGAAAATCAGTAAGCATCTGTTCCTTTTTCCATGTGCCTAAAGAGTGCGGAGTATGGATGTGAGGGATATCAAGCTTCTCGCTGACCATATGACCTGCCAGGCCGGCATCCCAATAGTGACTGTTGACAAAACTGTAGGCCAGGTGATTCCGCTTGATGAAGTTGAGCGCATTTTTTACCCATTCCGGTATTTTTTCATAGAGGTACTCTTTCGGTATGAAATCTTCGCCGCCGCAGGCTGCTCGAATAATCCGGACATTCTCGTCGACTATTTCCATTTCCGTCTGTCCTTCAAAACGGCGGGTCCAGATATCCACCTGGTAACCGAATTGTCCAAGCTTTTTCGAAAGTTCAAGCACATACACGACTTGTCCTCCCGTATCAGGAGCGCCGAGAGGCGGCTCGGATGCGACATACCCGTGAGTCGAGACCATCATTATCCTGGTGGACGGCTCATTTGGTTTTTCTGCATTTCTGTTCTTATTATTATCTATTTCCATTTGGATACTCCTTCTATTTGCGGAATACGGCGGGATTTAAATATGAAATTGTGTTTGGAAGGGGAAGGCTGCTGTCTAAAAAGCAGCATGTAATACTATTGTAATGAATTATAAGTGTGTTTACAAGGACCTGCTGTATACTGGATGGTGCTTCCGGGGAGACTGTAGAGAAAAAAACCGCCTGTTTGAACAGGCGGTTTCCCGGGAGCGACGGGGATTGAACCCGCGATCTCCGGCTTGACAGGCCGGCGCGATAACCATCTTCGCTACGCCCCCAATTGGTAGACTGACAATGCACAATTTTTTTTCTTTTGTCAACTAGTCTCAGCTTTCAGACAGTAAGATGATATCACGATTGTTTTTTATTGCTTTTACGGAAAGTCCGAGCTTTGAAGAAAGATAATGAATGGTGCGTTCACTGAAAAAAGAGATATGGGTTGGGTCCTGCCTGTACCACCAGGTGCTGAAGTCGGATATGTTTTCCTGGTGAAGATTGCTGCGGATACAGAGAAATCCGTTCTTCCGGAGGGATGACTTAATCTTTCCCAAAGTTTCGACAGGTGAAGCAAGATGTTCTAAAACTTCCAAGAGAACCACAGCCTTATATTTTTTTGTTTCCCAGCTGTTATCAGGATGGAAAAAGGGATCATAGGAGTCCGTATTATAGCCGTCTTTCCTCAGAAGCCAGGAGAGGGCGGGAACAGGACCGCTCCCGAAATCGAGAACAGCTTCTCCGGGCTGAATATATGGTTTAACGGACTCCTCTAAAAAAGAAGTAATAAAATCAAGGTATCCTGAATTATGAAGAGCATTCTTATGTTGCAGGTATCTTTTTTTTTCCGCCTCTCCCGTCAGGAGGCAGGATCTGGAGAGAAAAATAAATCCGCACCTGTCGCAGTGAAAATAGGTACGGTCTTTTTTCCTGTCAAGAAATGTCATCAGAGGGGAGTGTGTGCACAGGGGGCAGGAAACGAGATCAGTCTGACTTTGTTCCTGCAGGTACAAATCCATGGATTCAGTGTAATGGAAAAGAGTCCCTTGGAAAAGCTGACTGCCCGGTTTTTATAAATCTATTTTATATATAAATATAGAACAAAAACGGAAAATCTTCCTGCTGCTGAATTATTGTCCGTGAGAAGAAAACCGGGGGAGGAATAAAATTTAAAAATTCACAATTGACATATTTAGAATATATGATACAATATTTTGTATACAATATCAGGTAAAAATAGCCAAAAGGAGGTTATTATGAAAAGATTAGTGGTTGTGCTTCTGCTGTCCCTGTGCATGATCGGTACGGTAATGGCGGAAGGAAGTCAGGAATACCCCTCAAGGGATATAACTGATATCGTAGTATGGGGAGCCGGAGGAGGAACGGATACCTGTAACCGCGTAATTATGGGCGAGATGGCGGAAATACTTGGTGTAAATATCAATGTCACCAATGTAACAGGCGGGAGTGCTGGTTCTGTCGGACTGGCGGCAGCCTATGCCAAAGATCCCGACGGTTATACCTTGTGCGGTCTCTCCGAATCTAATACGGCTACTGCAGTCATGGTTGAGGATTGGGACAATACTGTTGATGTTTGGGATTTTTTCATCGTTGGCGGTTCTCCTGATGTCGTGAGTGTAACTCCTGATCTTCCCTATCAGTCGATCAAAGAGCTGGTCGATGCGGCGAAGAAGAATCCGGGTGCTATCAAGGCCGGCGCCAGCGGGGCCGGATCCATTCACCATGCCAACCTGCTGGCCTTCGAAGCAGGTTCCGAAGCAGATTTCGAGTTCATACCCTATGATGGTTCAGCACCTGCACAGAATGCGGCCATGACCGGTGAAGTGCAGCTGGTTATCACTTCAGTTGCCGAACAGGCACAGCTGCTGAGAGCGGGAAAACTGCGGCCCCTTGCCGTTCTGGTGGAAGAGGCTTTCGTACTTGACGGTAATGCCATCCCTTCAGCCTTTGATACCCTGCCTGAGCTTACGAAAACTCTTCCGTTGAAACAGTCCATCGGATTCGCTATTCGTGCCGATGCTCCCGAAGATGTAAAAGCCAAACTGAGAGAGGCTTTTGCCGAGGCTATGAAGACCGACAAGATAAAAGAGTTCGGTGAAAAGCAGTTCTACGTTCTTTCAGGTGCATCCGGGGAGGAAGCCCTGGAAATTATGCAGGGATTACAGTCTTCCCTCTCCTGGGCCATGCATGACAATGGTTTGTCCGTGGAGGATCCGGCAGATTTCAATATTCCTAAACCATAATACTGCCTAGAAAAAGAATTAAAGTGTATCGGTAATCTGCGGCGTGGGGGTAAATATAGCCTCATGCCGCAATTCCAATATGTGATTCCTTAAACGGTGATATAATCAGCACAAGGGGGCGTACATCATATGATGGAAACAGATAAACTTCGGCAGGCCGATTTTGTTACCAGTATCCTGCTCCTGATTTTTGGAGCCTGGGTGCTGCTGGAAGCATTTCAGATGCCGATGAAGGGTACATACGGAGGGGTGAAAAACGCATGGTATATATCACCTGCTCTTTTACCATTGATAATAGGAGTCTGCATTATTCTTCTCGGTATTGCACTTCTTCTTTTATCGATACGAACAGGAGGGGCTGGGGCTTTTTTAAAGAGGGCAAAGAAGATCAGCCTTCCACGATCTGAATCCTCCCAGCGGTTTATAGCGATTGTGCTGGCATTTATATGCTTCGTGTATCTTTTTATTCCGAGAATTGATTTCTTTCTTTCCTCCTGGTTCTTCCTCAGTTATATGATTATCGTTTTTTACTATGATGATTCGGCGGTTCTGAAAAAACTGACCATTTTATTTATGGCGGAAAACCTTCTCATCTTCCTTATTTTCCTTACAGGCTTCGGCAGGATCATAAACTCGGGGTTTAAATACAGCACGGATGTGGCTGCTCTCATGATAATACTCATTTTTCATCTGGGTGCTTTTTTATACGGCCGGTCCTCTGAAGTACTGAGGAAACGGTATAGAATAGCATCCCTGATAGCCTTTGCGGTTCCCTTCGTACTCGCTCCGATCTTTCGCTATAAGTTTCTGGTTCCTCTCCCTCACGAGGGCGGGATTATCGACCTGATGAGTCTAATTTATTTTTCATTGAGGTAAGCATAGATGGCTTTTCTTGAATCACTGACGTTATTTTTTACAAGCTTTTTTGAACTAGCCATACAACCTGGAAATGTGCTCATACTTTTTGGCTCCGTTATACTCGGCATCATCTTCGGTGCTACTCCCGGGCTTACTGCTACTCTGGGAGTGGCTCTTCTGACTACCCTTACCTACGGCATGAACCAGGGAACAGCTATGATAGCACTCCTCGGGATTTATGTCGGCGGCGTATATGGCGGATCGTATTCATCCATCCTGATCAACATTCCAGGTACCGCGGCGGCTGCTGCTACAGCATTGGATGGATATCCCCTGGCAAAGCAGGGCAAGGGAGGTGTCGCCCTCGGACTTACAACCACTGCTTCGGCAATTGGTACCTTCATCGGCATGCTGTTTGTTGTTACATTGTCCCCGCTGATCTCGGAACTGGCTCTGCAGTTCACTTCATTTGAGTTTTTTCTTCTGGCCTTCTTCGGAATTATTATCAGCGGAACGCTCACCAGTCCGGACATTGCCTTCAAAGGATGGATTGCGGGATTTTTAGGACTGTTTCTTGCAGTAATCGGCAGGGAGAGTCTGCAATTTTATGCGAGATTTACCTTCGGTTTTTCACAGCTCGAGGGCGGAATAGAAGTTGTACCGGTATTGATCGGGGCCTTCGGAATCCCGCAGATTATTCAGGTTTTAAAAGATAAGTATAAAGTGAAGAAAGCGGAGAAGTTCGAAAAGATTCTTCCCGAGTGGAGAACAATCCTCAAACACAGCAAACACATTCTTCGTTCGGCTCTTATCGGAGTTGGAATCGGTGCGGTACCCGGAATCGGTGAAGATATTGCCGGATGGGTCAGCTATGGCGCGGCAAAGAATTCCTCCAAGGAACCCGAGAAATTCGGAAAGGGTTCCTACGAAGCGATCGTATCAACGGAGACTGCGAACAACGCGTGCATCGGCGGAGCCTTGATACCTCTGCTGAATCTCGGTGTACCCGGCAGTCCTCCCGCTGCTATGCTTCTTGGTGCTTTAATGCTCCATGGAATTGCTCCTGGGCCTATGTTGAGAATAGATCATCCGGGATTTATTGAACAGATGACGGCAATCCTGCTGATGGCATCGATAGCCATGTGGGTTGCGGGTATATTGCTGGCAAAGCAGGTTGTCAAGGTCCTGCGTATTCCTCCAGCGATATTCATGCCGATCATCGGGGTTCTCTGTATCATAGGCAGTTATGCCCTGGGTACGAAGGTAATCAACCTCTATCTCATGCTGCCGGTGGGAATAATTGCATATTTCCTTACAGAAATGGGATATCCCATAGCACCCCTGGTAATCGGAGTTATTCTCGGACCTATGGCCGATTCTAATTTGCGAAGGGCCCTGATGGTCTCCGGCGGAAGTTTCGCACCGATGTTCACCAGGCCTGTATCTCTGGTGCTCTTTCTGATAATTGTGATACTCATATTAAGTCAGATTCCTCCAGTTCGAAGATTGATGCAGAAACTTCGACGGATTACCTTCCGCAAAAAAAGCGAAGAACAATAAATTGAGATCCCTTTTATGCCGGCAATCGAAAGGTTGCCGGCTTTTTGTTTGCCCAGCGAAACGGACAAACCCGCCCTGCGGCTCCTGTTTTATGGCACTCTTCCAAAATCCAACTCCGCCGCAGCGATCCTGGCCGCCTGCAAACTGGAGAGACCCCGGGTCCTGTGCACCCGGGAAACTCTTGATAGATGTGCTTCCGGGATATGTGCTTGCCTGAGCTCAACCTGGTCGTGACCTGTATTCCGTTCGGGGGAGGGTCAGAAAAAAGAAGCCGGGCAGAAAGCGCGATAACAATCCACCCGGCTAAGAGAGTATTATGAGAAATCAGGACCCGAACACTTCCGGATTTACACAATCTGGGGCATGCTCACCGTGAAGCATTGCGAGCAGATTCCTCGCTGCTTTTAACGCCATATTGGTCCGTGAGTTGTGAGTTGCGGAAGCAATATGCGGTGTTACGACAATATTGCTTAACTCTTCGAGACCCGGGGTCATAAGAGGTTCTTCCTCAAACACATCGATTCCTGCCCCGGCGATCTCGCCGTTTTTCAGTGCGGTAAGAAGATCCTTCTCTGCAATGACGGGGCCTCTGGATGTATTGATGAGAAATGCACTCTTCTTCATCTTTGAAAAAGTTTCCCGGTTGAAAAGGTGGCGGGTGGAATCCATCAAGGGCACATGAATACTGATAAAATCAGACTCTTTCAGCAGCTCATCAAAAGATACTCTCTTTGCGGATAGATTTTCTTCAAGTACCGGATTATCCACCACGTCGCTATATAAAACCTTCATATGAAAACCTCTGGATTTCAATGCCATAGCTGTACCGATACGGCCGGTCCCGACAATGCCGAGAGTTTTCCCCTCAACATCACCGCCGATAAACTGTAAAGGTCCCCATCCACGCCATTTCCCGCTTCGGATGAACGCATCCGCTTCGACGATCCTGCGGCCGACCGAAAACAGCAAGGCCCAGGCAAGTTCGGCGGTTGCATCAGTAAGCACTCCGGGGGTATTGGAAATCGGTATTCCCCGTCGGCTTGCCTCCTGAATATCTATATTATCGTATCCCACTGCGTAATTTGCAAATCCTTTCGCTTGTCTGGCCGTTTCAAAGACTTCAGAATCGATTTTATCGGTGAGAAGGCAAAGTACACCATCGGCATGTTTCACATTTGATAGGAGCTCATTTCTACTGAGGACTCTATCTTCAGGATTTACAGAGACTTCGCAATGCTGCTTTAATAGATCGATACCCGGTTGCGGAATCCTTCTGGTGACATATACTTTGGGTTTACTCCCCATGTTCTTTCTCCTTTATTCTATTATCTCAATTTCAGGAGCTTCGTTTCAATGAACTCCCAGGTTTTCATGTAATCTCCGCCGTGAATCAAACTCTCCAGCCTGTCGGTATCGATGGTATCAAGAAGTTCCCATATTTTTCGGGTAATTCTGCTATTAATTTCGAACATCTCCTTGATATCCCACCGAGTAGGAGAAGTGTCGGAAGTCAGATAATCAGAATATCCGATTTTTCTCAGGTAGTACAGGAATTCGATGTATTCCAGGATGTGTTTCGAGCCGGCAAAGAAGTCCCAATCCCAGCGCGCGTCGTTGTCATTTATATGAACATAGAGTTTATAAGGACTCCGGTCTACCAGGAGAGCTGCCTCGGCAGGGTTTTCGTTGCCGTAGATGGAGTGCCCAAAATCCAGAGTCACACCCATGTTGGGAGCGTCAACCTCGTTGAGCAGCAGAATTGTTTTTGCCGTATCATTCACAAAGCATTTTGCCCTGGTTTCACTGGGTTTATATTCAATATACAGGGGTATATCGGGATTATGATGGCCCGCTTCGCTCAATGAATCGATAAGATTGCCCCAGTATTCCGCGTAATCCAGCTGAAAGCTGAACTCATATCCGTCCCCGAGGGGACAACAGGTAACTTTGTCAGCTCCGACGCTCTGAGCGAAATCTTTGGCTTCCTTGATGAAACGTACAGCTTTCTTTCTCACTTCCGGATCGGGTGAACTGATGCCGCCGTTTCTGAACTCCGGTTCTCCTTTTACATTTACGTTGATGGCGGCCAGTGAAACACAGTACGTATCCATCAGCCTGCGTACTACCTCCGGATCACGGGCTTCATACGGATAGACGATTTCCAGCCCGTTATATCCATCGATTTCGCTGAGACTCTTAAATTTCCCCTCAAGATCGAGGGGGGTATTGTATTCATGAAAGCGGTCTTTCGTTTTCCCTAAAAACCCCGCTATTATGGCCATCTTTAACATAGTTGTACCTCCTCAGGTAAAATAATAGGCTATTTTTTGATTATCTGTTCCGCTTTCTCTGTAATATGAGCGGCGGACAGACCGTATTTCTCAATGAGACTTTGGTAGTCTCCACTTTCCGCAAAGGTATCTTCCAGTCCGATATGGTCAAAGGGAACTGGATATTCTCTGAGGCAGTAACTGGCAAGGTCATATCCCATGCCGTTCCGCTTCTGGTGGTCTTCGGCTACCAGCAGGTGCCCTGTTTTTTCGATGGACTTTCGTACTGACGCATAATCCAGAGGTTTGAAGGAATAGAGATCGAGAACTTCCGCTTCTATTCCTCTTTCTGATAAAGTTTCTGCAGCTTCGAGGGCTTGAAAGACGATATCACCGTAGGCGGCTATAGTTATATCACCGCCTTCTCTCAGACAATGACTGCCGGCCATATGAAAGGAATCCTCCGGGCCGTAGATATCATAGAGAGGGTCTCTCATGAGCCGGACAAAACAGGGCCCCGATGTCTTCATTACAAGGTCAACGCAATTTTTGGCGGCCAACGTGTCGGCAGGCACCAGGACCTTCATATTTGGAAGGGTTGAAAGAAAGGCCATATCTTCACTCGCCTGATGGGTCACGCCGTCTATGGCCGGAGTTATTCCGCCGTGGGAACTGATAATTTTGACATTCAGATTGGGATAGCACACAAAGGACCGCACTGCTTCGATGGCCCTCATACTGAGAAAGACTCCATAGCCTGCAACGAGGGCTGTTCTGCCCTCGGCAGCCATCCCTGCAGCCGCGTCCATCGTATTCAGTTCCTGTATACCCATATTGAAATAGCGGGCAGGGTATTTGTCTCCGAAGAGGTGTGTATAGGTGGAATAACCGATATCAGATTCAAACACTACGAAGTCCTTATCTATTTCACCGTATTCAACAAGCCGCTCGGCAAAGGCTCTCCGTGTCGGTACTTTCGCTTTTGTTAAGTCCATGTTCATGCCTCCCCCCTGATTTCTTTCACTGCGATCACATACTCCTCAGGCTTCGGAGGTTTTCCATGGAAACGCTGCTGATTTTCCATGAGAGATACTCCCTTGCCTTTCACGGTATTTGCGACAATACAGACGGGACTGCCGACCGTATTTTTTGCCTGCTCGAGGGCCTTCAGGACTTCACGCATATTGTGACCATTGATTTCGATCACTTCCCAGTTGAAGGCCTCGAACTTTTTCCCGATCGGATCCATCGGCATGATCCCGTCGGTGAAACCGTCGTTCTGCATGCGGTTGTCGTCGACAATGGCAACCAGATTATCCAGCCGGTATTTATCGGCCGCAGCGGCGGCTTCCCAGACCAGACCTTCCTGGATTTCACCGTTTCCGAGGACTGTGAAGACCGAATAATCTTTCTGTGCCAGTCTGCCGGCCAGAGCGATACCGATGGATTGACCGAATCCATGTCCCAGAGAACCTGAACTGATGTCCACTCCGGGAGTCTTGCTGATCGGGTGACCCTGCAGTATGCTTCCGAATTTTCGCAGGGTTTTGAGTTTTTCAATCGGAAAATATCCCCTTAAAGCCAGACAGGAATACAGAACGGGGCAGGCATGCCCTTTGGACAGAATAAACCGGTCCCGGTCCGTCCATCCCGGATCCTCCGGATTGATATTGAGAATATCGAAGTAGAGAGCCGTCATAATATCTGCAGCCGACATGGAACCGCCTATGTGTCCCGATTGGGCGGTATGTACCATATCAACAATGTGATAGCGTACTTCCCTGGCTTTTTCGATGAGAGCTTCGATCCGCTCATCGAAGCTTAGTTTTTCAGCTTTGTGCTGCATGATGTACCTCCAGTACTTCTTCGAGAAGTGAATTGAGAAATTGTCGTGCCGAGGAATATTCAACAGATACTTCTCCCTCATCACATCTGATTTCAATATCATACGGACCTGAATATCCCGCCGTATGCAGGTTTCTCATGACCTCCTGCCATGGGACCGTTCCCCGGCCCGGGGCATTCGAAAGATTTTCATGGCCGTAGTTATCGGATAGATGTGTGCACGCAATCCGTGAGCCGAGCTTGAGCGGTATAAGTGCTACTGCTTCCTTACATGCCCAGGCATGTCCTGTATCAAAATTAAAACCCAGGTGCTGAGCACCGAGTGTATCGGCGATAGATAAAAAACCGTCACTGTTTCCAACGAAAGAACCGGGCATCACTTCGAGGGCAAGGGTCAGAGAAGCTCCGCCGGCGATATCAAGGAGTCGGGACAGGCTATCAAGATAGGTTCTCCTGATCTTCCGGTATTCGTGTAGATGGAGGTCCTTTCCGGTGTACACCTGGGGCTGCGGAAGAGTAAGGACGCCGCAGAACCGGTGAGCGGACACGATCTTCACTATCCTCCCGAAATCGCTGAAAAGATCAGGATCGTTGAAGGAGCGGGGATCGGAGAAATGCTTCAGAAGATGATGACAGACGAACTGGGAAACCTGAAGATCAAGTGATTCGAGGGCCGCCGCGGTCTTTTCCGCTTCTTCAGGTCCCCACTGCTGAAGCTGGTCCCGGGTGAAGGTTTCGAGCTCCAGGTGTGAGAATCCCAGGGCGGAGATCGCCGGCAGCTGCTCTCTTACCTGCAGGAGGGTAAAGTCCGGCGAAAAAAGGGATAAAAAATAGGCAGGTGACACTCCAAACATTTGACCGCCTCATCAATATTGTATACAATATTTATAACACAATATACAGAATATTGTCAAGGAGATGAAGGGAGAGATAAATATGAGAGAAGAGGCTAGAGTATGGAAACCAGAAGAAGTATAATTATTTCAGTCGCGCCTGTGGCAAAGGTATCTCCGGACAACCGGCAGGCTGTGCTCAGCTCCGATGCTCTGATCGGGGAAATCTCGGCATGTGAATCCGCCGGAGCTTCACTGGTACATCTCCATGTGAAAGATCTCTATGGGAAGTCTACCACGGAGATGAATCTTTTCAATTCGGTGATCGAAGGAGTTAGAAACAGGACCGATATGATTGTACAGGGATCCACAGGAGGGGATGGTAATCTCAGTGCAGAGGCGAGATGTGTATCCTTACAAAATGATACGCTTGAGATGGCTTCCCTCAATCTTGGTTCGACCAACTTTTTCGATGGGGTGTATGTGAACTCACCTGATGATATCCGCTACTGGGCAGGGGAAATGAACAAGCGGGGTGTAAAACCGGAGTTTGAAATTTTTTCTCCTGATATGATTGAAACAGCTTCCCTCCTGTATCGGGAGAAGCTGGTCCAGGCGCCTTTTGATTTCGGTATTTGTCTTGGTATCCCCTGGGCGATGCCGGCTTGTGCCCGTTACCTCTTTCTGTGCGCCAGCCTTCTTCCCGCAGGGGCGAACTGGGGGCTGATCGAACATGCCCGCTCTGATTTCAGCCTTGCAGCGGTGGCCTTATCTCTCGGTGCGACCTGGATCAGGGTGGGACGGGAGGATTCCTCCCATGGAATTGCAGCAGGAAGCGGGCCTGCGGAAGGAAATGCATCGATGGTTTCTGAAATGAGGGAGTTCATTGAATCCCTGGGTTTTAACATCGCCTCCCCGTCGGAGGCACGAAGAATGCTCGGGATCGGGGGTTGATGAAAACTCTAAATATGCGGATATTGCTTTACAGTGCTCTGAGTTTTGAATACAATATCGAATATTCCGACCGGGCGGTACAACGAATATGAGAAAACTGCAGTATGAAGATCTTCCCCTCAAGGTATACAAAGCATTGAAGGAAATGATTCTCCGGGGAGAGCTGAAAAGCGGGCAGAAACTCCAGCAGGAGAAACTCGCGGAAGCCCTCGGTGTATCGAGAACTCCTCTGCTCACAGCTTTTTCCAAACTTGAGAGAGAACTTCTGATTGAGATCCAGCCCCGGAGGGGAGCCTTTGTGCGGCATTTCGGCAGAAAGGAACTTCTCGATATTTATGATCTGCGTATCCGTCTTGAGCCCCTGGGAGCAGGCGAGGCGGCTGAAAACGGTACGGCGAGACAAATCGGAGAATTAAGAAAACTCCTCGATGCTTTTAAAAAGGCGGCTTTGAATAATGAAACAGGCCGCATCTCCGAGGATGACTATCTGATCCATATGAAGATAACGGAAATGAGCGGAAACCAGTTTCTCTACCAGATGGTTTCCAACTTCAATATCATTGTAATTGCCAATCTCGAGGGCTTCCCGAAGGATTACCGGGTGAGTATCGAGGAGCATGAGGCATTATTCAAGGCCATTCAGGATCATGATTCAGAAACGGCGGAGGCAATGATGCGGGAACACCTTATCAGTTCCCGTGAAATCATTGCGAAGTCTTTTACTTAAACAAAACAGGAAAGGAAAACAAGGGTGCCGAAGATCGAGAATAAGATTCTGAGCGATCATGTGTATGATACTATTCGCAGAATGATACTGGATGGAGACCTTTCTCCGGGAATCAAGATAAACAAAAATGATCTGGTGAAAAGGCTGGATGTGAGTTTGACTCCGATCAATGCTTCAATTTCCCGCCTGGTCGGGGAACGGCTGATTGAGCAGCGCAGTCGATATGGTTTTTTTGTGAAGGAATATGACTGTAAGGAACTTCAGGACCTCTATGCGGTGCGTGCCGGCCTGGAAGGAGTGGCGATCCGCCTCTGCATTGAAGATGGGTGCGAGGAACATCTGGAGCATCTCAGCAGCTTTTTCCGAAATTTCACCCTCCCAATGAATGAAAAGGATCTGAAGGAATATGCTAAAACAGATAAACTGTTTCATACCACCATAATTAAATATTCCGGCAACCGGATGATGGAGGATATGAATTCGAGTTACGCCTATATAATGCGAAGCTATCAGAAGGGGCTGATACGTCCTCCCGGGGAGACCCTGAAAGAGCATCTTCAGATTGTAGAGGCGATTGAACAGAGAGACGGATTCCTTGCTCAGGAACTGATCCTCCAGCATCTTCTCAGATCCAAAGATGTTTTACATCAGCATTGTGAAGGATAAATGATGCCGGGTTTTCGGCTTTCCTCGTCTGTATTAATCTTTTGATAGTGTTCTCGATCCTGAGGATACTTTACTTCTATCCCATAATACCAGGCCAGTTACGGATAAAGCTTCCCGTGCCGGAAGGGATTCAGTTTCAATGAAGGTCTTACAAATGAATTGGCAGCAATTCATCCGCAGGATCGAGAACACTACTAGAACATTACCTAAAATTTCGAATCCATTCCAGATATTCCCTGAGCCCGTCATCCAGGCTCACCCGGGGTTCATAACCGAGATCCTTCCGGGCGTTGTCGATCGAAAGGGCTTCGCACCGCGGCATGAGGGTTCCCGGACCTATTTCAGCAGGCCTGTTTTCCGGAACCAGGGCCGCGCACATCCGGGCTATTTCTCCTACCGACGATGCAGTACCGGTGGCGATATTGTATATCCGTTTCTCCAGGACGGCGGGTGTATAGAGCAGGGATAGCCCTCGTCCCGCGTCAGCCACGTTGGTAAAATCCAGTTTCTGATCATAGCCGCGGTCCATTTTCAAATCACCCAGACCCTCAAGTACACCGAAAGTATTTCGATAGAGCCTGATAAAACCGGAGGGCAGTTTGCCGGGGCCGTATACAAAATAAACCCTCCCGATCCGGATGTCCATCCCGAAACTTGAGCCATACTGGAGACCGATCATTTCCGATGAGGTTTTGCCTGCGCTGTACAGGTCCGCGGGATCGGGATGGTCTTCCTCCCGGGCGATCCCCTCCAGAGGTCCGTATACGGCCCCGGTGCTCACGTAGACAATTTTTTCTACCTGAAACAGCCGGGCTGCCTCAAGAGTGTTGAGAAAGCCATTCACATTTATCATGGTGTTCCGATAGGGGGCCTGAGCTACGAATTCCCCCATGATACCCACAGTATGGATAATTCCTTCTACCTTTTCCTGATACTTTAAGAAAAGAGCGGTCAGCTGGTCGAACTGAGTTACATCACAGGGTTCAATCCGCAGGCGGTCGGAAAAGGGTTTCAGTACATCGGGTAATACGGAGCCGGTATCGCAGAGGATCACGGACCTGCCGGTCCTGCAGAGCTCGGCGGCGGTCCACGAACCAATGTGCCCTAAGCCGCCTGTAACAATCGTGTACATAAGGGCCTCCTCCTATTATAATAATGAGGGTACAGTTTAAATACAAAATTTTTAATACAATGAAAGGAGGAACTTTGCGATGGCTGATGTACACTTTATCCTGGGCACCATGACTTTCGGATCCCAGGCGGATGCCGGAGAAAGCCGGGATATAATCTCCTTTTTCTTTCAGTCCGGTTTCAACGAGATCGATACTGCCTATGTATATAACGACGGAGGGACGGAAAAAATTCTCGGGAAAACCCTCTCTCCGACCAAAAAAGTGCAGCCTGTCCTGGCCACAAAAGCGCACCCTAGAGCTACCGGAAGCCTGGACGGACAATCGGTACGTATGCAGCTTGAGCAATCTCTCCAGCGTCTGAAGAGAAAAAAAGTGGAGCTTTTCTATCTTCATGCTCCCGATCCCGCTACTCCCATTGAACAGACCCTGGAAATGTGTTCCCTCCTTCATGAGGAGGGAAAGTTCGAACAGCTTGGGCTGAGTAATTTCCCCTCCTGGATGGTTGTAAAAATATGGTACCTCTGTGAAAGAAAGGGATGGCCCCGTCCCGCGGTATATCAGGGAATGTACAATGCCCTGAGCAGAAAACCGGAAGCGGAACTTTTCCCCGCTCTCAGAGATCTCGGTATACGGTTCTATGCCTACAATCCCCTGGCCGGCGGGCTTCTGACGGGGAAATACCGCAGTTTTAATGAGAAGCCGTCGGAAGGCCGGTTCGCGGACATGCCTTTTTATCAGGACCGGTATTGGAAAAAATCACTCTTCAAGGCGATCGATGAGGTCGGTAATCTCTGTTGGGCCGAGGGGATTTCTCCG
>Ga0272441_10006807_pt1 | contig 18916 bp, 15 predicted proteins | sample SSMProp6N_FD_193582 | JGI IMG/M metagenome (GOLD analysis project Ga0272441, IMG submission 193582) | Marine sediment archaeal communities from Little Sippewissett salt marsh, Falmouth, MA, United States - SSM-Prop-6N | ecosystem: Environmental > Aquatic > Marine > Wetlands > Sediment ... | reverse complement strand
TCTTTATGGAATTGCTCCTGACCCTGTTGCCATTCGTCCTGATTATCGGGATCTGGATCTATCTGATGCGCCGCATGAGCGGCGGTGGCGCCGGAGGTGCCGGAGGACAGATTTTCAATATCGGCAAGTCCAAGGCCAAGCTCTTCGACGAGAAGACAGATACCCGCACCACCTTTAAAGACGTAGCTGGTCTGGAAGGCGCCAAAGAAGAGGTGGAAGAGATCGTGGAATTTCTAAAAAACCCCGATAAATACACCTCTCTGGGAGGAAAGATCCCCAAAGGAGCACTGCTGGTAGGCCCTCCCGGGACGGGTAAAACCCTCCTGGCCAAGGCCGTCGCGGGTGAAGCCAAAGTGCCTTTCTTCTCCCTGTCCGGATCGGATTTTGTGGAGATGTTCGTAGGGGTTGGAGCCTCCAGGGTGCGTGACCTGTTCAAGCAGGCCAAGGACAAATCCCCTTCCATCATCTTTATCGATGAGATCGACGCCATAGGACGGGCCCGGGGAAAAAACAATTTCACCGGTTCGAACGACGAGCGGGAAAATACGCTCAACCAGCTGTTGACGGAAATGGACGGATTCGGCAGCAATGTCAATGTGATCGTGCTGGCGGCAACCAACCGTGCTGACGTGCTGGACAAGGCCCTGATGCGGGCAGGTCGTTTTGACCGCCTGATCTATGTGGATCTCCCGGACATTCGGGAACGTAAGGAAATTTTTGAGGTACACCTCAGGCCGATCAAGACCGCGGAAACCCTGGATTTAAACTTTTTGGCAAGACAGACACCGGGATTCTCTGGGGCAGATATAGCCAATGTTTGCAACGAGGCCGCTCTAATTGCCGCAAGGAAGGAGCGCAAAGCGGTGACCAAGCAGGATTTCCTGGATGCAGTAGACCGAATCGTCGGAGGTCTGGAGAAAAAGAACAAGATCATCACTCCGGAAGAGAAAAAGACCATTGCCTATCATGAGGCCGGGCACGCCACTGTGAGCTGGATGCTGGAGCATGCAGCCCCGTTGGTAAAGGTAACCATTGTCCCTAGAGGCCAGTCTCTGGGTGCAGCCTGGTACCTGCCTGAGGAGCGTCTTTTGGTAAGGCCCGAACAGATGAAGGACGAAATGTGCGCCACCCTCGGAGGGAGAGCGGCTGAAAAAGTGATCTTCAATAAGATCTCCACCGGGGCCTTGAGCGACCTTGAAAAGGTGACCAAGCAGGCAAGGGCCATGGTCACGATCTACGGACTTAATGACGAGATTGGCAATGTGACCTTCTACGACTCCTCCGGGCAGTCCGAATACGGCTTCACCAAACCGTATAGCGAGGAGACGGCTCAAAAAATCGACCTGGAAATCTCAAAGATCATTGAAGAGCAGTACGCAAGGGCAATCTCCGTTTTAGATAAAAATAAAGACAAGCTTACGGTGCTCGCTGAGTTACTTTTGGAAAAAGAAGTTATCTTTAAAGAGGATCTTGAGCGAATTTTTGGCAAACGACCCTTTAAAGAGAACTTTGATCAGCTCGGTCAGGAGAAATCTCTTGGGGAGGCAGAGCAGGAAGAAAACGCGGGGACTGAGAGTACAGACCCCACCACTGTGAATTCCAGCGAAGCGGATACGAAGTCCGATAGTTCGGAAGAGGCTGAAGAAGCCGTAGAAGAAAAGAAATAGAACCTATACCGGGAGGATATATGTAGTTTCGGAGGAGGAGCCGGCCGGTTAATACAGACACCTAACCAATACATGGGTCTTTTTGACAAACTTTTTGGAGGTGGAAAGCGAAAGAAGCGTTCCAAAGAGACCGTACAGACCAGGGGTGTTCATATGCCCGATCTCAAGATACCGGTAGATGAAAAATTTACTATTCAATTCAAAAAGAATGGTGGAAAATTCATCTACTGTGACTCACAGGAAGAAGTACTGGAAGGGCTGAGGAATATCATTGAGGAAAACCATTGGGATGCAATGCCTTTCTACAGCCTGAATCCCTCCCTTCAACAGCGATTCGAAAAGGAAAACCTAAGTTTTACGCACCGAGCCTCAGAAAGTGAAGTGTTCTTCACAACTTGTGAGCACCTGGTTGCCCAGAATGGCTCCATATTGGTGAGCTCCAACCAGTTGTTGGAGAAAAAGCTTCACGAAATCCCCTTGAACATCATTGTATTCGCTACCACAAGCCAGTTGGTGGATACCATAGGAGAGGGGCTAAAGATCATCAAGAAAAAATACAGGGAGCGTATTCCCGCCAACATCACTACGCTAAAGCACTTTAAACCCGCATCGGAAGAATCCAAGGACTTCCTGACCTACGGCAGTAGCTCTAAGCATCTTTACCTGTTACTACTCGAGGATTTATAGGATGAAGGAAGTTTTCAGAAGGCTGCTAACCGGTGTTCTCTATGTGCTGCTGTTGCTTTCAGCGGTTTTTTTAAGCCCGGAAGCCTACGACTTTCTTTTTATGGTATTTGGCCTGGCCTGTCTCTATGAGTACAAGCGCCTGGTTCGATTAAAGGGCTATTATATCTTCATCGCCTACCTGGCCCTTTGGTGGGTCTTTATCTATCTGACTCGGGACCCTGTGCTCATACAGGTGCTCCTGGCCCTTACCATCGCCGTGAATCTGGGATTGATTGCCTATCTCTACAGCGGCAGGACACTGGTATTCAATACCCTTCAGAAATACTTGATTGGCCTGTTCTACCTGGGAGGCGGATGCATATTCCTGACGATGATCCCCTACCAGGATGAGTTCTTTGCAAAATACCTCATCATAGGTATCTTTATATTGATCTGGGTAAACGATTCTTTCGCATACCTGGTCGGAAAAACCCTGGGACGCCATAAATTGTTCCCATCGGTTTCTCCCAAAAAGACCATAGAAGGCAGCCTTGGCGGCCTTCTGTTTGCATTGGTGGGGGCCTACTTTCTGGGAAGGTTTGTTCCCGTGCTGGAAATCACACAATGGGTCTTGCTGGGCTTGATCCTGGTCATTATGGGCAGTTTCGGAGATTTGATCGAGTCCAAGTTCAAGCGAGCTGCGGGCATCAAGGACAGCGGGGCAATCCTGCCGGGCCACGGAGGAATGCTGGACCGCCTCGACAGCCTTGTCTTTGCCGCTCCCTTCGCCTATCTAACGTTAATTATCTTTAACTATGTTTCATAAAGAGGGTCAAAACATCATCCTGATCACTTTCTTTCTTTGTGCTGCTACGGTCTTGTCAGCTCATTTTTTGATCCCCCTGGAATGGGTTCGCATTTTGGTGCAGGTGGCTGCCCTGATCCTGCTGATACTGATCCTGCAGTTTTTCAGAAATCCAAAGCGGGTGGCGCCCCGGAACTTTGATGAAATCCTGGCACCTGCAGACGGGAAGGTGGTCGCTATCGAAGAGGTGGAGGAATCAGAATATTTTAAGGACAAACGCCTTCAGGTATCCATTTTTATGTCCCCCCTCAATGTGCACGTCACCCGGTATCCGGCAAGCGGTAATATCGTATATTCCAAATATCACCCTGGGAAGTACCTGGTTGCCTGGCACCCGAAATCAAGCACTGAAAATGAGCGCACTACCGTAGTGATACAAACGCCCCTTTTTGGAAAGATAGGATACAGGCAAATTGCAGGGGCCATGGCACGCAGGATCGTCAATTACGCGGAGGTGGGAGATAACGTCCAACAGGGAGAAGATGCGGGGTTCATAAAATTTGGTTCCAGATTGGATTTGTTGTTACCTTTAGATGCGGTGATCACGGTAAAACTGCATCAGAAAGTAGTGGGTGCCAAAACCTGTATTGCCGCGCAGGCGAATCAGGATGAGTGATGAAAAATTACATATCGAATTCCAGGAGGCGGTTGCCTACATCAACAATTACGACCGTTTAATCCCCGCTGACCTCTTACTGAAGCTCTACGCTTTCTATAAAATCGCCAATCAGAATTTCAACAATCCCGGAAGCAAAACACCCCTGATCAACGCCTTTAAGGTAAATGCACTGATCCAGGCCAGGGACATCTCCCCGGAAGAGGCCATGCAGGAGTACATTGATCTTGTGAATAAAGAAGTGAAGAAACTCTCCTGAAATCCTTCAGGTTGCAAGCGGAGCATTTTCAGTTTTCCGCTCGAAATACGTGAAATACAACCCCCCGAACAGGGTAATTCCGAAATAGAGCCCCACCACAAAAGGCCCGGCAGCCCATTGTTCACCCAATCCAAACCAGTCTCCCGTCAGACCAATAAGGGCGAATCCTGCAAGGGCCCTTCCGGACTCGATCCAGGCAGCATACCGTTTTCCGTCCATCAGGGTAGTGTACCCGTAGATCCCGGCAAAGATAAATGCCCCAAAAAGCAGCAACCCATCAAATCCAATCGCTGAATAATTATAAAACATAAAGAGCAATAGGACCAGGGTGCCGATCATCTGGAAAATGGCGTAGGCCTTCAATGCGCGGGATGCAGGAGGTTTATACCGCTCAAAATGATATACATCCTCTATGATTTCCCGCGGGTATTTACCGCTGACATCAGCAGGTCGCCATCCCGTCGGCATGAACCAGATCCTGAATTTATCCCAGGGATTCTTTGTGAGCCAGGCATCCTGCATCAAACGCCAGAGGTGCTGGAAGTTAATGTGGATTGGATTCCAGGTACGGGCGGGTTTCAACACCCCATATTGTGGGGGAACCTCTTCCAGTTCTTCCTGGAAGGTACCGAAAAGGCGGTCCCAGATGCAGAGTACCTGCCCCAGGTTCTTGTCGATGTATTCCGGGTTAATGGCATGGTGTACCCTGTGTTGTGAAGGGGTGACAATTACATACTCCAGCCAACCCATTTTCCCAATATGCTGTGTATGATACCAGAATTGAGCAAATAAATGGACCGGGGCGAGAATGGCAACCACCTGCTCAGGAACCCCGAGAAATGCAGCGGGCAGCAGCAGCAAGGGAAAGTACCCTATCAGGTTTGAAATGGATTGTCGCAGGGCACAGGCCAGGTTGAATTCCTCGCTGCTGTGATGGATGACATGCTGGTTCCAGAATACATTGACATGATGGCTCAGACGATGGTTCCAGTAACCCGCAAAGTCAATGGCAAGAAAGGCGACGAGCCATACCAGCCAGGAAGCTTCGATTTGCACCAGGGCGAGGTGCTTGACCAAATAAGGGTAGCTCACCAGGATGACCCCAAGCCCCAGGGAGTCCTTTACAATATTGGTCAGGCCCGAACTGATGGAACTCACAGTATCCATCACTTTGTATTTCTGTCGTTTGACAAAATATCCGTACCCGATCTCAATGAGCATCAGCACAATAAAGAAAGGGATGGCATAAAGCAAGGCCGTGGCATAGGTTTCCATAGGCATCAAAAATAAGAAAAGTGAGCAACTTGGAAGGGGGTGGGTTTAGGTTTAATGTCTGAATCCAGCCTGATGGGTGAAAGGGAAGTGCAGGGGAAGTGCATAAATTATATACTGGGGAGGGGGGCCAGTCCCCCATCAAGCAACCCAGGATACGTACAAACCACCTAACGCCTTTCCAGGCACCCATATCAATCTTTCAGGCCTTAAATAAAGAAGGCCTATTTCACGTAATACCTGCATGATCTTCAATAATGTTTTCGTATCTTTCATAGTCCTTAAAAACCCGTTCAAACCACAATTATGAAAGCTCTTTTCGCCCTTCCAATGATCGCAATGATGTGCTGCATTTCATCCTATGCACAACACTCTCCCGGCCTACCCACGCCTAACAAAGACGACGTGCCTCAGAAGAAAATGGATAATTATTCTCCCTACGCGGGCAGAAACTTTCCCACCAACGTCTACTGGGGGGATACCCACCTGCACACGGGCATGTCCATGGATGCCGGGGCATTCGGAGCAAGGCTTAAGCCTACAGATGCCTATCGCTTTGCCTCCGGAGAGGAGCTTACCTCGTCCACCGGACTACAAGTTAAGTTGTCTCGACCCCTGGATTTCCTGGTCGTAGCGGACCACTCGGATAATATGGGTTTCTTCCCCCGTCTCTACGATGGTGATCCTGAAATGCTGAAAGATCCCACTGGGAAGCGCTGGTACGAAATGGTACGAAAAGGCGGACAGGAAGGGGTTCAGGTCGCCGTAGAAGTCATTGAGGGATTCTCCCAGGGCACCTTCCCTCCTGCCCTAGAGTCAAGGCCCGGGGATCCGGCCTACCAATCGGCCTGGGATATGACCATGGACGCTGCGGAACAGTACAACAATCCAGGCACCTTTACCGCCTTCATAGGATACGAGTGGACCTCCAACACAGCAGGCAACAACCTGCACCGCGTAGTGATCTATCGGGATGATAAAAACAAAGCCAGCATGTCCCTGCCGTACACCACGCTTAAACCCCAGGGCAGCGACAACCCTGTTGACCTCTGGAAATGGATGGAGGCCTATGAACAGAAATCAGGCGGGAATGTCCTGGCCATAGCGCACAACGGAAACCTTAGCAACGGGATCATGTTTCCCATGGTGGATTCCTTTTCAGGCAAGGCTATTGACAAGGCATATGCCGACACCAGAATCAAATGGGAACCCCTCTACGAAGCCACACAAATAAAGGGTGATGGGGAAACCCACCCCTTTCTTTCCCCCAATGATGAATTTGCCGATTACGAAACCTGGGACAAGGGAAATCTCGATCTGAGCGTCCCAAAGGCAAATGACATGCTGCAATACGAATACGCCCGCACCGGACTGCAAACCGGTTTGCAAATGGAACAAAAGATCGGTACGAATCCCTATAAGTTTGGTATGATTGGTTCCACCGACAGCCATACAGGGCTCGCTACCGCCCAGGAAGATAATTTCTTTGGCAAGCATGCGGGAACCGAACCCAATGCCGCACGGTATCAGCACCCGATGGCAAAAACTGCCAATGGCACTTATGAAAGCTGGGAGATGGTTGGTTCCGGACTGGCCGCAGTTTGGGCCAGGGAAAACACCAGGAAATCCCTGTTTGATGCCATGATGCGCAAAGAAACCTATGCCACCACAGGTTCCCGGATGCTGGTGCGTTTCTTTGGCGGATGGGATTTCAAGGCCTCCGATGCCATGAACCGGTTGCCCGCCGACGTGGGATATGTCAAAGGTGTTCCCATGGGTGGAGACCTTCCGGCAGCCCCCAGTGCTAAAGCGGCCCCTACCTTCCTGGTAGCAGCCTTAAAGGACCCGCTATCGGGCAACCTGGACCGTATTCAGATCGTAAAAGGCTGGGTGGACAAAAGTGGAAACCGACAGGAGAAAGTATACGATGTGGTATGGGGTGATGCTGATAAACGGAAACCCGGACGGGATGGAAAATTACCTGCCGTTGGAAATACGGTTAATGTAAAAGAAGCCACCTGGACCAATACGATAGGAGACCCTGAACTGATTGGCGTTTGGGAAGATCCGGATTTCGACCCGGGTTTGCCGGCAGTCTATTACGCCAGGGTCCTGGAGATCCCCACCCCGAGATGGACGGCATACGACGCCAAAAAATACGGGGTTACCATGCCGAAAGAAGCGAAGATGATCACCCAGGAGCGGGCCTATACCTCTCCCATCTGGTATTCACCAAGATAATTAGGATTTCCTGACATATAGGTCCCTTTTGCCAAAGGAATGAAAGAAAAGAGCCCGATTGAAAATCATATCGGGCTTTTCTCTTTTGTCGAATCGCTTTAATTCCGTTACCGAATGGAAATTGCAGGAGACAGGGTTAATTTGAATTTGGGGAGGGGGGCCTTCCCCCGCTGATTATTCGCAATCCAGACTCCACGTATCCTCCTCATCCTTCGTCCAAGTAGGCGGAATGTTTTCCTGCTGTTGGGGACTCACCAGGATGCAGGTCAGTGGATTCCCTGAAATATCGAATTCCCTGAATGAAGGAACAGGCAGGGTGGAAACATCCATTACCGTTATTTCATTGTTGGCCAGATCCAATAACTGAAGGCTGGTGTAGTCGGATACCACCAGGGAGGTAAGCTGATTGTTCGAAGCACCTATCTTCTCTATATCGGGATTGCTGCCGACCAGCAACTGGGTAAGTTCATTGTCCTCGGCCCATACAAAGAGCAAATTGGTGTTCGAAGAGACATTCAATAGCCGAAGCGAATTGCCCCGGACATTGAGATCGATAAGGGCTTCAAAATCCTCAATCCCGGAAAGGTTTGAAATTCCACGGTCTTCCAGATCCAGGTTTTGCACACCCACAATGCGGGAGGTCAAAACAGATCCGTCCACTTCATCATCCAGATTGAGATCGACCAGCGCCGCCTCAAAATTAGCATCGGGGATTGGGGTACGCAGTTCAGGGGTTGGCGTTTCATCCGGTAGATCGGACTCTGAATCATTGCTGCATCCAACCGCAAGCAGACTGGCTAAAAAGAGGGGGAGAATATACTTTTTCATGTTTTTTGGGGGCAAAGATACGAAACTTTCCCTCCGGGAGCCTTGCCTTCAGTTCTATCCTTATTCCGGTACCCTCAGGATAAAGCCCTCTCCGTGTATATTCTCTATCCGAAGCTCAGGATCCTTCTCCAAATGTTTGCGAAGACGGGTTATAAATACGTTCAGGCTCTTGCGGTTGAAATAGTCATTGCGCCCCCAGATTCGCTTCAGGATATCCCCATGGGTGCATAGCCGGTTGCGGTGCCGGAAAAGATACCCCAGCAATTCATTTTCCCGGCTGGTCAGCTGTATTTCATCCGTGCCGAAGCGAAGGCGCAGATTCTCCACGTCGTACTGATATCCTCCAAGTAGAGATAGGGTATCCACAACTTCCGATACAGGTGTCATGCGCGAAAGCAGCGTTTCGATCCGGACCACCAGCTCCTCTTCATCTATAGGCTTTTTAAGATAGTCTACAGCCCCGACGGAAAAGCCCTTCAGGACATCGATCTTCATGGATTTTGCCGTGAGGAACAGGAAGGGGATACGGGGAAAACGCTCATGGATCCGTGCTCCGAGGGTGAACCCATCCATATCCGGCATCATGACATCCAGGATCAAAAGGTCAAAAGCTTCCACCTCAAGGAGGGGGAGTACATTCGAAGCCTTCTGTTCCCATACCACATCCATTCCTTTCATTTTCAGATATTCCGAAAGCAGGTATCCGAGGGACGTATCATCTTCAACAAGCAATATGCGGTACATATTAATCCTGAGTCTGGTCCAAAGGTACTATAAACTCCACTTCCGTTCCATTTTCAGCATCGCTTCGGACAGACACTTTGCCCTTATGTCGCTCTGCCACGGTCTTTACATAACTCAGCCCGAGTCCATACCCCCTGACTTTTGTCCGATCCCCGTCAGAAACCCGATAATACTTCTTAAAGATATTCTCAAGGGCCTTCCCGGGAATGGGGACACCCCCATTGTGGATCCGTAGATGCAAACGGTTGCCCTCTTTATAGGCGGTCAGAAGAATAAGTGAACCATCCCCGTACTTTCGTGCATTATCAAGAAGGTTGTTGATCGCGTTTTCCAAATGAAAAAGGGAAGCCTTCAACGGAAAGGCTTCCTTTTGAATATCAAATCGGAAAAGCTGTCCTTCCAGTTCACATAATTTTTCAAAATCTTCGCACAGCCGTTCTAAAGCAGGCCTGAAATCCAAATGTTCCTTTTGGATCACAGTCCGTCCATGCTCCAGGGTCCCCAGTTCGAGCACTTTATCGATGTGTTTCGAAAGTTTTTTGGTTTGGTTGAGTATGCTTTGGGTGAACTCCCGTTCTTTCCCGCTTGCTTTTTCATGCAGGATCTTCGCCGCCAGGCTGATCGAAAAGACCGGGGTTCTCAATTCATGGGTAAGGTTGTTGATAAACTCGTTGGTGGTGGTGATGAGCTTGCGTTGCCAGTAATAGGTACGCAGTACCCAGAGCACCACGATAATGATTCCCAGGAGGAACATCAGGCTCGGGAGGGTAAGGCCATTGAGTTGTGATAAGAAATAAGCGTTTAGGTTTTGGAACTCCAGTTGTAGGACCATTCGGGTACCAAGCCGTTCAGGCAGGTAGCCCGTAATCTCCAGGGGATAAACAAAGCCGTGTTCCTCCTGCGCAACGGCGGTTGTGGACCGGAGGTAATATGTACTGTCCCTGGCCATGAGTTCAAAGCCGAATTCACGATCTATCTGATGATCCACCAGGCGTTCCCGCAGGTAGTCCTTTAGAAAATAGCGAGAGGCATCCGTGAGTTGTGCGGGATCGGTGCGGAAAAAGCTGGTATCCTTTTCAAGGGCATTGGCCAGCAGAAAGGTGAGTTGGTTTCGGGTTTGAAGGTCTGTTGTAATCTCGGAACCCGCACCGGCAATTTGTTCGCTGAACTGGACCCTTGCCAGTCGCAATCCAATTTTCAGGTAGCGGTACTGGACCACTGCCAGGCCTACAATGGACACTACAAAGAGCGTGATAAAAAATATCCTTCTTCGCGCCATAATCAATTGCAACAAAGGTGCAGATAGCATGCCCGGTTAATCGCGACTTAAGAAGATTAACTTTTCATTAATCTACTTTGTTTTCCCGTAATCCCAGCCAGTCCGCAATTCTTGTACTTTAGCTAGTGATAAAGGTACGGCTTTATCGAAGTATGAAAAGTTTAGTTGATCAGGGAAGGTCGGTGTGGCGCCGGCCTTTTCTATGTGCTTCCCCTTCATTACCCACAAAGCCCTGTCGATAGGTGTCGCACAAAGCGCATGGGTCCTACTTCAAATTGGCAAGACTCTTTTCCAGGACCTCTATTTTGGACTCCGCATCCGCGGCCTTCTTCCGCTCGAGTGCCACTACCTGTTCAGGGGCATTGTTCACAAATCGTTCATTGGTCAGTTTCTTCTGCACGGAGGTTAGGAAGCCCCGGGTATAGTCCAGCTCCTCCTGGATTTTCCGGATCTCCTCATCCAGGTCCACCGTACCCTTTAAAGGAACAAAATACTCATTCCGCTTCACCCGGAAGGAAAGGGCCCCTTCAGGCGCCTTTGGCACGTAGGTGACCCGGGTAACATTCCCAAGCTTCCGGATCAGCACATCCCATTCTCGGTCCACGCCCTCTTCATCGATCAAGAGGAGCTCCATAGCCTCCCGGAAAGGAATGTTCTTTTCCTTTCGTATGGTTCGAATCCCCGATATGACTTCCCTGGTAAATTCAAAAGCAGGCAACAGGGATGGATCATAGGCACTTTTCTCTGGCCAGGATGCTACAATCAATGCCTGTTCCGGGCTACGATCCGATATATGCTGCCAGACCTCCTCGCTGAGAAAGGGCATAAAAGGATGTAACAGCTTCAGGTTTCCTTCGAACAGGCGAATAACCTCCTTATAGGTTTTTTGATCGATCGGCGCTCCATAGGGAGGTTTGACAATCTCCAGCAACCAGGAGCAAAAGTCCTCCCAGATCAGTTTATAGGTCGCCATCAGTGCATCGGAAATCCGATACTTCTCAAAATGGTATTCGATTTCCTCCAGGGTTTTCTGGAATCGGGCATCAAACCATTGAATCCCCAGGCGGGCCTCCTCAGGTTGCGCGATGTCCGCCACCTGCCATCCCTTAACCAGGCGGAAAGCATTCCATACTTTATTGGCAAAATTCTTACCCTGCTGACAGAGGGTCTCATCGAAGAGCAGGTCATTCCCTGCGGCCGAACTCAACAACAGCCCGGCTCGCACCCCATCGGCCCCGTAGGCTTTAATAAGCTCCAGGGCATCAGGTGAGTTTCCAAGGGACTTGGACATTTTTCTTCGCTGCTTGTCCCTGACAAGTCCGGTAAGATATACGCGCTCAAAGGGTCGTTCCTCCCTCAGATGATAGCCTGCCATGATCATGCGGGCCACCCAGAAAAACAGAATATCCGGGGCGGTCACCAGATCTGTTGTGGGATAATAGTAGTTCACTTCAGGGTTGTCAGGCTCCAGTATCCCTCCAAAAACGCTGATGGGCCAGAGCCAGGAGGAGAACCAGGTATCCAGGACATCCCCATCCTGACGCAGGTCTTCAGCTGACAGCTTTGAGTCACCGCTTTGCTGCCTGGCCAGTGCCAGGGCTTCCTCTGGGGTTTCAGCCACTACAAAATCATCTTTTCCGGGTCCAAAATAAAAGGCAGGGATGCGCTGCCCCCACCAAAGCTGTCGGGAAATATTCCAGTCCCGGATATTCTCCATCCAGTGGCGGTAGGTATTCTCAAATTTAGAAGGTACCAGCTGCACTTCCCCGGTCTGCAAGACAGACTTGATCGCGGGATCTGCCAAATCCTTCATCCTGAGGAACCACTGATCCGAGAGCCTGGGTTCGATAACCGCCCTGGTTCGCTCTGAGGTCCCAACTTTATTGGTATAGGGTTCCTTTTTAAGCAGGTATCCCTTCGCTTCCAACTCCTTTACAATGGCCTTTCGGGCTTCAAAACGATCCATGCCCTCATAGTGGAGTCCATGGGCATTCAGGGTGCCGTCCGGATTGAAAATGTCAATAAATTCAAGGTCGTACTTCTGACCGATTTCATAGTCGTTCTCATCATGGGCAGGAGTAATTTTCAGGCAACCCGTCCCGAATTCCATGGTCACATAGTCATCGGGGATCACCGGCACCAAACGATCGCATACCGGCACCCTTACTTTTTTTCCATGCAAATGCGCAAAACGTTCATCTTCGGGATGCACGCAAACGGCAGTATCTCCCAGCAGGGTTTCCGGTCGGGTTGTCGCGATGACCGCCTTCTCCGAGGAACCTTCTACCGGGTAGGCGATATAATAGAGGTATCCCTGCCGCTCTTCGTATTGAACTTCTTCATCCGATAGGGTTGTTTGGGCTTCGGGATCCCAGTTGACCATGCGGTATCCCCGGTAGATCAATCCCTCCCGGTACAGCTTCACGAAAATCTTGATCACTGAAGCCTCCATATCCGGATCCATGGTAAACCTGGTCCGCTTCCAGTCGCAGGAACATCCAAGCTTTTTCAATTGCTCAAGGATCACCCCACCGTATTCCCGGGTCCATTCCCATGCGTGTTCCAAAAAGGCTTCCCGATCGAGGGATTCCTTGGATATGCCTTCAGACTTCAGCTTGGCTACCACCTTCGCCTCAGTGGCAATTGAGGCATGGTCAGTACCCGGGACCCAACAGGCGTTGAATCCCTGCATGCGCGCTCTCCTGATAAGCACATCCTGGATGGTATTGTTCAGCATGTGCCCCATGTGCAATACCCCCGTGACGTTCGGGGGTGGGATCACAATGGTATAGGGTTCCCGCTCATCCGGTTCCGAGTGGAAATAGCCATGGTTCATCCAGTATTCATACCACTGGGCTTCTACACGTTGCGGATCGTATTTTGAGGGTATTTCCATGTTTGGAATGGTTTTTGTCCTTTATGTCCGGACAAAAGGTTGGCAAAGATGTTAAAAAACGTTTCAAAACCCCAACTTATCAGGCGTTTTAAATACGAAACAAAAATAAGTAACGTTAGTAGATAACAAAAGAATTTTGATGTTGAGGCCGCTTTGGCTACATTTGAAGTTCACCCAAAAAACCAGTGAATATGAAAAAAATAGCAGTATTTCTGTTTATCGGCCTGCTTTCATGGGGGGTTTCCGCCCAGCAAAAGGTAGCAAAGATCGAGTTCAAAACAGAGACAGTGGATTACGGTGAAATCGAAAAAGGAAGCGATGGAGTACGTGTGTTTGAGTTTACCAATACGGGTAGCGCACCTCTAATCATAAGCAAGGTGAGTTCCAGCTGTGGATGCACCATTCCAAAGAAGCCGGAAGAACCTATCTTGCCTGGTGAAACCGGGGAGATACAGGTAAAATACGATACCAACAGGCCAGGGCCGATTCGCAAGGCCATAACGGTCATCTCCAATGCAGATACGCCTACCAAGATCCTTAAGATCAAGGGTACGGTTAAAACTGCAGACGGTACGTAAGTCAAGGAAAGAAATTAAAAAGGAGATCCCCGGCAGAACCGGGGATTTTTTATTCGAACAGTTCGCGAAGCACAAATGAGAATAGCAGATCCTTGTTGTAGCGCTCTACCAGAAGGCGTATGCGCTTCCCTTTTTTATCATTGATCATCTGAAATACTTCCTGCAGCTTATATTGGTGAACAGGTTTTCCATTGACCGCCAGGATGACATCCCCCTCCTGTAAGCCCACATCCTCTGCAGGACTCCCGGCGCGTATTGCCGACACCACAATTTCAGGAACCAGGCTCAATTGCGTCTGGTTCCCCAGCGCAATCTGCACATTGCCAAAAGTATCTTCATCCGACCGTACGAAACCATTGGCCGTTGCGATCCGTTCCGCGATGTAGCGAACCCCGGCGTGTTCGATTTCCAAACCTGCGAGGTTGAATTGAAAAGGCTCATTGAAAAGCGCATTCTTCTTCAGGGTTATCTCGCCCCTGGGATAATTCACCACCATATTAAAACGCTTGAGCAATTCCCCTCCTGCACTGCCATTGCGGTCCCCGAGGTCCCCGCCAAGTTTGAAGGATTCCATATGGGGAAATGCTGTCTTGGTGTCCTGAATTATGAAATCTCCAAGGCGTATCTGTTCGATTTTTGTCCGTTTCCCAAAGATGGTGCCGCTCAGCCCTTTTCCCAGATAATCCTCGTAGTGTTTTGGCGGGACTGAGATTCCTTTTTCTTCATCCGGAAAAAGCCAAAGGGCGTCACTGCTGCCTGTATCCATGAGCAGTTTAACCGGAACTTCGCCCTGTCCGTTTACCACAACGGATCCCTCGAGAAATGCCTTGTTCTTAACGATGGTCAGGGGGAGGGTGATCTCGTCCTTTCGTGTTTTCGCAGAATACTGGTCAGGGGTGTGAAACCGAATGAATTTGCGGCCGTAGTTGATCTCTGCCACATGATCTCTGAACAAGTCGTACCCAATGATCCCATGTACGGGAAATCCAAGGCTGGGTGAAAAATTCATCTCCTTGTCCAAAACCACGTACAACTCCTGCTGAATATTCTTCAAAATACCCACCTCGAAGGTATTGCCAGAGGAGCGAAGCGCTTCGATGGGTTCGCCTGTTCCCAGACCCCGGATGGTGATTTTGGAAACATTGCGCAATTCAATGGAATCCTGGTCCGCGAGATTGAACAGGATGGGTTTGCTCACTCCGGAATCCAGGATGAAGTTCAGGGAAGCCCCATTGACTTCCAAAGGGATGACGATAAGGTTGTTGACCAGCTGAAATCGGATCTTGTCTGTGTGCTGCTCAGCCTCCGGAAGCCTATATTGCTGGGCATGCAGAGAACTGCAGCACACCAGCACGAGCAACAAAATGATCCAAGACCTTCTTTCCAAGAACCTCATTATTAGACTTCTATACTTTTAAGTTAGTGAAAAAATCGGTTTGAAAGTGAATTTTAACATTCATTTGATCCTTCACCGGATGTACAACCGCCCAATACGAAGGGAAATTATGTTGTTTTCTCGGCAATGATTTCTCACTTTTGCTTATCAATTCAGTTCCCATGCCTGTATTATCCAAAAAAGGTCGGGCAATGCCCGCCTCACCGATCCGCAAGCTGGTTCCCTATGCGGAAGCCGCTAAAAAACGAGGGGTAGAGGTCATTCACCTCAACATCGGCCAGCCCGATATCAAAACGCCGCCGCTGGCCCTGGAAGCCGTCCGTAGTGCTCCCCTGGAGGTGCTCGAATACAGCCGCAGTGAGGGAAACGAGAGTTACCGCATTAAACTGGCAGAATATTACAGGAAACACCATATTGAAGTAACCCCTGCGGATATACTTATCACTACAGGAGGATCCGAGGCCCTTTCCTTTGTGATGGGCTGTATTGCGGACCCAGGGGATGAGGTGATCATACCCGAGCCCTTTTATGCGAATTACAATGGATTTGCCATTGCCAATGGCGTTAAGGTTGTTCCCATTGCCTCGGACATCGAGGACAATTTTGCCCTACCCCCTATCGAAACCTTTGAAAGCTATATCACTTCGCGAACACGGGCCATTCTATTATGCAATCCGGGCAACCCGACAGGCTATCTCTACTCGCAGGAGGAAATCGGAAAGCTTGCAAGCCTGGCAATAAAATACGATCTCTTCCTGATAGCTGACGAAGTTTATCGGGAATTCGCCTATGACGGTAAGAAACACCATTCCATACTTAGGGAGCCGGGTCTTGATCACCACGCCGTTGTGGTGGATTCGGTCTCCAAGCGTTACAGCATGTGCGGGGCCCGTATCGGATGTATCGTAAGCCGGAATAAGGAATTGATGCAAACAGCCCTTAAATTTGCGCAGGCCCGACTCTCACCCCCCACCCTGGCGCAAATCGCCAGTGAGGCCGCACTGGATACCCCACAGGAGTACTTCGATGGGGTCATTGAAGAATACACCGCCCGTCGTGATTTACTGCTGGAGGAGCTTTCGAAGATCGATGGGATCCGAATCGCCCATCCGCAGGGTGCATTCTATTGTATGGTGGAGCTGCCGGTAAAGGATGCTGATCACTTTGCCCAATGGCTCCTTGAATCCTATCAGTGGGAAGGGGCTACCGTTATGGTGGCTCCCGCGGCCGGATTCTATGCCACCCCGGGCCTGGGAAGAAGTGAAGTCCGCATTGCCTACGTCCTCGAGCGGGACCTCCTGCGCAAAGCGGTGCACATTCTGGGTAACGCACTTCAGAAATATCCGGGCTGATGCAGATCCAGAAAAACGTTTCGCTTAAACCCTATAACACCTTCGGGATCGATGTGCCGGCCAGTCATTTTGCAGAAATCGACTCCGTCAGCACCTTGCAGGGCATCCTGGCTTCAAAGGATTTACCGGACCTGTTTATTCTCAGTGGTGGGAGTAATCTGCTGCTGACCGGCCCGCTGGATTCCCTGGTGCTCTATATTAACATCCCCGGAAAGGAGATTATTCGGGAAACCCCGGAGGAAGCAGTCATCCGTGCCATGGCGGGTGAAAACTGGCACGAACTGGTGCTCTGGACCCTGGATCAGGGTTTGGGGGGGATCGAAAACCTAGCCCTGATCCCGGGGAAGGCCGGGACAGCTCCAATTCAAAACATCGGAGCCTATGGGGTTGAGCTCAAGGATGTCTTTGAGGCCTGTGAAGCTATAGAAATCGAAACCGGGGCCCTGAAACGCTTCGAACGGGAGCAATGCAGGTTTGGCTACCGGGATTCATTCTTCAAGCGTGCCGGAAAAGGAAAGTATATCATAGTCTCCATTGAGCTCAGGCTGAGCCGCAAGAACCATCGGCTTTCCACGTCTTACGGAGCTATCTCCAATGAACTGCAAAAACGGGGGATCACCCGGCCCACACCTTCGGATATCGCCCAGGCCGTGATCTCCATACGCCAGCAGAAACTCCCGGACCCTTCAAAGCTGGGCAACAGCGGCAGCTTTTTCAAGAATCCGGTGATTTCGAATTCCCATTACGCCTCCCTCAAGGAGGATTTTCCGGAAATCCCCGGATACCCACAGCAGCACGACGGAGTGAAAGTCCCGGCGGGGTGGTTGATCGAACACTGCGGATTCAAGGGAATCCGTTCCGGAGATGCAGGGGTACATCAGCGGCAGGCCCTGGTGCTTGTGAATTACGGCAACGCTTCCGGGATGGACCTTTTGAATCTGGCCCAAAACATTCAGGAGGCTGTATTGGCCAAATTCTCTATCACCCTTCAGCCAGAGGTCAATATCATCTGACCGAAAAATGACGGTTTATTCTCATGCCTCCCCAAAAGTTATAACCCCTGAAGCATGTGTGCCACAGGGGTTATACCAAACCAAACTAACCAAAACAAAATTTTATGCAATGAAGTCGAAGAATCACCGTTCCGGTTTATAGACCGCATACCGATCTAATCTTTATCTTCGCGTTACTCTATATACGAAGTGAACCCTGGAATTGGATTCTTTAGACTCCTTTTTTTTCGACACTTTCCCTTAACATGAGTACCCTGCTGGAAAAACATATCGTTGAATTGCTTCACGAAGGTGACGAAAAAGCTATTTCGCTCCTGTACGAGCACTATGGGGATACCTTGTATGGGGTGGCTTTTAAGGTGGTCCGGGACGAAGAACTCGCCCAGGACATCCTGCAGGAAAGCTTAATCAAGATCTGGAACAAGGCCCATACCTATGACCCCGCCAAAGCCAAACTCTTCACATGGCTCTTCCGAATAACGCGAAACACCTCCATCGATAAATTGAGAAGCCTTTCCAACAAGGCGGCTAAAGAAATCCAAATCGATGTTTCGGACGTATATAACGTAGGTGAGGAAAATATCCGTCCTGAGCTGATCGATATGAAGAAGCAGCTCGAAAGGATCGATCCCAAGTACCAAATCGTGCTGGAAGCCCTGTTTTTTGAGGGAATGACACAACAGGAAGCCAGTGAGGAACTTGGGATTCCGCTGGGAACCGTAAAGTCCCGTCTGAAGATCGGACTGCGGGAACTTCGGAAGATCTACGGAGCAGCCTCACTCGCATTAATTCATTTGATTCATTGGTTATGAAAGAGAAAATACGCACATTCCTGGAAACCGACTTGCTGGAGAAGTATCTCCTGGGCAACACCACGGTGGAGGAAACCGCCAGGGTCGAACGCTATATCGCCATGTATCCCGAGGTAAGGGATACCTACAGGGAACTGGAAGAGAACCTGGAGACATTTGCGCGCCTTTACGCCAGAAAAACACCAGAAGGGCTCCGGGAGCGAATCCTTACCAGTATCCGCAAAGAACAAAAAGGCAGTCTGCGCTTTGTCAGATATGCCATTGCTGCCAGTGTTGCAGCCCTGTTTTTCGCAGGCTCCTCTTATTTCTTCTGGGATCAAAACCAGGACCTGCAGCAAGAAAATGCCATGGTCAACAACAAGATCAGTGTCCTGGAAGCCGATATGAAGGAGCAGCTCGAGGACGTGAGAAATCAGTTTATCGTCCTGAATA
>Ga0272441_10006806_pt1 | contig 18916 bp, 12 predicted proteins | sample SSMProp6N_FD_193582 | JGI IMG/M metagenome (GOLD analysis project Ga0272441, IMG submission 193582) | Marine sediment archaeal communities from Little Sippewissett salt marsh, Falmouth, MA, United States - SSM-Prop-6N | ecosystem: Environmental > Aquatic > Marine > Wetlands > Sediment ... | reverse complement strand
CTGCATGCCGCGTACGCTTACGCGTAAGCCAAGACCGCGACGGCTTCGATTTGTAGAATCCGGATAAAAGGAAAATTCGATATTGTTGTAATCGTCCATTACATAATAACTTTCCTGGTCGGCTGCCTTGGTTTCATCTTTTCCGAAATACCCGTTCCAGTATCCATGCCAGCCCGGATCTTTTGGATCATCCATTTTATCGGGCCAGGTGTTTGGCCAGGACCAATCCTTATGACTCATGGCCACCCAGGCCTGATCCGCTTCTTCAGGTGGCGGACTTTCATTATAAAAACCCGGAAGGGGACAAAATGACCAGTATTCACCGTCTTCAGAAGCATCCCCTGAACTGTGTTCCGTGGGCTGACCGGCTCTGGTTCCATTCGCTTCCGAGACAACCGGTCGTCTCACACCATCTTCACAGCGTACTTCAGATCCGAAATAGGAGGATATCTTGGCAATGTACATATACCCGCTGTTGATGGGCCATTCACCACGAACCTGTTCTTCGGTTTCGGGATTACGGTATCCGATTTGTCCGTCATTCCAGAAAGAGGTACGAATCTGGTTTCCGGAGTGCACACCGTATGTGCTGTAGTTCTGATCACCGTGCAATTGATCGTAACCCTGCCCGTACAGGGAAACGACACCAAATATCAGTGCCAGATATATCAGGATCAAACCATATTGGGATTTTTTATTCATTGCATGCTCCTTGTTTATTTTTAAAACATCCATGTTTCACTATTGCGATCCCGGATTAAAATTCAAGAGAGAGTCCGGCCTGGATTTCACGAGGGGGCTGATAATAGTCCGGACGTCTTAGCTGTTCATTATAACTTCCGATACGGTCGGAACGATAACCATGATAATCGGCATATACGTTGGAGTCAAAATCAGGTTGTCCTGTTGTTCCGAAAACGCCGGTTACACCACGCTGATCCAGTACATTGTAAGCGACCGCATAGAGTTTTAAAGTAAGTTTCCCGACTGGAAAGGATTTGAGCACACGAAGATCCAGACTGTTCGATGCAGGGATGCGCTGGCTGTTGGCTGCCCATCCAACGTATGAGGCGCCACCGGTAAGCTCGGATTTGGAAATGTCAGGTGTATAGGGTCGGCCGGACTTATATTTGAAAGTTGCGGTAAAGAACCAGCCTTTTGTGGACAATGTGGCATAAGCATTCAGCGTGTGACGCTGATCCCAGTTCATCGGCAACAGGGCGACGCGGAGCTCTTCCGGATCTCCGGAATTGTAAACATCATCAAAGGCATCTCTGGGATCGGAATAGGTGCCTTCCGCCAGTTGATAGGCATAATAGACGCGCGTGGAGAAGAAACGACTGAACCGTTTTTCCAGATCAAGGGTCAAGCCGTAAACATTGGAATAGTCCTTGTTGACATATTTGGAATAGCCGATGGATGCACTCACCGTTTTGTAGAGAGGGCTGGATCCGACCCAATCGCGTGTGTCTTTATAGAAAAGAGTGATGTCCAGTCCGATATCATCACCTAACTGCTGCTGTAATCCGATTTCGTAATGCACGGTTTTTTCCGGCCTCAGATCAGGATTGCCCAGGATTCTGTTGCCGCCGCCGCTCTGCATTTTATAATCGGCATTGTTGTAAAGATACTGAAAACCGGGCATGCCCAAAAAGTGACCGTATGAAAAGTGAATAATGCCTTTTTCCGTAATCGGATAGGCGATACCGAGTCTGGGACTAAGGTTCATTTTGGGATCGACCTTTTGACGCATAAAGCTTTTTCGTTCATCAATCGTGTATTCCGTCAGACCGGCTTTATAGGCATCCAGTTCCACCTGTGAAAGGGCAGCCGCATATTCTTCATCCCAATTTTTATAGATATGTTCGTTTTTAAGAGGACGGATAATGTCGGGATCACGGACATCAGAGGGTATGGTCGCATCCGGATCAAAATAATCTAAACGGACACCTATGTTGATGATCATTTTTTTCAATTCAAGTTTGTCCTGGATGTATCCTGATATTTCCATCGGTTTGTAGGTGTAATAATCGCGACTCAGGGAGTTGACTGAAGGCACATCCGGTGTGTAGGGAACAATATCTTCCGTACCCAGCGCATTCTTTTTAGAAATCAGGGTATAATCATCCTTTTTTAACTCATGAATTTTACCTTCAAAACCCATTTTAACCTGATGAACCTGTGTAATCTGACTTGTGATATCAAATTTGGCGTTCATAAAACCATAGTCACGATAAATATGATTTCTCTCTGTACCCGCATTCTGGAAACTGAAGGAAGTCGGCGTATCGGTGTACTCCGGGTGCATATAGCCATCCTGATCATCCGGATCAATGATCCATTCATTGGCAATGCCCTGATCATTTAAATCCGATACCAATTGATCGACCTCATCCCGGCCCAGTATATCCGGGTCAAGATCATACAGGAAATTACCCAGACTGTCCGTAACGCTTACTATCCAGTGGGGTGTACTGTACGGATCTTCATACACATAAGATTCGGTTTTGCGATTCATTTTTGCCAGGCGCAATTCATAGAATGTTTTATTTGACAGGGTATGGGTTAATGTAATCATATGGGTGAGACTATTGGCATTGTTTTGACGAAGTCCGTCCGGCACATATTTATAATCCCGGACATAGTTTCGAATGGGCTCGTGAGATTTGTCCCACAATAACTGATAATTCATTTTAACACTGGGATTCATCTGAAAGGTCAGTTTGGCAAGAGCGGAATAGCTTTCCCGGGGATCCATGGCTACCATGGATGAATCACCCGGTAATCCCTGAGGTGTGTACCATCTGGATCCATACAGATAGCCGTCCCTGGTTATGTAGCGTCCGTTCACAAAAAATGACATTTTATCCTTAAGGAACGGGATCGGGCCGCTCAGGGTGAAATCCGCATTCAATGTTAAGTTCAGATCACTCAGTGGATTATACAGGGATTCGATCTCCGTTATTTGTCCCGTCTCTGGATCCGTCGGACCGGGTTGAACGTCCGTTAATACAGAGTAGACGTCATCGTTACTTACATAATCACCTGCATAAACATTGAGTTTTCCTGAGAGTTTCTTCCCTCCCTCCTTGGTGATGATGTTGACAATACCGGACATGGCTTTCCCATATTCCGCATTGAAAGTACCGCTGACCAGCTGCATTTCCTGTATGGCGTCTTTTTCAACAGTTGCCCCCATACCTTCTCCGTCATAAACATCGGTCATTTCCATGCCATCCACGAGAAAAGTCACTTCATTGGCGCGTCCGCCCCGGATGTGAAAATCATTTCCACTGCGTACCACGCCGGCCTGAAGTTCGAGGACATCCTGCATGGATTGAACAGGCAGATTGGTGATTTCCTCAGCGCCAATACTTGCTATCGATGAGGTCTGATCGGGTTGAACCAGAGCACGGTCTGCCACGATGGTCACCACATCTCCGGTTTCGACAACCGTACTTTTCATATCGACATCTCTTGTGGTGGTCAGATCGATTTTTACAGTAATACCCTCGATTACGGTTGTCTGATATCCCATCATGGTAATCCGGAGGTCATAAATTCCAGGTGCAATATTAAGAATCGTGTATTTCCCGTTGAGGTTTGTGGCCGCGCCCATATCGGTGCCCTCGATAATTACGTTGGCACCCGGCAGGGGTTCCCTGGTTTCGGCATCGATAATCGTTCCGCTTATTTTCCCTGTAACAGCTCCAAAGCCCATGTTGACAGACATGAACATGAGAAGTACCAGGGTTAGACAGTACATGAATAAAAATTTCTTTTCCATAGCTCCTCCTTGAAGCACTGGTGTGAAAATAAATCAGACGGATATAATTTTATTTATACATAATCATGGTTGGTTCAATTTGACAGAGCCTGTTTATATGAAAGCACAAAAAACATCATCATTGAACGCCCCTTCATTTAAAATCATGCATTCAATGAGCAAGTGACAACCGAATTAAAATTTATGGGGAATAGATCCTCTCTTCCCATGAAAAAAATCAGGTAATGTAATTTAAAAAATAAAGCAATATATTCCTGGACTGAATCACTCACCAGCGTTCAGTTTGTACTTTAGTGGTATCCGATTATCTAAAATGCGTCTTGTTAAAATTCATAAAAAACAATAGAATTTTCTGAAATTTTATTTCAACATAATACCATTGTTTCTTTTTGCATAAATAATTGGATTTTATTAATAGTTCATAAAGAATAAGTGCAGTATATTGTTATTTATTTTATATTAAATTGATAAAAAAATAAATGGACAATTTGGATTAAAATTTGTACTTTTTGGCACAGCCAAAATTGCCTGAAAGGATGGTTTGATTATGATACGAACCAAATATTCAGTATTCAAATATCTGACCATCGCAGATGTTGACAAACTGTGGGGACTTTATGTGACAGGCAGTGGTTGTGCAGATTTACCTCCCAACACCTCGTATCCGCCGACAAAGCATCCGGATGCCTATATGTTCGATTGGAATCATGGCCGTATTTTGCAGGAATTTCAAATAATATACATCACCCGTGGAAAGGGGATTTTTGAATCGAAAGCTGTTGGAAGAAAAAGAGTGGAAGAAGGAACTCTTTTGATTCTATTCCCGGGGCTTTGGCACCGCTATATGCCGGATCAGCGAACCGGCTGGCGGGAACACTGGATATCTTTTAACGGCATTCAACCCAGGATTTTTAAAAAGTATGGTATTCTCTCACCTGATAACGCTGTAATCGATATTGGATTGGAAGAATCCATGATTAGATTATATCAGCAAATTTTGGAACTTATTGAAGCAGAAAAAGTCGGTTTCAGAGAAACAATTACAGCGCTTAGCTATCAGATCATTGCGCATATCATTGCCACCGAAAAATCAAAAAAATACAGCGGTAAAGAAATTGAAACCATAATTCAAAAGGCCAAAGCCATTATGGCTGACCGAACCGACAGACAGATTCAGTTTGAAGAATTGGCCGGTGAACTCGGTGTGGGTTATTCCTGGTTCAGGCGGATGTTCCGGCATCATACAGGGCTGGCACCCATTCAATATTTCCTGCAGCTGAAGTTAAACAAGGCCAAGGATCTGATTGTCAGTACTTCCCTGTCAGTGAAAGAAATTGCCGTTATTACCGGTTTTGAATCGCAGTACTATTTTTCAAAATTTTTTAAGAAAAGGATGGGCATGTCACCGATTCAGCTGCGCAATTATTCCCGTGGTAAAAATGTATTTAAGTAAAAACATTGAAAATGATGGTCACTTTATCCAATGAATGATTATTGGTGAAAGATCCGTTGTATAAATTTTATTTAAAACAGGGTTGCTGTTTATAACTAAATGGCGTGCCGTGCCATGTCGGATTATCCATAAAATAAATCGTTCCCCAATTTTTTTCTTGATTTTATTTGCTATACACATTATATTAGCTCGAATTTTTCCATTTTTAATATCCAATATTTATACCATGAACTGCCTGCGGCGAATGCTCCATCGGGACGGCAATGGATTTCATGCTGACAATGAACAGATTACGAAATGTGGATTTTATTTGTGCCGGGATAAAAATTGCAGGCGGCCTGACCAGCTATTTTCATCATTCATGCACACACATTGTCGCAGATCCCGAACTGCTTGAAAAGTGAGTGAATTCGTATGGCTATGTTTAATACTTTAACCGGAGGATATAATCATGTATCGTAAACCCTGTATCATTTTGTTCCTGTTTGTTGTTCTAACACAATCTCTATATGGACAGTCCCTGTTATCGATAATGAAAGAGAGCCATGAAAAAAGTATCTGGCAACAGTCGTACGATAAGTTTGATTTGAAGAAACGCATTCTGGAACCGGAAAACACTTACAAGGGTCCGGAAGTGGAGTTTTCCATCTGCCTTCCGGAATCGTGGGAAGACTATTTCTGTGTTTACAATAATAAAAGCATGGATGAATGGATTTCCGTGCACGATGAGAAAGATGAGCGGTATGTTTATATGGAATGCGGATTTGTGATGAAATATCATCGATCAGACGAAGCCATCATTGAGGAATTCATTGAGTATGAATCCATGGGTCTGGAACTGGAGGAGTCGAACAAAGGGGATCTTGAATACACGGTGGATTCTATGGGAGAGGGCCTGACCCGGGTGAGTGTGGATGTCAAGACAAGACGGAATGACAGAAATGGAAAGGCCCATATATACAGTATTTCCAATGGCGTTTATTATATTCTCTGTGTGGCCGGGGCTCCGGGCTGGAAACTGAAATCCAACCTGGATATGCTGCTGACCATTGCGGAAAGTTTACGTGTTTACGGGAGTGACGGATATTTGTGGAAAGATCCCCGATTCAACAGTGTGAAAATGCCGTCTCTTGCAGAAGCTGCAGAATCATCGACTGCTGAAACCGGTGTATCATCAGGACGGAAGAAAAGCCATACAACCGTGAATTTGAAACAGATCAAGAAATGGAGCAGCACCGGGTTTATTCTGCAGAGTACAGGTGGAGCGCCTTCCAATGCGGTGGACGCGGCCGCTGCGGCCATCGCATCCTCTGCCGGTTATTTTGATTCAGCACCTGAGATAGTGGGTGGATTAAAAAGCACCGGCAATAAAGAAGCGCATCTGTTTTTCAAGGCAATCAAAAACGGGTGCCGTTATCAGGGTCTGGCTATTTCTGGGCCTTCAACCGGCGGATCCGGACAGACGGTGACCCTGTTTTGTGACCGGACGATAATATGGAAAACAACCCTGCCGGAGATGCTGGAAAGCCTGGGAGGGGGCACTGCCACCACGACCACCACAACAAGACAAAAGAAGCAGCTGCGGCCGGAGGATTATCAGTGGACGTGGCATCAGAGAGGGAACAACCGTGTTCGCATGCCCCGGGGCTGGGAAATTACATTTTATAACGAATCGACGATATCCGGAAAAGGGCCGCAGGGATCTTTTGTCTTCGGGTTTTGTGTGCCCGTGCGGTACCCCGGACTTTTTGACGGCAATATGCAGCAAGGCAACCTGGTTATAAGCAATTATCATTCCCCCGTCTCCGCTCTGGTCAATGTCTATCCGGATATCCTGGCCGGGGTGTTGCGGATGTATAATCAACCTGTTCCCAGCATGCATCTGAATGTCTATAAACACTGTCACGCGGTCGCGCCGGCAGGCGCGGAAGCAAAATATATATATTATCGGGCTACGTACAATGGAGAAAGCAGCGACGAACTGGCTCTGGTTTGGACATCACCTGCCGGAGGAGTCAACGCATGGCAGTATTATCAATCGACTGTATCGGCCCCGGCAGGTAAATTGGGAACCAATCTGCCTGTTTTACTTGAGATCTGGCGTTCCTGGGAGGTTAATCCGCAGGTTTTTCAGCGAAGAATCAACCAGGCAATCCGTGATATGAATATTGCCACTGAAACCATTCAGGAAGTCAATGAGTCCAGAAACCGCAGCATGCATAATTCCAGTCTGGAGTGGGATGAATGCATACGCGGCTACGGATACATTCTTGACAAGGATACCGATACCTATTCCGAGTTCGATCTTCATGACATTCCGGAGGTGGTTGACGGCCTGAATGAAGCGGCCGGAACCGATAGATTCAGAAAGGTGCATCCGTCGGAGATACATCCCTATTGACCGGCATTATGGAAATATGCCAGGAAAGGGTGTGGGTCGTAATTTTTTTTAAAAAGGATCGTCATATTGAATGCGGAGAATGCATCTCATTCTGTCCCTAAAAAAATAATTTTGTTTGAATATATCAAAGTTTTTTGTAAACTTGAAAATATCCAATAATTCATGATGTAATTCGTAACCATTCAATTTGATATCATCGGATCCCGGGCACTAAAACGGGAGATTCGGTATGGTGTTTGTCGTTACGCTGATCATTGCTGCTATCCTTATTTATTCCACATCCCGGCCACGGAAGAAAAGAAGAGACAGGATGATAAAAGAGATGAACGACAACTTAGATCAATCCTGATAATTGATAGGAACAGGCATACTATTAATGGGAGGGTACCATGCTTGAATTGTTTTACGAAGGAGCCAGCATAACGTCATTTCTGTTTTTTCTGCTTTCGCTCACACTCTGTATTATTCTGATTTTTAAAAGCAATGATTTTAGACTGAGAAAAATCTGTAAAATATCCATTTCTTTTCCATTACTGATTACGCTTTTTGAAGTATTTCGCGGACTGGTCATCATATTTAATGATATTAAAAGGGCCAATGATGTCAGCCCCAGCATTATGGCAGGTGGTTATGAAATTATCGCCCTGTCTGCTCTTTTCGGGATTGCTGAAACCATGATTCTTTTATTTTTATACGCGCTATCCTATATTAAATACGATACAGGCAAACGGCCGGACAAATGATTACCGGTCATGACCATATATCTGCCCGGGACTGGTCAGGAATCTCTTTAAATTTATCCTGTTTTTAATAATGAAAGGATCTCGATCATGACAGCCAAATCTAATGCGGATGCAGGATCTCTCAAGCAAAGTGCTTCATTGGTTCCACGCCAAATCCTCTGGCCGTTTATCCTTTTAACCAGCTTATTTGCCTGGTGGGGACTGGCCAACAATATGACAGATACATTGCTGGCTGCCTTTAAGCGAATTATGAGTATGTCCGATTCCCAGACGGCCTTGATTCAGGTTGTCTTTTATGGCGCGGGGTATGGTTTGCTGGCTTTACCGGCTGCTATCTTTATAAAAAAATATACGTATAAGTCGGGTGTCCTTTTGGGACTTGGACTTTATTCACTGGGTGCCCTTTTATTTTTTCCTGCCAAACTGACCGCCAATTTCTACTGGTTTCTTGCCGCCCTGTGGATCCTTTCAGGGGGGTTGTCTATCCTGGAAACGGCTGCCAATCCCTATATCATTGCGATGGGGCCCGATGAAACAGGCACCCGCAGGCTGAATCTGGCTCAATCCTTTAATCCCATTGGCTCTATAATGGGCGTTGTGATCAGTCAGGCGTTTATTCTTTCCAAATTGAACCTGGCCAATGCGGAGGAGCGCGCTGCCATGGATCCAATAAAGCTTCAGGCCATTCAGAACAGTGAGCTGAATGCAGTGACCATGACCTATGTGACCGTTGGACTTATTTTGCTGGTGACCTGGATACTCATTGCAGTGAACAGGAAAATGCCGAAATCATCCGAAGCGGGCGGCCCCTTAAATCTCGGACCGACCTTTAAAAGACTCGTACGGAACCGTCATTATATGTGGGGTGTTGTGGCTCAGTTTTTTTATGTGGGCGCCCAGATCGGAGTGTGGTCCTTTACCATCCGTTATGTCATGCAGGAACTGCATCTCAATGAAATTGACCTGCCCGCTGGTAAAACACCGGAACAGATGGCTGCGACCTATTACACAGCCGCCCTGATATTGTTTACGATATCCCGCTTTATCTGCACATGGCTGATGCGTTATATCAAGCCGGCCAATTTACTGGCTGTTTTATCCGGTCTGGCCATGGTATTTACGGCGCTGGTGATTTATGCAGGAGGCGTTATCGGCGTCTATGCCCTGGTCGCCATTTCCGGCTGCATGTCGCTGATGTTCCCCACGATATTCGGTTTGGCCAGCCGCGGTCTGGGGGAAGATAAAAAACTGGGTGGAGCCGGTTTAATTATGGCCATACTGGGCGGAGCCGTGCTTACACAGGCTCAGGGATTTGTGTCTGATGCAACCCACAGCATCAACCTGGCTTACTGGGTGCCGTTCATCTGCTTTGTCGTAATTGCCTACTATGGGGCTGTGGCCTGCCGCAAGGATTTGCCTGTGAGCAGTGTTTAAAAGGCTTTTTGAGAAAATGCCCGAACGGTTCATGATCGGATCGGATGCAAAGTTCAAGGATGAACGCGGATTTACGGAATACGATATGCTGATTGAAAAGATCAGGCTGGTCCCGGGTTCGCTGGATGAACAGGCTGCACAGAAGATCGCCTGGGAGAATGCAAGGGAATTGTTTGAGTAGGATTTAATTATACACTGCACTAAAACGCCACTGGATACTTCGACTTCGCTCTGAATGACAGACTATTCAATATTTTGTTATCAATTTTTATATTGTTACTCTGCTTTGACTAATTTTATCATCCCGTCCGAAGCTCGTCCGCCAGTCTGGTTGGCGGAAGCCGGGATCCAGGAGGGGAGAGGTGGATTTTTTAATAATGTATTTGAATCAAAGGAGGCAATCAATGTCTTTGAAAAAAACATGGTCAAATATATTTCTCATTCTTATCTTATTATTCGCTTCATGTACCACAAACCGTCAACTTCCGGACTCCCATTTTGATCGTAATCCTGAAGGTCGAAAAAAGGTTTTAAGGATTACCCTTGTGAACGGTGAGGAAATTTCTTTCAAACATTATACATTATCAGCAGACACATTGATAATCAAGCCGTTAAAAAAAAATAAAGATGTCCCGGTTTCTGAATATTATAATGCTAAGACACAGGATATTCGTGTATCTCTAAATGCGATTAATAAAATTGAGAATATCAATTTATCAATATATGCAAAATTGTGTATAGGTTTCGCAATGCTGAGTCTACTGATTTTGATGATATTTGCCATAATTACTCCAGATTTTGGTAATTTAGGTGCTTCACTAAATTGATTCGTTAATCGGATTTATCTCGGACAATAGCCAAGGAAGAGGGGTGTTATATTGAAACCTCAATGATTCTTTTCAAAACACCTTCAATATTTTTTGAAACGTCTCTATTGGAAAATCTTATTACTTTATGTCCCGGATTGTTCAGATAATCATTTCTTGTTTTATCATATGCTTCATGACAATTTTAATAATGCTGACCGCCATCCACTTCAATCATGAGTTTAGCATCTGGAGCAAAAACACCCACAATGTAATTCCCAATAGGTCTTTGACAATAGAATTGCAATCCATTTTACCGGATCAAGCCCGGGTCATGCCTCGGCTAACGCCGAGGATTTCTCCCGCAAAAAACGCGGGACAGGCTCTTCAAAGGGGGAGAGGCAGGTTACTGATACCGGTAAAGTATAATCCTCTGAATCCCGAATTCCCAGTTGGAAAGACGCATGTGCCGGCCCTGATGGCTCTGGTCGCCGTTCATCCTGCGGCCCGGCGTCCAAATGCCGTCTACATACCGGCCCTCATCAATGGCGCCGATTCCGGCAATAAAAGCGCCTTCTTCCGCCGGTTCAAATGTCACAATCACACCGCTTCCGGCTATGACAAACTCGTCCCTTCCAATCTGAATAATCAGACAGCTCATACGGGGCCAGGGATCCTCGTCAATGGAACGACTGGTCCATTTGCTGGTGTATTCATGCGTGCATACGAATGTATAATCCCCCAGTTTAATCCGTTTTTCCTGATTTTCTCCGTCCACCAGCACGCCGGCCATCCGGCCCTTGCCCTGGTTTTGAAGAATCAGGGGTGACAGCTGTGACATTATATCATAGCTCTGGGTGAGCGGATTATTTTCCGGATCATTTGTGGACTCAATGGAAAAGGGGCAGAAGCCGATGGCGTCATGATTGCCGATGGCATACAGCACATTGACTGCCGCAAGGCGTCCGCCGGCTGCCTCCGGGATAAAAAGCGGGTTGCCGGAACGTTGATACTTTATGCACCATTCTTCAAAATTGGGAAAATAGATATCCGGTGACAGAAAATCAATGGAGGGCGCGCCTGCACGCCACACGTCCATGATGTGGGGCAGAGGGCCTGCAGACGGATACTGGCCAGGTTGATAATCGGGTCTGATCAGCGCTGCGTTGACATACATGGGCAGCGGATATTCAGATTTACCGGCTGAGGCCACAACATTGACATATCTGGCATAGTACCAGGCCATAAAAATTTCCTCTGAATGCAAACCCTTGCCGAAAACCTGTTCCCAGGAACCATTTTTTCTAAATCCGGTTTTCTTCCACATGTCAAAAAATTCAGGGATCAATCTATCCCTGTTTTTATCCAAATAATTAATCAGTTCACTTGAAACCGGCTGCTGGAACAGTCGGTCCGCTTCAGCATTGTGATCCCGGGCATCCGGTATCATGCCGATCTCATTTTCAACCTGTATCATCACCACGGTACGATGACCGCTGTCCACCTCTTTTATATGGTGCATCAGTGCGGTAAAGGCCCGTGCATCGGCTTTTAAATTTTCACCGCTGAAGCAGGACAGCATTTCCATGCTTTTTCCACTGGCGTTTTTCGCGCGCGGGAAACGGACCTGATCCGATTTAACCCAGAGCGGGGTATAGCAGGACATGCTGTTTTTCCAGGAGGCAAACCAGAGAAACACCAGGCGTAATTCATGACGTCTGGCCTGAAAGATAAGACTGTCTACCAGGGCGAAATCAAACTGTCCCTCAGCAGGTTCAACCAGTTCCCAGTAAACCGGGACCAGAGCTGTGTTAACATGCATCTTGACCAGTTTGGGCCATATCGGCTCCATGTATTCAAGACTGGACGCGCTGGAATTACCCAGTTCCCCGCCCAGAATAAGCATGGGCCATCCATCCACGACCAGTTGAGCAGCGGTTCCCTGCTGTTTGAGATGGGGAATTTTTCTGCTTTGCGCATGCAATGTCTGAATGGTCTGGAAAGACAGCATCAGAATAATCAGGAAAATTATATGGCGGATCTTTTTCATTGTCCTGTATCCTTTCTACTTGTATCAATAAACGAGAAGTAAGAAATTTTTATTAAATCAGTTGTAAATGAATCTTCTGTGTGGTAATTCAATATGATGAATTCTGGAAACATATTCAAGCATCTTTTCTTTTGATGTCCGGTTTCTGATAAAAATAAGTAGAAATTAGATGACGAATTGCTTATCTTGGCAAAGGTATCGTTTTTTAATCTCCAAATATCCATTTCAGGAGAACTTTCCATGAAAAATGTATGGATACTGGTTATCACCCTTATTATACCGTCCGTTTTTTCGGCGGATGCAATCTACAAAGACGCCACCGTACCGGTTGAGGAAAGGGTAACGGATCTGGTCAGCCGTATGATCCTGGAGGAAAAAATCGGGCAGCTTCGTTCATTTATGTCCAGGGATACAGCCGCATTTGATGAAAACGGCCGTTTTATCAGCACCCGGGATACAGCTGTTATCAACAAAGGTCTGGGCTCTTTTTTTTCTATCGGGATATTTCGCAAACAGAAGCCCCGTGAAATGGCCCAATGCATAAACGGACTGCAGCGGTATATGATTGAGAAAACCCGACTGGGTATTCCCGTACTCATGTTTAATGAATCACTGCACGGTCTGACCGCCCCGGGCGCCACCTGTTTTCCACAGGCCATTGCGCTTGGTTGCACCTGGGATACCACGCTGGTGGAACAGATTTTTGCCACAGCGGCCCGTGAGGGCCGCATCCGCGGTACAAGACAGGTCCTTTCCCCGGTGCTTGATCTGGCCCGTGAACCGCGATGGGGGCGCACTGAGGAGTGCTACAGTGAGGATCCCTTTCTGACCGCACGTCTGGCTGTTGCGGCTGTTCATGGATTCCAGGGCAGAAAGGACATGCTGGGACCTGAAAATGTAGCTGTTACGCTCAAGCATTTTGCCGGCCATGGCCAGCCTTTCGGAGGACGTAACATCGCACCGGTGAACTATTCGGAGAGGGAATTCCGGGCAACCCACCTGTTTCCTTTCGAGATGGCCGTGAAGGAGGCCGGAGCCCTTTCCATTATGGCCTCCTACAACGAATGGGACGGGGTGCCCAATCACATCAATTACAAACTGCTGACCCGGATACTGCGTGATGAATGGGGATTCAACGGTTTTGTTATGAGTGACGGCGGTGGCCTGGATGTCACATACCGCGATCATCTGGCTGCTGCTGATTCAGCACAGTCCGGTGTGCTGTCAATTCAAGCGGGTATTGATTTTGATCTGGGCAGCCGCAAGAATTGCTTTGCCGCACTGGCTGATCAGGTACGGAAGGGTAATGTGCCGATAGAGGCTATAGACAGGGCCGTGCGTAACGTGCTGCGTGTCAAATTTAAAACCGGATTGTTTGATGATCCCTATATCGATGTAGACAGGTACGAGCAAGCCGTTGTCAGCCGGGGAAACCGGGAACTGGCACTTAAAGCGGCCCATGAAGCGGCTGTGCTTCTGAAAAATGATGGTGTGCTTCCTCTTGATCCTGATCGATTAAAGACCCTGGCGGTCATCGGTCCCAATGCAGACGGTATTCATCTGGGGACTTATTCCACAGTACCAATGCGGGGGATTTCTGTGCTGGAAGGTATTAAAATGTTTGGCGAGGGTCGGTTTGAAATACAGTTTGCTGAGGGCTGCAAACTCACATTAAATGAGAATATTCACTGGCGGCTGAATGAAAAACCTGTCCTCGGTGATCCGGAAACCGATGTAAAGCTTATCAGACAGGCCGTTAAAATGGCCAAAAAGAGTGATGCCATCGTTCTTGTTCTGGGCGAAAACGAAATGCTGAACCGTGAAGCGTGGAACGATGATCATCTGGGAGACACGGATGATTTGAATCTGGTGGGCCGGCAAACCGATCTTGCAGAGGCACTTTTTAATACGGGCAAGCCGGTTATTGTGGTTCTGATCAACGGCCGGCCTCTGACCGTCAGCGCGCTGCAGGAAAGGGCCGGCGCGATTCTTGAATGCTGGTATCTGGGTCAGGAAACCGGACATGCTGTTGCGGATATCATTTTCGGCAGGGTCAATCCTTCCGCAAAGTTATCCGTTACATTTCCCAGATATGTGGGCCAGCTGCCGTGCTATTACAGCAAGAAGCCCAGTGATTTCCGGAAGTATGTGCTTTCCGAGTCATCTCCCTTGTATCCATTCGGGTTTGGTTTGAGTTATACCACTTACGGGTATCAAAATTTGAAACTGAACGATCGTACGATGCCTGTTGACGGCGAAACCGTGGCGAAGGTGGATGTGACCAATACAGGTGATCGGGCCGGAGCAGAGATTGTCCAGATGTATATTCAGGATCTGGTCAGTGTGCCCACCCGGCCTGTTATGGAACTGAAAGGATTTACACGGGTCGAGCTGAAACCGGGTGAAACCAAAACCGTGCGTTTTCCGATTACACCGGATGTGCTGGCGGCTCTTGATTTAAATATGAAAAAGAGAGTACAACCAGGTGAATTTAGAATTATGATCGGTACGAATTCCGCAGAGGTGCTGACAGATACTTTAACTGTATACTGAACACAGAACAGGATAAAAATATGATTTGCCTTGATTTTCTGAAAAGCGGATTGGCTATTCTTTTGTTTGGGGCTGCGATCGTTTTTTCAGCAGAGAAGCCGTTTAACCATTTTAATGTGGCGGTTTATTCGCGGGCCTATGAAACACGCGAGATGGCTGATTTGGACTGGCTTGAATCGAGATGGGAGCGCATCAATCAATTTTTACCGGTTCAGAAAATTTATCTGGAAACACACCGTGATCTGATTGTTGTTGATAGCGGGACCCTTGAAAAGGCAAAGGCCTTTTTTAACGAGCGGGGTGTTAAAACATCAGGCGGCATTACATTGACCGTCAACGAGAGAAACCGTTTTGAAACTTTTTGCTATACCAATCCCGAACACAGGCAGAAGGTCCGTGAAATCTGTGAACACACGGCCCGCCATTTTAATGAAATTATTCTGGACGATTTTTTCTTTACAAACTGCAAGTGTCCGTCCTGTATCAAAGCAAAAGGCAATAAATCATGGACAGCGTTTCGTCTGGAACTGATGGCGGAAGCAGCCCGGTCTCTGGTTATTGAACCGGCCAGAGCAGTGAATCCCGATGTAAAGGTTGTCATCAAGTATCCAAACTGGTACGAGCATTTTCAGGGACTCGGATTTAATCTGGAAAAAGAACCGGATCTGTTTGACGGCTTGTATACCGGTACGGAAACGCGCGATCCGTCCAGCAATCAGCATCTGCAAGCTTATCTGGGCTATTTGATATTCCGGTATTTTGAAAACTTAAAACCCGATGGTAATCTGGGAGGCTGGGTGGATACCTTTGGTATCCGTAATATGGACCGGTACGCGGAACAGCTCTGGCTGACACTTTTTGCCGGTGCTCCGGAAATAACGCTTTTTGATTTCAGGCAGCTTGTATCACCGATCCGGGATGGAATGCGCGCTGAGTGGCAGGGTACGGGGACCACCTTTAACTTTGACGAAATGATCGCACCCGTGATGCAGGAAGACGGCTCCCTCTCCGGTGATGCGGTCATGGCCCTGCCCGCGGCACATGCTCTGGGGCTGGCGGATGAGGTTCTGGGTAACCTTGGCCGGCCGATTGGCATTAAATCCTATAAGCCATTTCATTCCACAGGCGAGGATTATCTTCAAAATTATTTCGGTATGATCGGTATTCCTGTGGATCTTGTGCCTGAATTTCCGTTTGATGAGGATATGGTGCTTTTAACCGTATCAGCCTCTTGCGATCCGGATTTGGTTCAGAAAATTAAGAAGCGCTTGATATCCGGCAAGGATGTACTTATAACATCCGGATTGCTTCATCAACTGCAGGAGAATGGATTCAATCATATTGCGGAATTGCGTTTTACAGACAGGAAGGCCATGGTCTCACAATTTAAAATTGGCTGGTCCCGGGTTGTTGAAATTGACAAGAAGATCCTGATTCCGCAAATACAATATCTGACCAATGATTCCTGGGAAGAAATTTCGGCCCTGGATGATACCAATGGCTGGCCCATTCTTCACTCTGCAGCTTATGGAAGCGGACGTTTGTATATACTGACCATTCCGGACAATTTTATTGATCTTTATCATTTTCCGGAGATGGTACTGAACCATATCCGGCGGATTGTTTCACAGGATCTGAATATCTGCATTGAAGGGCCGGGCAGGATAAGCCTGTTTGTTTACGATAATGGGACCTTTATTATTCAGTCCTTCAGGGATGACGCAGCCGAACTTCGCATTGTTCTGAATGAAATTTATTCTGTTGAAGATCTGATGTCCGGTGAATCACTGGATGGTGAATATCTGACAGACTGGCGCAGACAAAAAACCGGGGAAAAGGCTCATACAATATCCGTGAAGCCGCACTCTTTCCGTGTTTTTCGTTACCGTTAGGTTTTTTCAAACAAAAATCATATGAAATGAGGTGATTCATGCATATTTCGTCGTGCGGACTGATCTGTAACGAGTGCCGTTTTTATGCCAATTCCTGTCCCGGTTGCTTCAGGGTTGAGGGGAAGACATTCTGGGCAAAAGAACAGACAGAAGAAGGGATTTGCCCGCTGTTTGCCTGTGCTGCTCAAAAGACACTGAGCAACTGTGGTGATTGTTCTGAACTGCCATGCCAGCGATTTGATGATTTGAAGGATCCTGATCTATCGGAGGAGGAACATCGCAAAATGATTCAGAAGAGGGTGGATATGCTGCAGGGAAAAACGGGACAGGACCAATTGACCGCATAGCTATTTAATACAGAAGCAACAGTTTTAAAATAAATCGTCCTGTTTCCGGTGTTCTGATATTTATAGGTTAACCAGATTCCGTCTTATTCATCAGTTGATTCAGACATTAAAACGAAAATTCATTATATCGCCATCCTGAACCTTGTAGGACTTGCCCTCAAGACGCACAAGCCCTTTTTTTCTGGCCTCTGCATAATTCCCGGTGTTTATTAGATCATCATAGGCCACAGTTTCAGCGCGAATGAAACCTTTTTGAATATCCGTATGTATCACACCGGCCGCTTCCACAGCGGACATCTCTTTGCAAATGGTCCATGCACGAACCTCATCTTCACCCACCGTGAAATAGGAAATGAGACCCAGCAGCGTGTAGGATTGACGGATGACGCGCTCTCTTGCAGATTCCTCTATGTCATATTCCTTCAGGAAAGCCATGCTTTCCGCATCGTCCATTTTACTGATTTCGTGTTCCAGTTGCCCCTGAACCGCCAGACAATCATGATTTGAAATCAGTTCCGGTATATCGGGTAATTGATGCGAATGGTCGTTATTGTTAAAAATGATCAGCGAGGGTTTTGCCGAAAGAAAAGTAAATCCGCGCAGAAGCGGATGAGCTGCCAGCCGGGTATCCTTACGCAAGGGAATATTGTTTTCAAGCGTTGCCTGAACTTCGAGCAGTAATTTATGCTCCTCTTCGTTGTAACCGCGTCCCTTTTTCTTTTCGAGTTCCAGACGTTCAAGCCTTTTTTCAACCACAATCAAGTCAGCCAGGATCAGTTCTTCTTCAGTTTGAAGAAAATCAGCAAGCGGATCAGCAGGTCCGGTCCCATTCTGCTGGAAGTTCCTGATGATATGAATAAATGCATCACTGTCCCGGACATCACTCCATTTTTTATCCCTGATTATTTCCTCGTTCCCGTTTGCTGCGGCAGGGAGGAAATATTCCACTTTCGCGTAGGTTGTTTTGCGCGGACTGTATAAATCACTTAAACGGTCAATGCGATCATCAGGCACATTTACAACGCCGATTCTGTTCTCCATTTTTCGTTCAACCGGCAATTCAGAACGTGTAAGAGCCTCAAAAAGTGTTGTTTTACCTGCCTGCGGCAAGCCAATCAGACTGAGCTTCAAGAAACCTCCTGTTTCATTTTCAGATAAATGAGAATTAATATAGGGAATGAATTTAATAAATGCAACGGCATTGTTATTTTTTTGGATAAAATCCATACCATCATATATTTTTAATATTTCCATTAATAATATTTATCATCCAGTTTAATGATATATCCAAACAGAAGAAACCCCCGGCCCCCCTGATGTTGAATGGGGAACCGAAGGTTGGGAGGGAATGCATAGAAGTGATTCAGATTGGTTTGTATTGTCTATTGTATAAACTGCGGTTTCTTAAAAAAAGTTTCCGTGACAGTCGCCCGTCTTTATTTCATCTTGC
>Ga0272441_10006805_pt1 | contig 18919 bp, 12 predicted proteins | sample SSMProp6N_FD_193582 | JGI IMG/M metagenome (GOLD analysis project Ga0272441, IMG submission 193582) | Marine sediment archaeal communities from Little Sippewissett salt marsh, Falmouth, MA, United States - SSM-Prop-6N | ecosystem: Environmental > Aquatic > Marine > Wetlands > Sediment ... | reverse complement strand
CCTCTCGCACAATGCCGACAGGAGTTTGAAGGCGACGCCGACCCCCGCCAGGTCGCGGAACGGATAGCGACTGCCCGGCAGCATCGGATCGACGACGGCGATCGCCCGTGGGATCTCTCCGCCCGGTCGGTGGTGATCGGTGATGACCACGTCGATGCCCATCGACGTCGCCTTCGACACCGCCTCCACCGCCGTCACGCCGCAATCCACCGTCACGATGAGCGAGGCGCCGACCTCGGTCGCCCTGCGGATCCCCGCGTCGGAAAGATCGTAGCCGTCGCGTGTTCTGTGGGGCACGAACGGCTCGACCCGTCCGCCCATTTCGCGCAGTCCGAGGGTGAGCAATGCGGCCGCGGACATCCCGTCGGCGTCGTAGTCGCCGTGGACCAGGATCTTCTCGTCTCCGGCCAGAGCCCGCTCCACGCGCTCCACTGCCGCCTGCATATCCGGAAGCTGGAAGGGTGGGTGAACCGAAGTGAGAAGGGGCCGCAGGAACGAGCGGGCATCCTCGGGCGAGTCGATGCCACGGCGCAGCAGGACCCGGCACACGTCCTCGTGGAGACCCACGGATTCGGACAGGGCGGCCACCCTGTCCTCCCGTAGAGGAAGCGGCATGATCCACCGACGCGGCCCCGTGCCGCGAACGCTCATCAATCGCCCCCCCCGGGTCCCGAACAGGGGCTACCGGTCAGGTTGTGCCGCTCGCGGGAGATCAATCCACGACGTGGAGGATGACGCCGCACGTCTCGCAAACCACGAGCACTCGACCCGCTCGGATCACTTGCTGAGTCTGGAGTGGGATCGAGGTGTAGCAATGGCCGCACACGCCATCGACGAGCGGAGCCAGCGGATTGTCCGCCGTCCCCCGCTTGACCGTGTCGTACATGCTGCGAGCCCGCTCGTCGATTCGAAGGGCCCGGTTGCTCCGTCGATCCAGCTCGATGGCGATCTCTTCCTCCAGCCGCCGGTGCTCCGCGTCCAGCTCCGCCAGGCGCTCTCCGTATTCCTGCTGCCGGCTCGCGATGTCGCCCTCGAGTTCGGTCAGCGCCACGCGCGCCGTCTCCTGATCCTGCATCGCGTCGAGCTGTTCGTCTTCCGCGATCTCCAGATTCTGCCTGGCTGCGTCCACTTCGGCTCGGGCAGCGGTATGCTCACGCATGTTGTGCACCTCCTGCGCGCGAGCCTGCAACCGCTTGAGAGTCGCCCTGCCGGCCTGGACGGTCCGTTCGGCGTGGCGCAGTTCAGCCTCGGCCGCTTCGAGGCGAGCCTTCAGGGCCACCGTTTCCTTTTCCAGGCCTTCCAGCTCGGCGACCAACTGCTCGGATTCGGCTCTCAGGGCTGCCAACCGCAGCCGCCTGTCTCCGATCAGGGCGTCGATCTCCTGCAGTTGCAGAAGGCTTTCTACCGTATTTCCTTCCATATCCTCCCCGTCTCCAGAAAGTCGTGTGACCCGTCCCTCAGGCGCGGGCCTTCTTCGAATATCGCCGCATGAAGCTCAGGGGCACGCCGGCTCCCCTGAGTTCCCGCGCAAGCTTCTCCTTCTCGATCAACAGGCTCTTCGCCTGGTCTTCCTCGGCCAGCTCCAGTTCCCGATCGATCTGGCTGAGCCGGTCCAGCTTCGCCCTGTGAACGATGCGCCGAACGGTTTCCTCGAACGCGTCCCGCGCGTGGACTACCTCGATATCGTCGTCCTTCAAAGCGGTCCACAGCAGGGCCGCATCGTCCGACAGTTCCAGTTCTCCCTCGGATGCCACCAGGAGGGCCTGATAGATGCGCCTGAGCACGTCGTCCCGAAAGTGGCGCTCCTCGAGTCCTGTCTCCACCGCGACCTCCAGGAGGTCCCTGTCCCTCGCCAGCAGCAGAAGGAGAGAACGCTCCAGGGGGTCCACCCCGCGAAGCTCTTCCTCGTCCAGCGGGCCCCCGGGGACCGCACGGCCACCGTCGACTCCGCGCCGCGGCCTGGCCACCAGACGCTCGCGGGCAACCTCGCCGACCAGCGTATCGCGGCGGACCCCCGTGCGTTCGGCAGCCCTCGCAAGATAGATGTCCAGGAGAGCCGGGTCCCGTACGGATCGCAGTGTGCTGAGAAGCCCGTCGACGGCGCGCCGCTTCCCTTCGATGCTGTCCAGGTACCCCTGGCGTTCCAGGATCTGCAGCTTGCGCTCCAGCACATCGACCGCATCCCCGATGTACGACCGCAGCGCGTCGGCCCCCTCCCTTCGCAGCAGAGAGTCCGGATCCTCCCCCTCGGGAAAGCTCACGACCATGGGGTGACACCCGGCCGCGAGCAGCACGTCGCCCGCTCTGAACGTCGCCCTCAGCCCCGCCGAATCGCTGTCATAGAGCAGGTAGACGCGGCTGGAGTACCGCTTCAGGAGGTCGGCCTGTTCGGCTGTGAGCGCGGTGCCCAACGGGGCCACGGCGGTCGGGAAACCACCGAGGTGGAGGGAGAGGGCGTCCATGAATCCCTCCGTCACCAGCGAGTGTTCTTCCCGCCGGATGGCGTGCCTGGCCCGGTTCAGTCCGTACAGAGTGCGGCTCTTGTAAAAGATCGGGGTCTCGGGAGAGTTGATGTACTTCGGCGCCTGCTCGTCCGCCTCTGCCAGCACTCGTCCACCGAACGCGATCGGACGATCGCGCAGATCACGGATCGAGAACATCACGCGGTTGCGGAATCGATCGTACGGCTCCTCCGCCCGTTCGCTGGTGGCGAGCAGGCCCGCCTCCAGCAGGTCCTCGTCCCCGATTCCGCGTGAGTGCGCCGCGTCACGCAGACGACGCCAGCCTTCCGGGGCAAAGCCCAACCCGTACTCTTCAGCGCTGTCCGGATCCACGCCCCGACCGGTGAGGTAAGCCCTGGCCGGACCGCCCACATCCGGGTCGAGCAGCATGGACCGAAACCACTCTTCGGCGAAGGCCGTCACTTCCCGCAGGTGGGCGAACGGATCTTCCCTTCGCTCGGAGTCTTCGGGCACTTCGACCCCCACACGCCCCGCGACCTGCCGCACCGCCGATGGGAAATCGAGGCCGAGGTGCTTCATGAGAAAGGAGAAGACATCCCCTCCCTCGCCACAAACGAAGCACTTGAAGATGCCCCGGACGGGGTCCACCGAAAAATTCGGCCCCTCTCCGCCGTGCAGGGGACAGGGGCCTCGGTACGTCTTGCCGGATCGTTTGAGTTGGACGAACTCTCCACACACCTCCAGGATTTCGGCGCGCTCCCGGATCTCCTGAACCAGCGCGTCGCTAACCATCAGCGTTCGCTGCTCCTTCCGCCGGAGTAGTCGCAGCACACCTCAATATCTTGGTCGTCCTCCGCTCAATCGATCGCGCTCACGAACTCGACTACGGTAACCCCTGAGCCCCCTTCCTGGAAACCTCCGAGCCGGTACGTCCGGACCCGGCCATCGCCGTCGAGGACCCTGGCGACCTCCTGCCGGAGAGCGCCGGTCCCCTTCCCATGGATGATGCGCAGACTGGGGACGTCGTTGACGAAGGCGGCGTCGAGCCCCTGCGACAGCGCGCCCTCCACTTCCTCGACGCGAAGCCCCCGCATGTCAATCTCCGTCGCTGGAGCGATTTCCGGGAGAGGCGGGGCTGGATTGGATGCCTTGCCACGGGCAGTCCTGCCCGTGGGCTCGAGGTCCGCCAGGGTCAGGGTGAAACGCATTCCTCCCGACTCGAGGACCGCTTCCTGGCCCCGGATCTCGAGCAATTCTCCTTCGACCGCCAGCGAGCGCGAACGCGCGCCCTCCCCCACGACGAGGCGGCCCGTGCCGGCGCCACCGGTCGCGGAGACCTCCTCGTCCGGCACCCGGCTCTCCCGCAACAGCTGCTCGATCCCGGCTCGAGTCTCGCGCACCGCGGCGTCCACCGCCTTCGCCTCGGCCGGTGAGCCATCCGAGACTGCCGCGGCGAGCTGGCGCAGGCGCTCCACCTCGGTCTCCACGGACCGGCGCGCATCCAGGAGATACTGCTCCGCCTTCTTCCGGGCCGCTCTCTCGATCTCCCTCTCTCGCCTCTCGAGCCGCTCCAGGGTCTCGTCCAGGCTGTGCCGGGTCTCGCTCGTCCGGTGTGCGGCCAGCCGGGCCTCGACCGCCAACCTGTTCACTTCCGCTTCCCTCTCCTCCAACTCGCCGAGCAGCGCCTCGACCCGCCGCTCTCCCCCCGTCAGACGGGAGCGTGCCGTGGCCAGGACGTCCTCCGGGAGACCCAGGCGTCGCGCGATCTCCAGTGCGTAGCTCCGGCCAGGTCGATCGCGAAGCAGGCGGAACGTGGGCCGCATCGCCTCGGTGTCGAACTGAAGCGACGCGTTGACGATCGACGTTTCCTGCGCCGCGAGGTCCTTCAGCTCGCCGAGGTGGGTCGTCACCACGGAGAGGCCCCCTTGCGTGGCAAGACGGAGCAGAACGGCCGCCGCCAGCGCCCCGCCCTCGGCGGGATCCGTGTTGCCGCCCAGCTCGTCCACCAGGACGAGAGAACTCCCATCGGCCGCCTCGAGAATCTGACGCAGGCCCGCGACCTGGGCGCTGAACGTCGAGAGTGAGGCCTGGATCGACTGCTCGTCCCCGATGATCGCGTGGAAGGAGCGGAACAGCGGGAAGCGCGTCCCTTCCCCCACCGGAGGGATGATCCCGGACTGCGCCATGGCGGAAAGAAGGCCGATCGCCTTGAGGAGAACCGTCTTTCCGCCGGCATTCGGCCCGCTGATCAGGAGAACTCGCTCGTCCGGGTTGAGATCCAGGTGAAAAGACACCACGGGCTCCCCGGCCGTCTCGAGCAGCGGGTGTCTGGCGTCGACGGCTCGGTAGGCTACGCCACCTCCCGCCCGGTCATCGGTCGCAATGACCGGGCGACACCCGCCGTGCTCGAGCGCGTACCGCGCCCGGGCGTACAGGCTGTCCGCCTGCGCCAACGCGAGGAGGCTCTGCATGAGAGCGTGCGATTCCGGCCGGAGGAGCTCCGTCAACTCCCGGAGCACGCGCTGAGTCTCGCGCACCTCCTCGCGTTCCAGCTCCGCGATCCGGTTCATGGCCTCGATCGCTTCGGGCGGCTCGACGAACACCGTTCGATGGGTCGCCGATTCGTCGTGTACGATTCCGCCGACCTGCGACATGCCCTCGCGCCGTATCGGAACGCAGTACCGACCGGCTCGCAACGTCACGGACGCGTCCATCACCTGGAGCCGCTCCGGCAGCTGCCGCACGTACCGCTCGAGACGACGCACCAGGGAAGACCGGCTTCCGCGCAGAGACTTGCGAATCCGACCGAGGTCCGGCGAAGCCGCGTCGGACAGGCCACCATTGGGATCGAGGGACCGCTCGAGCCGCGACTCGATGTCGGGAAACCGCACCATCCGGTCCCCCAGGTCCGCCAGGCGGGTCAACTCGTCGACGAACTTCCGCAGGTCAGCCCGGGCGAGTCGGGAGGCCCGGAGCAGAGCCAGGATGCTCGCCAGCTGCTCCGGGTCCAGCGCGGCCCCCTCCACCCCCGCCTTTCGGACCAGGGGCTCGGCATCCGGAATCGGTGGTGGCGACCACAGCTCGAGTCGGAGCACCAGGCCGACCATTTCGTCCGTCACGGCAAGTGCGTCGTCTACGGCCTTCGGCTCGCGCCACGGTCGAAGGGCCAGGACATCCCTGCGCCCGGGCTCCGAAGACGCGTAGCTCGCGATTCGTTCAAGGACCCGGGGGAACTCCAGGACCATCAGGGCGTGTTCCTCAGCCCGGTCTCCGCCCTCGAGCCGGCTCAACGCTCGCTCCGAATCAGCCGGGAGGCCACCGCATTCGCCTCCCACCGAGGACGTGCACGTGGAGGTGAAATACGCTCTGTCCGGCCCTCTCCCCCACGTTGGTCACTGCACGGTAGCCAGACTCCGCGATCCCCTCCACGCGAGCTACTTCAGCCACCGCCATCAGCAGTTCCCCCGCCAGATCGGCGTCTTCGAGCGAAAGAGAATCCGCGCTCTCCACGTGCCGACGCGGTATGACGAGTACGTGAACCGGGGCCTGGGGCTGAATATCCCGAAACGCCAACCACGATTCGCCCTCGGCGACTACGTCCGCCGGGATCTCGCCACGGACGATCCTGCAGAACAGACAATCATCGCTGACCATGAGCTATCCTCCCGCGTCGTTCGAAGGTGGAATGTCTCCCGTAGCGGCACGATCGAGAACCTGCTGAGCGACGACCGCCAGGCCGGCGATGGCCGCGGTCTCGAACCGGAGCACCAGGGAACCGAGACTGGCCGGCCGAAACCCGGCGCCCTCCAGAAGCTCGACCTCTCCGTCGCTCCAACCGCCTTCGGGGCCCACGAGCATGCCGAGGTGATCCTTACCGCCCCACGCTTCGATGACGCTCCTGAGTCCCTCACCCGAACCGTCGAGGCGGACCCGCCGCGTCATTCCGCTCGCTCCGCGCCCGGTCGGCCCCGCATTCCGCTCCACATAGTCTTCCAGCGAGCAAGGGGGTGCCATCTCCGGCAGCCACGCGCCGCCGCTCTGCTTCATGGCCGAGATGGCCCGCCGCTCTGCCTTGCTCCAGAAAGCCGGCGACCGGCCGGCGTCCGCTACCGAACGCGTTCGCTCCGACTCGAGCGGCACCAGGCGGCTGACGCCCATCTCGGTGGACTTCTCGACCAGCCACATCACGTGTGCCTTGTTCCCGACCCCGAACGCCAGCTCGACGGGAAGAGCCGCGACCGGGACCGACGGCGAGTCCAGAACGCATGTGGCCGAGCGTCCTCCCGCCACCAACCGGCCCTCCCACAGAGATCCACCCCCATCGGTCAGCCGGATGCGTGCGCCCTGGTCGAGGCGGAGCGCGCGGACATGGCGCGACTCAACCTCGTCCAGGGCCAACACCTCTCCAGCCGCACGACCCGAGACGCCGGGTGCGTAGAATGTCGGCCGTCGTGACCCTGTTTCGGCATGCGTCATGCAGGCAATGTGATCTTGCGCCGAAGTCGTCGCCAGCCCGCCGACACCTGCGTGAGGCCGGACATCGGCGGCGCGTATGGCGCGGGGCGGCGTTCCGCGGTATGGTGCGCCGGTGGCTCGTCGCCGGGCCGTGAGGCTCGGAGCGCACCAGAGTGAGAGCGTGCAAGGAGTATCGTTGAGCGCACAGGACGCGTCGGGCGGAAAGCATCCCCCAGCGGCTCCGGAGAAGAGGGTCCGGTTTGTCGCGGCGGCTGCGGAGCGGCAGCCGGGTTCGCGTGTGCGCGTCAGTGTCGAGTTGAGCTTCGAGGACCGTTCTCACGTAGCGGAAGCCGAGGGGATCGGCACGGAGACCATCGAGATCCGCCTGGCTGCCCTCGCGACCCTCGAGGCGATCCGCGAAGTCACGAACACCCCGCCCTTCCGATTCGTGGGAGTCAAGCTGATGCACGCGTTCGACGCCGACGTCATCCTGGTCGCTCTGCGCGATGAAGATGGGGAAGGCACGCGCTACATCGGGGCGGTTCCCGTCAGGACCACGCACGTGGCAGCGGCGGCCGCAGCCGTAATGGACGCCACGAATCGCATCCTGTTCCGCAGGGGAGACCCCGACGAGGTGCAGCGTCCGGCCTGAATTCCGGTAGCGGTCAGGGAGCGAAACCCAGCTTCATGGCCACCCTTGCCTCAGCTTCATCCAGCGGTCGTACCCTGTCCCGCATCACCCGCCACCACAGGTTCTGCAGTGTCCAGAGCGGAAGGTGCACCTCATCGGCCTCGGCCTCCGACAGAAGACGCTCGAGCGTCGCGACAGCGCTCTCTCGCTCGTCCGCGCCCACCCTCTCGAGAGCCTCGATCGCGGCCCGGATTTCCAGGGCTGCCCCACCCCATGCGACGGCCGCGTCGCCCGCGCCCTCGATCGCGGCGAGCGTGTCGGTGTGCAGATCGGCCCATTCCAGGGTCCTGTAGCGGTCCGCCTCTCCGGGCCCCTCGGATTCAGATCGGATCTGGACTCGAAGCACGTCCGGGGCCCGTGCCAGCCCCCTGCAGATGAAGTCCGTGTGTGAAGCGGTCCTCCGGTCCGTGACCCTGACCCTGCCCGCCATGGACCGCTCCTCCGGCGCCTCCGCGGTCGCCCAGCGCCCGTCGGCCCGCCAGACCACGTAGTCCCACTCCGGGGCTCCCGCCACCCGACGAGCAACCCAGTCGGCTGCGATGTCCGGCGCCGATATCCGGGCCGCCCGGCTCTCCTCGAGGAGCACTTCACGTCCATTCTTCGCTCCCGGCCCGTTGCCCCGGGCTTCTGAGAGCTTCTCCAGGAACGGCTCCCGGATGTCGGTGGCCCCTGCGGAGTCGGCCAGGTCGAGCGCTCGCGCCGCGTAGAGAAGCACCTGCCTCGTCTCGATTCCAGCGAGGTCGTTGAAGAACCACCCACAACTCGTGAACATGAGCATCGCGCAGCGCTGCATCTCGAGCAGGCGAAGCGCCACCGCCCTATCCTCGTCGCCGTCGCCGATGAACCACGCCTCGAGGAAGGCGGCCCTTTCGGCATCCGAGCCGAGGACGACCTCTATGTAGGCGTCGCGAGCCTTCCAGGGGTCCTTGAGGACGCCCCGGGCCTTCTGCTCGAATACCCGGGCCAGGTCGCTCGAGAGGCCATCAAGAGAATCACGCAGGGGCGCTCGCCACGCCTGGTTCCAATCGGCCTCCCCACCCGTGGAACAACCACAGTCCGAACGCCACCGCTCCACTCCGTGCGCACAACTCCACGCGGTGTCCTCGGAGATCTGCACCTCATGCTCGGGAGGGTGCTCGGCCAGGTAGAGGGCGTAGTTGCTCAGGCGAACTCCCGGCTCGCGCTCGATGCTGCCGAGTGCCACTGCCAGCGCCATGTCCCCGTGCCCATGGTGGTGCCCGTACGTCTCTCCATCCGTGGCGATGTGAACGAGACCTCCACCAGCATCGTCCCTCGATCGCACGATCTCCATCAGGCGGCCAGCCAACGACTCCCCGTCGTCCAGGAGCTTCTCGAACGCGACTGCACGCGAGGTCGGGCCGTCGTAGAAGAACAGCGCCATTTCCCTTCCAGAGGGAAGCAGCTGGCGATAGGAGACCGTCGTATCGGGCCCCTCCTCTCCCACGTCCCACCATTCGCCTCCCTGCAGCCGCACGCGGGCAGCCTGGCTCGGAGCGAGAACCGTGAACCGGATACCGCTCTCGGCGAGAGCCTCCAGAGTGTCCAGGTCGACCGCCGTCTCCGGCAGCCACATCCCCTCCGGGTCACGTCCGAACCGCCGCCTGAAACCGGCCACGCCCCACGCTACCTGGGTGCGTCGATCACGGGGAGTGGCAAGGGGCATGATCATGTGATTGTACGGCTGGGCGAGCGCCGACCCATGCCCGTCGAACCGATCCATGCTCTCGGCGTCCGCTTCGAGGATCGCCGCATACGTCGCGGGCGCCTTCAATTCCATCCACCCGAGGAGCGTCGGTCCGAAGTTGAAGCTGATGGACGCGAAGTTGTTGCGGATCGCTTCGATCCTGCCGTCCGAATCGGTGATGCGGGCTGCGCCGTTCGGAGCGTAGCACTCGGCCGTGATCCGCTCGTTCCAATCGTGATAAGGGCTGGCCGAAGGCTCGGGCTCCACCTCCTCGAGCCACGGGTTCTCCCTGGGCGGCTGATAGAAATGCGCGTGGATGCAGACGTGGGTCTCGCTCAAGGACCGGTTTCCTCAGCCTGGAAGAAGACGACGGAAAGGGGCGGCAGCGTGAGGTCCAGGGACCACTCCCGGCCGTGCAAGGGACGATGCTCCGCCACGACCTCGCCCAGGTTGCCCACGCCGGAGCCCCCGTAGGTGACCGCGTCACTGTTCAGCTTCTCGCACCATGCGCCCCCGACCGGCACTCCGACCCGATATCCGGACCTGGGCGTGGGCGAGAAGTTGCACACGATCAGCATCGGGCTCGACCCGTCTCGCCGCTGCCGAAGAAAGCTGAGCACGTTCTGGAGATGGTCGTCGGGAGCGACCCACTCGAACCCGGCGCTGTCGCAGTCGAGTTCGTGCATGGCCGGCTCCTCACGGTACAGACGGTTCAGGTCCGCCACCCAGCGAAGCACTCCGGCGTGCATCGGATCGGCCAACCGCCCCCACTCCAGCTCCCACTCGTGATCCCACTCCTCCCGCTGTGCCAGCTCGGCTCCCATGAACATCAGCTTCTTCCCGGGCTGACCGTACATGCACCCGTAGAGAACCCTGAGATTGGCGAACTTCTGCCACTCGTCTCCCGCCATCTGCCCCCACATGGATCCTTTTCCATGCACGACCTCGTCATGCGAAAAGGGGAGCACGAAGTTCTCGGAGAACGCGTACACCTGTCGAAACGTGAGGTGGTGGTGATGCCACTGACGGTGGATGGGATCGAGCGCCATGTAACGAAGCGTGTCGTTCATCCAACCCATGTCCCACTTGAGTCCGAACCCCAGGCCGCCCACGTCCACCGGGTGGGAGACGCCGGGCCAGGCGGTCGACTCCTCGGCATAGGTCTGGGTGCCCGGAAAGCTGCGGTATACTTCCCGGTTCAGCTCCTTGAGGAACTCGATCGCCTCCAGGTTCTCGCGGCCGCCGAATACGTTCGGAATCCACTCGCCCGCCTTCCGCGAGTAGTCCCGGTACAGCATCGAGGCCACGGCATCCACCCGCAGACCGTCCGCGTGGAACTCATCCATCCAGAACAGGCCGCTGCTGATCAGGAAGCTCCTGACCTCGTGTCGCCCGTAATTGAAAATCCAGCTGCTCCAGTCGGGATGAAAGCCGAGCCGTGGATCCTCGTGCTCGTACAGGTGAGTGCCGTCGAACGTCGCCAGGCCATGGGCGTCGCCCGGAAAATGGCTCGGCACCCAATCGAAGATCACTCCGATTCCTCGCCGGTGAAGGTAGTCCACGAGGTACTTGAGATCCGACGGCGATCCGTAGCGTGAGGTGGGAGCGAAGTACCCGGTCGTCTGATAGCCCCAGGACCCGAAGAACGGATGCTCCGTGACCGGCATCAGTTCGACGTGGGTGAAGCCTGTCGTCTCCATATGAGCCGCCAGGCGCTCAGCCGTGTCCCTATACGAGTTGAATCCTCCGTCGGGGGGCCGCATCCAGGAACCGAGGTGGACCTCGTAGATGGCGATCGGCCGGTCCAGCGCGTTGTGCTCCCCACGGGAGTCGACCCACTCCCCATCACCCCACTCGTAGTCGTCCTCCCAGACAACCGACGCAGTCGCGGGTGGGAGCTCGGTCGCGCGCGCCATGGGGTCGGACTTCTCTCGCCACCGTCCATCTCCACCCTTGATTCGGAACTTGTACTTCGCCTCGATGCCGAGGCCGGGGACGAAACCCTCCCAGATTCCCGAATCGCCGCGTGCCACCAGGGGGTGCGCACCCCCCTTCCAACCGTTGAAGTCGCCGATGACCTGCACCGCACTCGCGGCAGGCGCCCACACCCCGAAGAGAACGCCCGGTCCATCCCCCGGATCGAGCACATGACTGCCCAGCTTCTGCCACAGGCGGTAGTGCCTGCCCTCGTTGAACCAATGGAGGTCTTCCGAGGCCAGCAGGGTCACGTCGTGCCGAATCGTGTCTTTCCGTTTCGCGCCGGTCACGCTTCCCCCGCTGAACGCCTGGCTGCCCTCCGCACCGGCTCCGAGCTGAGCCGACCGAGAGGTCGCCGGTCCTCAATGTCCATCCCTCACACGGTTGCCGCAAAGGGCGCGCGTCGTGGGCCTGAAACCTACCGGTGAGTCGGGCCCACCGGGAGTCCCGCCGCCAGCGCCGGGGGGAGGTGCGCACCGCTCTCCCCCGTGGTATCGTGGGGGCGTCGAGCGCCCGGCCACCCGGGCCCCCCGCATCCAGACCGACACGCGAGAAACGAACACAGGCATGAATACCCCCGCACCCGAGACCGGGGCCGAGGAGGTTCATGACATGGCTTTCCTCGAGGAAACGCCCGTCGAAGACCTCTCCATCCAGACGATCCGGACCCTCGCCATCGACGCGATTCAGCAGGCCAACTCCGGCCATCCAGGCGCGCCGATGGCCCTGGCCCCCATCGCGTACGTGCTCAGCCGGGAGATGCGCTACAATCCCCGCAATCCGGCGTGGTTCGACCGCGATCGGTTCGTCCTGTCGGCCGGCCACGCCTCGATGCTCCTGTACGGCATGCTGTATCTGAGTGGCTACGACCTTCCGCTGGAGGAGATCCGGAATTTCCGTCAGTGGGACAGCCGAACGCCGGGGCACCCCGAGCACGGGCTGACGGCGGGTGTCGAGACCACCACCGGCCCCCTCGGGCAGGGGATCATGACGGCGGTCGGGATGGCGATGGCCGAGGCACACCTCGCGGCCGTCTACAACCGCCCCTCGCACGACATCGTCGATCACTTCACGTATGTAATCGCCAGCGACGGGGACCTCATGGAGGGGGCCTCCCACGAAGCCGGTTCGCTCGCCGGCCACCTGCGCCTCGGGAAGCTGATCGTCTTCTACGATGATAACCGGATCACGATCGACGGCTCGACGGACCTCACCTACTCCGACGATGCCGCGGCCCGTTTCGCGTCGTATGGCTGGCACGTGCAGGACCTGGGCGATGCGGCCAACGACCTTGGCGCTCTGAGGCGCGCGGTCGACTCCGCCCGGTCGGAAGCGGACCGGCCGTCACTGATCGTCGTGCGGTCACACATCGGCTTCGGATCGCCCAACAAGCAGGACACGTCGGCCGCGCACGGCTCGCCTCTTGGCGCGGAGGAGGTCAAGCTCACCAAGAGAGCCTACGGCTGGCCGGAGGATTCGCACTTCCTGGTTCCCCCCAGGGCCCTGGAACATATGCGGGAGGCTGTCGACCGGGGCGCCGATACCGAGAGCGAGTGGCGGGCCCGCTTCGATGCCTATCGTGCGGCTTACCCGGAGCTTGCCGACCAGTTCGAGAATGCGGTCGACGGTCGGCTCCCATCGGGGTGGGATGCCGACCTCCCATCGTACGATGAGGCCGACGGTCCCATGGCCACCCGCAAGGCGTCCGGCGCCGCCCTGAACGCGATCGCCGAACACCTGCCGTGGCTGATCGGCGGCAGCGCCGACCTGGCTCCGTCCAACAACTCGCTGATCGAGGAGTCCGGGGACTTCGGTCCAGGCGACTACGCGGGTCGAAACGTGCGGTGGGGGATCCGAGAACACCTCATGGCGGCGGCCTCCACCGGCATGGCGCTGCACGGAGGCGTGAGGCCCTACGCCGCCACGTTCTTCGTGTTCACCGACTACGCCCGGCCGGCGATTCGGCTCGCGGCACTCATGAGGCAGCCCGTCATCTACGTGATGACGCACGACTCGATCGGCCTTGGCGAGGACGGTCCGACGCATCAGCCGATCGAACACCTCGCTGCCCTGCGGGCGATGCCGGGACTCCGCGTGATTCGGCCGGCGGACGCCAATGAAACGGTACAGGCGTGGCGTGAAGCGATCGTGCGCCGCGACGGTCCCACGATGCTGGTCCTGACCCGCCAGGGAGTTCCGGTCATTCGGGTCGACGGGCCCGGACGGGCGATCGGACTGCAGCTGGGAGCCTACATCCTGGAAGACGCGGATGATTCCGACCCGGACCTGATTCTCGTCGCCTCGGGGTCCGAGGTGGCACTGGCCCTCGAGGCACGGAGAGTCCTGATCGACTCCGGCGTCGCCACTCGAGTCGTGAGCATGCCGAGTTGGGAGATATTCCGGGAGCAGGAAACCGCGTATCAGCACGAGGTCTTTCCGCCGGAGGTGGAGCACCGTCTGGCCATCGAGGCCGGAGTGTCGTTCGGTTGGAGGGAATGGGTCGGAGACGCCGGAGCCGTGATCGGCATCGACACCTTCGGGGCGAGCGCTCCGGCCGGGGAGTTGTTCCGGCAATACGGGTACAGCGTAGACAACGTCGTGGCGGCTGCACGACGGTTGTTGGAGGGCGAATGAGCCGTGTAGCGGTGGGGTCGGATCACGCCGGATACCAGTACAAGCAGATTCTGGCGGATCACCTGCGGGACTCGGGTCACGAGGTCATCGACCTGGGTACGGATGGTCCGCAGTCCGTGGACTACCCCGACTACGCTCGCGCCGTGGCCGAGGCCGTCGCCCGCGGTGAGGCCGAGCGCGGCCTGCTGGTGTGCGGAAGCGCCGTCGGCGTCTGCATCGTGGCCAACAAGGTGCCGGGTATCCGGGCCGGCGTGTGTCACGAAACGTATTCGGCCCGCCAGGCGGTGGAGCACGACGACATGAACGTCCTGTGCCTGGGCGAACGGGTGATCGGGATCGAAGTGGCACGCGAGGTGACGGACGGGTTCATGGCGGCCCGGTTTCTTGACGAAGGACGGCATCGACGCCGCCTGGACAAGCTGCTCGCCGTGGAAGACGACTACTCGTTCAAGCGCACGGAGGACTGACCGTGGAGATCTTCCTCGACCTGCTGGAGCAGGGACAGAGCTACTGGCTCGACAGCCTCAGTCGCGAGATGATCCGGGGCGGCGAACTGGAACTCCGCGTGCGCGAGCAGGGCCTGCGAGGCGTGACCTCGAATCCCGCGATATTCCACAAGGCCATCTCATCCGGCGCGGACTACGACGATCAGATCGCCGAGCTCGCGGCTGCCGGTGCGTCAGTCGAGGACATCTACGAGACCCTCGTCGTCACGGATATTCGAGAAGCGTGTGACCTGCTTCGGCCGGTATACGACGAATCCGCGGGAATCGATGGCTACGTGAGCCTCGAGGTGTCACCCCACCTGGTGAACGATACCGAGGGCTCGCTGATCGAAGCCCGGCACCTGTGGGCTGCCGTGGATCGGCCCAACCTGATGGTCAAGATACCGGGCACTCCGGCGGGCGTACCGGCGATCGAGGAGCTGCTGTACGAGGGCATCAACGTCAACGTCACCCTGCTTTTCGCGGTCGAGGCCTACGAGGATGTCGCCCGGGCCTACGTGCGGGCCCTGCAGCGCCGCGCCGCGGAGGACCAGCCGCTCGATTCGGTCGCCTCGGTAGCCAGCTTCTTCCTGAGCCGAATCGACGTCCTGGTCGATTCGCTGCTCTCGCACCGCGTTCGGATCCCGGCGGGTGAGCCGGCGGCGCAAGCTCTGTATGGCCGGGCGGCTGTAGCCAGCGCCAAGCTTGCCTATCAATCCTACCAGCGACTCGTCGCCGACTCCGCCTGGCAGGAGCTTGCCGCCGCGGGCGCGAGGCCGCAGCGACTGCTGTGGGCGAGCACCAGCACCAAGAATCCCCTGTACGACCCGGTCCGATACGTGGAGCCCCTGATCGGCCGTGACACCGTAAACACCTTGCCCGAGGTCACGATCGAGGCGTTCGCCCGGGTGGGCAGAGTTCTGCCGGACTCCGTGGAGGACGGCGTGGAGGAGTCCGAGAGCGTGTTCTCGGACCTCACCGCGACCGGCATCGACATGGACGCCGTCAACGAGCAGCTGCTGTCCGAGGGGGCTCAGAAGTTCGTGGACCCGTTCGACAAGCTGCTCGCGGGGCTGGCGGAGCGTCGGGCGGAGATGCGTCAGGGCCTGGCGGTAGATGTCCGGGAGCCGGCTGAGCCGGTCTCGGGACTCGCCGCGACTCTCTCGGCCCTGCATGAGCAGCGGTTCGCCGTGCGCCTGGCGGGCCGCGACCCATCGCTGTGGCCGGGGGATACGCCCACACGGCAGGCCATCGGCAAGCGCCTCGGCTGGACCCGCGGGTGGGCCTCGGCGGCCGCTCTGCTTCCCGACCTGAAGGGGTTCGCCGAAGAAGTGCGCGAGGCTGGCGTGGGTGACATCGTACTGCTCGGAATGGGGGGCAGCAGCCTGTGTCCCCTGGTGGCTTCCGAGTCGTTTTCAGCGGGCGACGGATTCCCGCGTCTCACGGTCCTCGACACCGTGGACCCGGCGGCCGTAGCGGCCGTTGACCAGGCCATCGACCCGCTCGGGACTGTGTTCGTGGTGGCCAGCAAGTCGGGTGGCACGATCGAGACACTCAGTCTGTACCGCTACTTCCGTGAGCGGCTGCAACGCGAGGACGTGCCCGCTGTCGGGCGACACTTCGTCGCGGTGACCGACCCCGGTTCCGCACTCCTCACCGAGGCCGAGGGCCTCGGCTTCCTGCGTTCGTTCGAAGCGCCAGCCGACGTGGGGGGACGCTACTCCGCGCTCACCGTCTTCGGTCTCCTCCCCATGGCCCTGATGGGGGCGGACGTCGACCGCATCGTCGAGTGGGCCCGGCAACTGGAGCACGAATGCTCGCCGGGTCTTCCCGAGTCGGCGAACCCCGCCGTTCGGATGGGGGCGTCCCTGGCTCTGTCGGCTAAGAGCGGCCGGGACAAGCTGATGCTGACGGGCTCTGACCGCGTGGCCTCGTTTCCGCTGTGGATCGAGCAGCTGGTGGCGGAGAGCACAGGCAAGAATGGGCACGGAATCGTCCCCGTCACGGGAGAGCCGCTGCCGGCGGCCGACGCGTGCTCTCCAGACCGTGTGTTCGTCCACTACTCGGTAGCCGGTGACGACGATTCGGGCGCCCGCCTGGCGCTCGATGCGCTGGAGGCGGCCGGTCACCCCGTATTCGTGATCGACCTTCCCGAGCCCGAGGCGCTGGGCGGCGAGTTCCTCCGCTGGGAGATCGCCACCGCGACCGCGGGCGCGATCCTCGGTGTGAATCCGTTTGACGAGCCCGATGTAGCGGCGGCCAAAAAGGCTACCGCGGATCTTCTCGAGCAGCGGGCGTCTGTCGGTGCGTTTCCTGCTGAGACCGTGTGGGCCAGCGACGGAGGACTGGACCTGTTCTCGAGAGAGAACGGCTCACCCGCAGGGGACGCCTCGGTCGGTGGGCTTCTCTCCGAGTGGCTCGATCAGGGGCGTGAGGGGGGGTACGTGGCCGTATTGGGCTATTTCGCACCCAGTCCCGAGCGTGACGCCGCCGTGGAGCGGCTCCGGGAGCGGCTGCGCACCCGAACCGGGCTGGCGACTACCTTCGGGTACGGCCCCAGGTACCTCCACTCCACGGGACAGCTGCACAAGGGAGGGCAGGACGGGGGAATATTCCTGGTGATCACGGCCGACCCGGTCGAAGACCTGGATCTTCCCGACAGCGGCTTCAGTCTCGGGACCTTGCTGCGAGCGCAGGCCCTCGGGGACGTGCGGACCCTGCGTGAGCGCGGGCGTGAGGCCTTGCACGCGCACCTGGGCTGGTACGTTGAATCAGGTCTCGAGGCCCTCGCACAGGCGGTCGAGACGCAGGGCTAGGCGGCTGGATCTGACCGGATCTGGAAGAACGGTCCCGTCAGGCCGCGATCAATCGGCGGGGGAATCCTGAATCCCGGGCCTCACTCTGACGGCCCCCGCGGCGAGAAACGTGAGGAGGGCCACGACGCCCAGGATGACCGCGAGCCGGGTCCAGTCGTCACCGGCCGCTCGGCGCTCACCCACCAGGCGCACGACCGTTCGGATCCACTCGAACCCTCCGATCAGCAGAGCCAGGCGCAGCGTCCAGCCTGCCCAGGCCTCCTGCACGCGCAATAGCAGGGGAGCCAGGAGGATCAAGCCCGCGAACACGTCGCTGCCCGCTCGGCTCAGGTGAGCCGCCAGGACGACAAAGGCCAGGACGATCAATACGATGCGTAGGAATTTCATTCCCCCTATCCTCTGCCCTCCTCTGCCCGATGGCAACGGCCGGCAACGCGCCCGCCGCCTCGCCCTCGCTACTCCCCTGCTCTGCCTTGCCCTCGCGGCCTGCGGCAGCCAGCCGAGCGGTGTCATGGAGTCCTGGGACGACTCGCCGGACAGGCCCTGGGTCGGCCCCAACCTGTGGGCGAACCGTCTGCAGGACTGGCAGGTCAGGGACGGGCGGCTCGAGAGCCGCGTCTCCCTGCCCATGCGCACCGTCCACCTGCTCACCGCACGTGTCGAACCAGCCCCCGGAACGCTGCGGGTCGAGGTGCGGCTGGGCAGACTCGGCGGTCTGGAGGCGGCTACCAGCCTGGCCGCGGGACGAGCGGGTCTCCTGATCGGGGCCGGCGCGGGAATCGACTACCGCTCTGCGGCCCTGATTCACCATAGCTGGGGCCAGGGAGGCGGACTGTTCGCAGGCGTGGACGGGACCGGTCGCCTCTTCGTACGGGACTTCGAGACGGAGAGTGGCTGGCTGGCGAGAGGAAGTGCGGAGACAGGCGTTGTGGACCCGGGCGGCGAGGTCACGTTGTCCGTCATCGCGATGCCGGCGGACACGCCGGACGAGGTAACCGTGACCCTGACCGCCTCGGATCGAACCGGAGGATCCGCGCGGCTCCAGCTCGACGGGGTGCAAGCGGCCCGACTCACCGGCAACCTCGCCCTGGTATCGGATGTGCCTGAGCCCTCGGCACCCGGTTTCTGGTTCGACGACTTCACGGCAAGTGGAGAGCGGCTGGAGCGCCATCCCGATCGCGGTCTGGGGCCGATCATCGGAATCCAGCACACGCTGAGCCGGGGGACGCTGAAGCTCACAGCCCAGCTCGTGCCCCTCGGTTCGGCTGATGCCCACGAGGCAGCCCTCGACATGTGGGCCGGAGGCACCTGGAGGCCGGTCGCGACGGCCCCGATCGTCGAGCCCGGGTTCACGGCGAGTTTCCGCGTACAGGATTGGGACGACTCCGTGGACACGCGAGTGCGAGTGAGCATCGAGCCGGCTGGAACGACCGCCTTCGAGGGCCTGGTGCCGCGAGATCCGACCGACAAAGCGGAGATCGTGGTGGCCGCCTTCACCGGAAATCACAACGTCGCGAAGCCCGTTCCAGGCAGGTGGAGCGGCGTGGATGGAGGGTGGTTTCCGTGGGACTGGGGCGTGTGGTTTCCGCACACGGACATCGTGCGCCACGTGGCCGGGCACGACCCTGACTTCCTGTTCTTCAGCGGAGACCAGGTTTACGAGGGAGCGAGCCCCACGGCGCCCGACCATCAGC